>OLRG01001196.1_pt1 | contig 21789 bp, 20 predicted proteins | sample 1672331 | NCBI WGS metagenome assembly OLRG01 (sample SAMEA3136672, study PRJEB25190) | human gut metagenome
AAACAAAACAGGAGGTATTAAAGAGTCAAATGAAAACAAAAGAAAATACTAATGCAAAAGAAAATATTAATGCAGTAGGAAGCAATTCCAAATCTACAGCACCAAATGCAGTATGTTGGTTAGATGTGATTCTATTCGAAGATAATACATTTGAAGTAGAGATTTATTATGTAGATATCGTATATGAGTTTAAAGATGAATTTAACAAACGTACTTTCACAACAATAAAAGAACTCGATGATTTTTTCAAAGGAGAAGATGTTATCTATGATTGCGATAAATACATTGATTATGTTAAAGAAAAATACAAAAAACCTTTTAAAGCTTTGCTATTAGATAATGTAGTAGTATCACAAGAGATGCTTGATAAAATAGAAAAGCAATGTGACATTTCTAAATGTGGTGGATTTATCAATGGCATGCAGTATTAGTGTAAAGCTTTAGCCAAGCACGATTGTCTAGCTTTAGCCAAGCACTTCTGCCTAGCTCACTAATTACAATAGTAAGATAAAATGTTACTTAAAATTGGTGAAATGCTGCTTAGAGTAGATAAAACAGATAAAATGCTACTTAAAACAGGTAAAGCGGGTTGAAATGCTATTTAGAATAAAAATAGAGAAAAAAGTACTGATTTACTAACACTTTTTAACAAATAAGTGCTTTAAGCTACTTTATTCACTATTTCAACAATCACCCTAAAATAATTGGTATTTTATTATAATAAATTAGTTAAAGTTGAAAAGAAGTGTAATAATAGGTTTTCCCCAATTAAGTTATTATGCATTTCTTTATTCTCTTTAACCAAGTAACAAAATAAGAAGTGAGGAGGAAATTAATTACAAATGAATGATTTGCAGAAATTCTTAAATGATTTCTTAGACTTTAGTAATCGTACTGTACTGTTCACAACAATGATTATACTGATTGTAATTTTAATTGCATTGGTTTCTTTCATCCGTAAAAAGAAGAAAAAGAAGAAATTAAGTACAGAAAGCAGTGACGGCACAGAATTTAACGAAGAGAATCAGGACGACTCTGCTGCTGAAGGCCTTACCGAAGACGACACAGACTTTAGTAAAGACTTTAGTAAAGACGACTCTGCTGTCGAAGGCAACACAGACTTTAGCGATTCTACTATTGCTGAAGAGAATCAGGACGACTCTGCTGCTGAAGGCCTTACAGAACTTAACGAAGACTTTAACAAAGACGACTCTGTTGTTGAAGACCTTACCGAAGAAGACTTTAGTAAAGAAGACTTTAGCAAAGAAGACTCTGCTGAGAGCTTTAACAAAAAGAGCAGTGACGACAAAGACTTTAGCAAAGATGAATCAAGCGAAGATGAAATGGAAGCTTTACTTAGTGAAGAAGATAATGATGATTTATACAGCGCAGAGATGATTGAAAATTTCTTTGGAAATTTAGGTAAACAAGAAATTGGAAATGCTAAAGGAGTTGTAGAAGAAATTAAGAAAAAAGCGGAACTACAAGAGAAAGAAGAAGTGGAACTACAGGAGAAGAAAGAAACTCCTGTAGAATTAATTCTTCATGATCAGATTAGTGTTGATGAAAAGGAACCAGAAGAAGTAAACAAAGAGGAAGAAGAAGAGGAAAAGCATACAGCCATTACATTAATTGATGGAAGTGACCGTGTTATGGTAAGCATTGGGGAAAAGTTTGAAGCCAAACACACAAAAGACTTTACTATCGAAGTTAAAGACGAACCGGAAATTACTATTGCAATGCAAGACGGATTTGTATTTGATGGTAGAATACATTTCTTTGTAAGTCTCTCAGAAGCTTTAGCAAAGCACATAACTCTCAAGGATGTTACAGAAATTACTGGTCCGAAAGGTAGCTATTCTGGCTATGAAATTAAATTAGAAGTTACAGACAAAGGAGATTTAGAATCAATCGACTGTACAAGAAGCTTTAATTACAAGAAAGTAAAAGATGCAGTTTTAATAATTCAGTTAAGTCTTGAGTAAATTTAAGACTAAAATTCCAGTGGTGCTAAGTTTAATCGCTTAGCACCACTTTTAATTTAACCCATTTAATTTAGTTGGCTTTAGCGTAGCGACGCTTTAGCCAAGAAAGGAAATAAGGGGAGACAAAATGAACAAATCAGAAAAGTTTTTAAATGTTTCAGGTGAGATTCCAAATACATCAAAAGAAATCACGCAATGGCGAAAAGATAATAAAATTGAAGGAAGTATAATAAAAGTCTGGGCGTGCAATGGAAAAAATACTTTCGCACAACCAGAAGAGGGCGAATTAGTTTGCATTAATCCGGCAACCCTTAGTGAAGGAAGGGTAACGCAGTTAATGGGAAAACCTGTTTGGAAATACAGAATTAATGAGAATTGCCGAACAATTAATTCTGAATGCCGACGTTACTGTACAAGTGAAAAAGAAAGCTGGAAGATTTACCACAATGAACTTATGATGCAGGAAAAGGAGCTTAGTAAAAAGCAAGAACTTGCTAAACAGCAAATTACAACAGCATTAGAAAAAGTGATGCTAAAGCAGGAAGAAGAGTTTGAAAAAAGAAGTGATAACTAAAACAGGAAGAAGAAGTGATAGCTATGGGTAATAGATGACTAGGAGTAATAAATGGCTTTAGCAAAGTTAGAATTATGCGTAACCTATGGGACAATAAATGGCTTTAGAACAGATTGGTTTAGCAAAGACTATCGTTTGACAGTCTTTGCTGGTTTTTTGCGTGTACAAATTATTCTTCAATTTTACCAAACAAAGCAACATAGGTATCTGCGTCTAAACGATCCATTACCCATTTTTTCGCTTCTTCTTCTGTAAACGGAATAAAGATTGTGCTACCACATCTAAAGTCTTCATCAAACTCTGAGTAAGAACTCATTGCTCCACCACATCCAACTAAAAAATATTCTCTAGTGTCTTTTTGATATAAAGTCTCTTCTGCAAAGTAAAGATCATAGTAATTATATCCATTACTCCAATATCCTAATTGTTTTGCAGTTTCTGTGTTATACATGTGGTTATTAATAATCTTTTTCGACACAAGGTATCACTCCTTTTGATTTTACATATGTGACAGGATGTAATTTTATTATTTGTATTATAACATAGAGGTTCTTTAGTATCAATGCTTTAGCTCAGCATCAGCTTTAGCCCAGTACACTTTCAAAGGTACTAATAATTCATAGGCTTCTAGCCAGGCAGAGGTGCTGAGCTTTAGCCCAGTACACATTCAAAGGTCCGAATAAGATTCAAATCAGACCCTATTGGTATAATCACCAGTAGGGTCTTTTACATTTCCATGTATACCTTGTAGTGCATCTACAAAGTAGCACTAGAGATGGCAGTCACGTTAGAGACGAATACCTAGATTTAGCCCAGTACTTCCGGTGCCGCCCACCAATTGTTTGAGCTATCTTTAGGGCCCAAGTGGTAAGCGCCGAAGGCGCTAGTGAGTCAAGCAACCCCAAATGAAGAACACCAAGTAACCAATCAATAAAGAATTAAAATAAGGAAAGAGGGAGCGATAGAAGAGAGTGACCTTTTGTCACTTTCTTTAATTGTTAAGAAAATGTTAACATTATAGGAAGGAGATTGCATTCTAAAACATTAACCGTTAGACTAATACCAAACAATGAATTAAGTAATAGGAGGAGAATAGGTATTAGAAATGTTTTATAAAACGAATGCACATTTACTAGAAATGCTAAAAAATCTAAAATTCATTCCAAGTGATAAAAACACATTGGAAGTAATAATTAACTCTACTAAAACAGCAGGTACATTTAATCGTTATTTTGAAATGTATAGAAAATGGTTTAATAAAGTATATAGTACTGACATAGAAAAAGGAAAGAAAGAGTTATTATCCTTATGCAATAGTAGTTATCTTTATTATGAGTACCTGTATAAGTATATCTTAAACACACAATCCTTCAAAGAGGTCTACGCTGCTTTAGCCCAGCTATATTATCAGCAGAACCCATTAGAACATACTACCATAAAAGAAACTTATGCTTCGCAAGATAAAATTCTTGATGGCAGGGACGATAGTAGCGAATCAAGATATTTAGCTCAGTTAAATCACCGACAGGACTATGCATCACAGATAAATCCCCAGCAATTCACTGATGTATCGAAGTTATTCGATTTATTAGAAAGAGTCTTTGGTTACCGAAGTGATTGCGTAAAACCACTTAAATTAAAAAGTGAAATAACACTCGAAGAAATCGCTACAATTTACAAAAAATACACAAGTCTACTTAGTGAATTATTCTCTGCTATCTGCAGTTTAGAAGATAGAATAATCAAAGACAATTGGACTGATTGGAAATGTGATGTTCTTGGCGACAAAGCTTTAGCCCAGTTATCTCTTAACAACAAATTAGAAATACAAGATCCAAGTATAGTCATTGTTAGCTTTTGTAACGACACAAGTAAATACTTTATGCACACACAGAAAATGATTTCAGCAATGTTATTTAAAACGGATACAAACTATAGTTTTGATGACAGAGCATTTGGATTCATGTACAACGCTAAGCAAGAAGATTTCATTGCTATGAGTTTTTCTGATATGTATTCTTCAACCGTAACAATCGAAAGCTTAGAAGAGTCGTTCCAAACACTTTTCTGTGGTAAACCAATGTTAACCGTAGATAAGATAATTGAAGCAACACCAATAGATTTATTACCTTTGTATGATTTAAATGAATTGCTGAATAGTACCTATGATTATAATGAGCTTTTACTTAAACCAGATGCAAAACCATATGGTATTTTTGTGTGGGAAAAGAGATTAAGCAAGTGCTTTAGCCAAGTCTGTTCTCTAAGTACAGTAATGCACATACCACTTTTTATCTGTAGGCAAGACGGAAGTCTATTGATAATAAACTGGCAGAATGTCTTTGAAGATGTAAAGAAATATTTAGAGAAGATGGCAACTAAACAGCCTTAGCCCAGTACTTAGCATGAAGTGAAGAACATTAAGTGACCAATCAATAAAGAATTAAAATAAGGAAAGAGAGACCTGTGGGGAAATACAGGTCTCTTTTAAGATGATGATGTTGAATAGTGATTTAATCACTACATCTGCATTTAAGTTGAATTGTGTCATACTTTGGGGATAGTATTTGGTGACACCAATTATTATAACACAAATTTAACAAATTCACAATAATAAAAAATAGCAAAGACAGTCCCGCAACCACCTTTGCTATTAAGATATTTGGATGTATAACTAGCACGATAAATGCATATTAGATAGCTAGAAATACAACCTTACTGGAGATTATAGTATAGCATCAGCCAAGTTGACGGTCAAGCCTTTTCCACTTTAGTCAAGAACTAACACTTTTCCACTCTTATTTCAAAATGACAAAACCAAATTAAACAACCACTTTCTGTATAAATTAATAAAACAGAAAGAGGTAATAAGATGTTAGGAAAAACACATGCGGCGGTAGGAACAGCGAGTGCACTTCTAATAATGGGAGGGGCAGTTGCACATCACCCAGTTAGTTTAATATCAGGAGCAACACTTGGTGCAATCGGAGGACTGATACCAGACATAGACTTAAACAGTAAACATGCCAAAACAGTAGGCTTTAGCTCAGTACTCTTTCTTGCTTTAAGAGGAGTAGACAAAAATCTCACTAGCAGCTTAGTAATGTCCACAACAATAGCAGGATTAATTGCTTTAACTGTTCTAGTGGTTCTTGGTCTTAACTCCAATCATAGAGGTTTTACGCATTCTATTTTAGCACTTGTGCTTTTTAGTACAGCAGCATACGCAGTTGTTGGAAATAGTTCTACTTGGTTTGCAATTGGCTATGCAAGTCACTTAGTGATTGATTTATTCAACAAGAAAGGGGAATCCTTACTTTTTCCAATCAATGTAAAAGTATGTTTTAACTTGTGTGCAGCAGATGGTATCACTAACAAGTTGCTTGGAAATTTAGCAACAGTAGCTAGTGCTTTGCTATTGTTTGGTCGTATTATCTAAATAGTTTTTAATTAAGAATTAAGAATCGAGAATCACAATAAAAAGAAAAGGAGTGATAAGCTTTAGCAAAGAAAAACAAATCAGCGCAGTAACTAGAAATTGAGGGAAAATTCCCGCCATTTAAAGAATTAAACAAACTAATAAAAATAAAAAGAAAGGGGAATGCAAACATAATACTTCTTTAAAATAAACTCAAATAATTGGATTTCAAATCATTGGATTTCAAACCATAAATTATTTAAATCTTAAAACTCAAATTAGAAGGGATACCTGCAAAATGGTATCCCTTTTTACATTACTACCTACACATTCGATAATAGTATTTGGTAGCATTCAGCACTGTAAAAATAGTATTTGGTAGCATTTAGTGCTGTAATAGTAGCATTTAGTAGCATTTAGTGCTGTAAGAATAATGTGAGGTGGTATTTGGTAGCATTTAATGCTGTAAAAATAGTGTAGGGTACTAATTATCATTTTTTCGTTATGAAAGGAGGTCAAATCAGTGAAATCAATGCAATACTTTAAAGAAGGTGTTATGCAATCGGAGCAGCCGGTGCAATCAGTGCAGCCAACATTGAGCAGTACTTTAAATAGAAAAGCGAAACAATACTCAAAAGAGTACTCAAAACGTTTCAAAAGGAGTGAGACACCTGATGAACGTTATGAAAAACTTCAAACTAAAGAGTTAGAGTATCCTGTACATAGAAATTTTCAACGTAAAAGATACGGAAGCTTTAGCAAAGGAAGAAATCCTGAATTAGATAATTCAAAACTAGAACAAATACAACTTAGAAAACGCATGCAAAACGATAAAGTTAAAATCAATTTAGCTAAGAAAAATACTCAGGAAAATCCAATAGTAATTGATGGTGTTCCGTATGAAATAGATTACGATGACAAACGTTTTAGAGATGTTTTACAAAATCTCTTCATACGAAGAAACGGTGTTCAGTATGAATGGTTCAAAGAAGAAAGAGGTTATAAGCATTGGGTGTTATATCGGACTGATCAGTTTGAAGTAAAAACAGTTGAAACTTCTTCTATATTTTACTTAAATACCTGCAAATCAAAATTAGTTCCAACACATTTTAGATACTTACATTATAGAGGTGATAATTCTGAGGATGTGGAATTTCCAGTTAATGTGACAACTTGTTTTCTGATGTTTTCAGGCATACGTTTTAAAAAGAAATCTAACATTAGGATTACACCAGAAGAGGAGCAGAACTTTAGCCAAGATGCTATCAACACTTCTAAACAAATCGACAAAAGCTCTAGCACTTCACTACAAAACGGCAGCACCCCACAATTCTACAAAAATAGTAATGCTAAAGTAATAGATTTTGTTGGAACATTTGCAGGTGCTAAGTTTGAAGTACATTCACATTTTCCAAAGGATTTTAGTACAGAAAATGCGGTTAAAATGGATGGTATGTTTTACAATGCGGAACTACTTGGTGATGTTAATTTACCAGAAGACTTTAGCACAGAAAACGTTGTAAGTATGGAATACATGTTTTCCAGAGCGTTCCTCGGAGAAGGCGTAAAATTCTCAAAAGGCTTTAGCACAGAAAATGTATTTACAATGGAGGGAATGTTTTACGCTTGTAGTTTAAGCAGTAATCCATTTAGTGAAGAGTTAGGTAATAATAATTTCTTCAATACTAAAAATGTAATTGATATGAGTGAAATGTTTAATGCAGCACACACAATGACTAAGAATTTTAAATTACCAATTGGTTTTAATTTAAATTCAATTGATTATTCTAAACATATGTTTTATGGAGGAAGCTTAGGTATTCAATTTTATATTAAAGATAAAACAAACACACAAATTGTAGATATTTTAAAGGAGTGTGGAAGTCAAGGTAAACCAGTCGATGAAGCACTTTAGCAAGTGTTTTAACAAAGCACCTTTTAATAAAGCACCACGTAATAATGTACACGCTTTAGCAAAGCAGTTAGGAGATTTAAGATGAATGAAAACAGATGTATAGTAATGTGGAGAGAAATACAATACTTAGTAGTGCGTACATCAGTACCACCAACAAATAATACTTTACTAATTCTAGTACCACCAACACCAGAAAATGCATTAGAAATAATTACAATTATGAACCCAGATAAAATGGAAGAAAACGAATGCACTTTTATGCCTGAGTACAACGAAATTGCAGAACAGTTATTAAAAATGGAGGTTATAAAAGAAACAGAAGAAACACTTGAAGGAATACCTTTAAGAGAATTATTGATGAATGAAGATAATACACAATTAATTCCAATATACAAAATTAATTTAAACAGAGTGGAAAATGTTCCAGAGTTGGTAGAACATTTTCCACAGAATTTACTTAAGAAGTACACTGAATGCTGTAAACTAAATGAAGATTTGAATGAGATAAAATACTTCAGCCAAGACGATGAATTCGCAGAGTCTGACAGCTTTAACCAAGACGATACAAATGCAGAGTCCAATAGCTTTAGCTCAGACACCACTGACACGGAGTCCAATAGCTTTAGCCAAGACACTACCGACACGGAGTCCAATAGCTTTAGCCAAGATACCTCAAATGCAGAGTCTGAGGGCAACAACTCAAGAGAACTTAACCCAACGTTAACCTGGGAAGTTTTAGCAAAGAAAATAGCTAAAACTCAATACTGCTGGTAAATTATTTAATAAAGCACTGTACATTACGAATCTCCAAAGAAAATTCTCTTAATTGTGGGATTTTCTTTTTTATCCATTGTAGATGAAATAACCAAGAAATTTCCAATGTGTTTGCAAAGCAAATCTAATAGAAAGGAGCACCGTAGCAATAGCTAAACGAACACATTGTTTACAATAGATAAAAATAAAAGGAGATTTTAAAAATGAAAAAATGTTTTAAAGGTGTGGCTAAAGGTATGGCTGCGGCACTAACACTAGCTGTGGTAATTTCTGCTGTGAGCTTTAGTCCAGTAATTACCTACGCAGCTACAACTGGTAATGATACAGTTAAGACTGATAATGCTACAGTTAAGACTGGTAATGGTACAGTTAAGACTGGTAATGGTACAGTTAAAACTGGTAATGCTACAATCACAATTAAATCTGGCATTCCAACAGAACAGTCTAAAAAGTCAATGCAGTTTATTGAAAAGTTAAATGTATATTCCGACTTTATTAAAACTAATGGACAGTATTTCTCACGTAGTAATACTCAAATTTGTAAAACCTTTAGACAAGCTAAAACCACCATTAAAAAGAAGAAAACCACAGGTGCTAATTGCGTTATGCCAGTAAATTGGGCACTCAAGGAAATGGGACTTTTAGCTACAAATGCTAACTTTTACAGTAAACCCAACGGTAATTTTTCAGGAGTTTCTGCCAATATGAAAAAGAACTTAGTTACTTTAAAAAAGGGAGATGTAGTAACAGAAACCGGAGATTTAATTGGTATGAAAGTAGTAGATGCGGCCAAAGCAGGCTTACTTGTTAGAGGGGACATTATTGCTAATCAGTCATTCACACATACATATGTTTTTGACAGCTTTAGCAATGGAAAAATCTACGTGTACGAAGCAGGTGGTAATGCTAATAGATTAGGCTATAGTAAGGTTGGATGCGGACCTTTTTATGCCAAACAGTACAATGGGTTACGTATTGCAGGATTAATGCGTTGGAAGTAAAAGAGATTTAAAAATGAAACAGAATTTAAGTACAGTAAAAAGAAGTATCTTTTACTTAGCATTTTGCTTTAGCTTATTATTTTGCTTTAGTTGTATTGGTCGCTTTAGTTGTATTGGTCGCTTTAGTTGTATTGGTCGCTTTAGCACAGTAGGAAATACAGTAGCAGCCTCACAGCCTAAAGTCACAGTAAAAACTAGGGCAGCAGCAGAAATAAACAAAAAAGTCACTTGCACTAAAAGAGTTGCAACAATTGGCGGAGTAGCTGGTAGAGTAGCTGGTGGATCAACTACAATTCATGGAAATCAGACTCCAGAATTACCAGACTACGAAGATCCAGTTATGCAGACAGTTATTGATGAGGAAGAGACTCCACTTTAAAGAAGTCTTGATCACTTTAGCCAAGAATAAGTACACTAGTGCTAAGAGTGCTACTTGGTAAAAGTAAATAGCAAAAATAGATAGCAAAACAAAAATAAAACAATAACCAAGAACCTTAAGTATAACAGCTTAAGGTTCTTTTATTTAACAAAGTAAACTAGTAGGCTTTAGCCAAGAAATCCGGCTTTAGCGCAGTCTCCCAATATGTGAAAGAGAATTATTTCAATAGGGTAAATGTTATTTACTAGAAATAAAATCTGAATGCTAGAGGTAATAGATGTATTTAGATCACGAGAGCGAAGCGAGCATTACGAATTCAGATTTAGCAAAGGAGAATTAAAATGGCAAACACAATAACAATTTTAGTAGAACATGATGATATAAATTACTACAAAGACAAATTAAAAGACTTTGACAGAGAAGTAGTTTTAAAAGCACTAGGAGAAGACCTTGCAGCCATGTACATACAATACGACAACAATGCCAACAATGTACAACCTAACATGTCTAATGTCAGCAACACTTCCGACACTTACATTCTTGGTTTTGAAAGACCTAACGATATTATTGAAATAGCAAAGGAATGGAACTCAGAACTAAGAGACAATGCTGTCAGACACCTAGAAGAACTCGAAGCTTTAGCCAAGGAATCCGGCTTTAGCACAGTTTCCCAATACGTAAAAGAGAATTGGAATTCAGATGATTTCGCAAGCATAAACTATTGGTTAAAGTACACTCTAATGGATTTAGATAATGCTTACAATTACAACACAACAGGACTTATCTATGACAAATCAAATGGTTGGGAAGTAGTGATTGCAGATAGCACTTTAGCCAAGATAAAAGAACATCCAGAAAACTTTGTATACTTAACACTTAGTTATCAGGAGAACTAGAGCTAAAAGAAAAATGACTTCACCAGCATTCACATTAAATCAAAGGAGAATCAAAAATGGAAAGAATGAATTTATTTCAAGATAACAACAAACCACAAATAACCTTTTACTTTGCAGAGTGCATGGAATTCCCAGACTATGGTGAGTACAAAGAATTTCCCTCTTTAGCCCAGGCAATTTCCCTCTTTGAAAAATGTCCTGGTACTCTTCTAAATGCAGTCAAATGTGTAGGCTTTATTCTACATGATGACAGTATTTACGACGATGTCAAGCAACCACTGATGACGTCCAAACATGTTCTAAAAGACGACATTAATTACATAAGTCATTACGTAAACACAACACTTGTTCAAGAAGCAATCAAAGAGGCCGAATGCTATCTAAGAAGCAAAGAGAATTCTAAATCAAAGGTCACAACTGGTATGTTTGATAACTGTGATCCACTACCTGCTGAAATGAGAGAAAACTTTAAATTCACAGATGAAGAAATTCGTTATCTAAGTGGCATAGGTAACATGTTTAAAAACGATAAATCTGTAAACTTTGAGATAATGGAAGGTCCAATGCCTCCAGCACCCATCCAAGACGAAAACAGATTCATTTGCTTCAGAGTAGAAGGCAAAGAGTATTCTTTAAGGATCGTTTCTAAAGAAGAAATGCAAAGAGTTAAGGAAGAGGTAAACAAGAATTCCAAGTACACCTACGATTGGTTCAAAGAAGAATCAGGAAATCACAATTGGGTGCTTTATAATACTGACATGTATGAAATCAGTAACTATGAAGGAAATAGATATCTTCATTATATAGAATTAAATGGATTACCTCCGGTGGTACCAATCAATGCGACCTCGTGCCATCACATGTTCGATAACTGCTGTGATACGAAAGAGTTAGACTTCAAACACTTTAACACAGAAAACATCATCACTATGGAGGGCATGTTCTCCAAATGCAACAAAATCAGTAAGCTAAACCTGAAGTTGCTTAACACAACAAAAGTGACTAACATGTTTAAAATGTTCTCTAAGTGTCGTAATCTCGAAGAGTTAGGTCTTAACAGCTTTAGCACAGCAAATGTGGCTGACATGGGTTATATGTTTGCAGGATGTGAATCTCTCGAAGTATTAGATCTCAGTAACTTTAGCACAGAAAATGTGAAAAACCTACATGGTATGTTCAAAAACTGCGAATCACTCAAAACACTAGACCTAAGTAGTTTTAATACAGAAAACGTGACTGACATGCATGGTATGCTCTCAGACTGCTACAGTCTCGAAGAATTAAATCTTAGTAGCTTTAGCACAGGAAGAGTGACTAGTATGGGTTATTTATTTGCAGGATGTGAATCGCTCAAAGTACTGGATCTCAGTAACTTTAACACAGAAAATGTGGACGATATGCAATATATGTTTGCAGACTGCTGTAGTCTTGAAGAATTAAATATCAGTAGCTTTAACACAGCTAACGTGCTCGATATGGGTAATATGTTCTACAAATGTTCAAAATTGTTGTCACTGGATGTAAGTAACTTCAATACAGAAAAAGTAACAACTATGGTTTATATGTTCACAGAATGTAAATTACTTGAACAACTTGATCTCAGTAACTTTAGTACAGGAATGGTTGTTGGTATGTGTAATATGTTCGAAGACTGCGTATGCCTTAAGAAGTTAGATCTCAGTAGCTTTAGCACAGGAAATGTTATAAATATGAGTACTATGTTCTCCGAATGCAACAATCTTGAACAACTTGATCTCAGTAGCTTTGATACAATCAATGTTGAGTTAATGGATAATATGTTTAGATGGTGTAGTAAATTAAAGTACTTAGACTTAAGTAGTTTTAACACCGGTGATGTTGCTTATATGTCTTCGATGTTTAAAGGCTGTATATCACTAGAAAGCATTAATCTCAGTAGCTTTGTCACGACTAAAGTAAAGACTATGGAAGCCATGTTCAAAGACTGTAAATCACTTATTATGCTTAATCTTAGTAACTTCAAAACAGACCGATTAGAGGAAATGAGTGAAATGTTCTCTGGCTGTTCCAAACTCACTGTACTAAATCTCAATAACTTTAGTACAGGAAATGTGGAATACAATTCAAATGTCTTCAAAGGATGTAATGCTTTAACCACTGTGAGAGTTGGTAACCGCTTTAGCTCAGAGCTTAAAAGAAGGTTGAAGAAGAACATCGAAGACATAAAAATAATTCAATGAGGAGCTTTTAAAAGGATTAAGCCCAGATCCTTTCCAAAGGACTACAATATAAATTAGCAAAGGGATCTGTAGTACTTTAGCCCAGATCTTTTTCAAAGGACTACAATCCCTTCAGCAAAGAGATTTAATCCTGATAACAAATAGCTAGAATCTTTAGTACAATAGCTAAAGGTTCTTTTTATTTTATTAGAAAGGAGGTAATTACAATGAAAAAGATGGATTCCTTCAGTGGTGAAGTACCGCATAACAAACAAACCAATCCACAACCACAAATTACTTTTTATTTCGCAGAGTGCATGGAGTTCATTTCATACGGTGAATTTCGAGAGACTTCAACTTTAGCCCAGGCAATCTCACTTTTTGAGAAGTGTCCAAGTGAAAGATTGCACGCTAGGAAGTGCATTGGATTTATTCTACATGATAATAGTGATTACGATGGAGCAGAATGGCCAATAATGACAGAACAAAGAGTACTTAAAGATAGCACCAATGAAATTAAACATTTTAGAGAAAATCCTTTAGTTCAGAAAGCTTTAAAAGAAGCAGAAGATTATTTGGATATAAAATGTGGTAAAAATAGTAACAATTAAAGTAAAGGCATATAGCCAAGATAACAGAGAATAAATAATTAGGAGGATATAAGAATGGAAAGAATGAATATGTTTGGAAATAAAAAGAAAGATAAGGATATTGCGCCTGATATATTTGCGAAGTGTGACTCATTAAAAACAGGATTGTCTGAAGATTTTGACTCTAAAAATTTCTCCTTTAATAACATGACTCATATGTTTGACAATTGTACAACTAACAATGATTTGAATTTAAGTCAATTTAATACAAATCTATTGCACGGAGCAACGTATTTCAGATTTCCAGAGGGTTTACAAGAAGATGATTACAATACTTATATTTTAAATATTGATAATCACATTGTTATTTTTGTTGTTGATACCGATTCAGAAGAATGCAGAGAAACGGCTTTAGCCAAGCTTACATCTGAATTTGGTGTACACTATGCGTGGTTTAAAGAAGAAAAAGGACAAAAGCATTGGGTTCTTTATAACACAGAAAATTATGAAATTAAGTATGAAGATGAAGCATACTTGGTAGCAAAACATGCAAAAGTTTTATATTTACCTGCAGGTATAACAAATTGTTATAAAATGTTTTCACACTTATCGAGCTTCACACATTTGTACAATTTAGAAAATTATTCTAAATTAGAAGTGGATATGAGTTGCGCTTTTGAAGGTTGTAAAGATCTAAAACTTGTTAGGATGGGTGATGCTTTTGCTGTTGGATTTTTCAAAGTAAATAGCTTTGCACACGCTTTTCAGGGTTGTGACCATTTAGAAAGTATTGATATAACGTATGTATCATTAAAACATGCAGATTTTTCTTATGCTTTTTATGGCTGCTTAGACTTGAAAGATATTTTTGTTCTCGAGCACTTTAACCTAGAAAACGTTAGCACAAGTAAGTACACTTTTGAATTTTGTGTAAATTTACCAAATTTTGATTGTAAAAATGTTGATGCTAACAGCACTACATTAGTTCTTAAGGAAAATGGTGGATATTTAACTCGTCATTTGGAGCATATAGAGAGAATACATCATAGGGATTATCTTTATCTACTTTCAGAAATTAATAATGGAATTTCAATTCCAGAACGCATTAAAAACTTTATAGATAACTATTCTTATGAAGTATCAGAAGGTGGGCTTAGTTTAATTCCAGAAGATGAAGTGGACCTTGAAAAACGGTTTGGTAAATATTTACGTGAGGATGTAAAATATGAAGAGTAACTTTAGCAAAGAGATCTTCATAACATATTATTAGTAAAGAATAAAATGCTTTAGCAAAGAGATTTAGTATCAAAGCTAAGTCTCTTTTTATTTTACTCAAAAGGAGGTTTTACAATGGAGAAAATGATGTTCTTTAAAGATAGCACCACCATTCAACCAAACTGTGCTTACCATATCACAGAGAGAAGTGCTTTAGCCCAGATCCTTTCCGAAGGATTAAAACCACAGATTGGCAAGCGCAGTGAAAAAGCACACGAAAGCAAACCATTGATTTACATTACTGACGGAATTGACTTACCTCAATGGATTTTAATATTCACAAAGAGAAGATTACTAAATGATGTTGCAATACTAGAAATTAGTGATAAGTTCTTAGAAGGTAGAACTGTGGTATGGAGATGTAATGCAAACGAAGAAGAAGGTACTTTGCTTGAAGAAATCCCTCCGCAATATCTAAAAGAAATTCCAATGCCTAAGATAACACAAAAACAATTATGGAATTATTACTTCTCATGCCTACATGATTTAGCATATCTATGCTATGATTTATTAGACTATAAATACAGGCCTGAACTTTTCAGTGGTAACCCTGACTTCTACAATGGTGCAGTTAGAGATGCTCAAAATGTTCTAATGAGTTTGGACGGTGCGGAGCAGTGCTTTAGCCCAGGAAGTCCCGATAGGGAGAAACTCCACAAAGAACTGATTGACTACTGGAAGAACTATTCACTATTTAATAATTATAAGATACTCATTGGCAAGAGTGACAGAGATGAGCGATACTACTCAGCATTAGATTTATTTAATGACGAACCCATCATACAATTGCGAGACTGGGTAAAAACAAATCTAGATTTAGATTTGTTGGAGAAGTCTATAGTGCTTTAGCCAAGAAAACACTATAATTAGTTGAAGATTAAATAATAAACAGAAGCTGATAGTATCAAAGCTGTCAGCTTTTTACTAGGGAGGATTTTGAATGAAAGAAATTACATTCATTATCGATAGTTACAGCTTTAGCACAGTACCAAACAATTCATGTTGCAGAGAGCAGTGCTGCAGTGAAATATCAGACAAAACAGGTAAAACTTACTTCTGGATGCGAGAAGAAACAGGTAATAAAAATTGGGTACTATATAACCCAAATGAGTATTACGTAAGAAAAGACAGTGAATACAGATGTGAACATTTACATTTATCACGTATTTTTAAAGGTAAAGTTCGCTTACCTATTAATGCTAGTTCTTGCTGTGGTATGTTTAATGGATTAGATCTAGCGCAGTTAGATTTTTCAGAGATAGATACATCTAACATTGTTGACATGAGTGAAATGTTTGATTCCTGTAAATTGGGAAAAACTTTCACGCCTATTTTTAATACTTCTAACGTCAAAACAATGAGAATGATGTTCATGGATTGTGAGAAAACAGAAGAAATGGATTTAAGCCATTTTGATGTTAGCAAGGTGGCAGATCTTAGCCAGATGCTAAGTGGCTGCCTTGATTTGGAAAAAATCAATCTTGCCGGATGGAACACAGAAAGTGCAGAAGATTTATGCGGAATGTTCAGCAATTGTTATACGATTAAGGAACTTGACTTGTCCCACTTTAGTACAGATAACCTTAAATACATGGGTTATATGTTCTCAAATTGCTCAAGCCTAGAATGGATTAATCTCGCTGGATGGGACTTTAGCCAAGTGGTTGATATGTCAGAACTTTTTTGTCAGTGTGGAAATCTTATTGAAATAACAATTACTGCAGAACCTAATAGTACCAAGAGGCTTGAATATGCCTCTGAAATGTTTAATGGGTGTGAAAGTTTAGCGACAATAAATCTTGCATGGTTAGATTTGAGTAAAGTAAGCAGTGTAAGTAATATGTTTGAATGTTGTACAGTACTTGAGGAATTAGATTTGAGTAAAGTCAATGCTAAAGCGATTAAATATTCTGATTGTATATTTGAGGGATGTTCCAATTTAGCCAAGCTTAACTTGACCGGATTAAAGATGGAAAATTTAGTGGCCGGATGGTGTATGTTTAAGAATTGTTACAATTTGAAAGAGATTTTGGTAACAGATTTTCCAAATAAGTTAAGTGATGAACAAAGGAATAGTATGTTTGAAAATTGTGGGATCGCTTGTTTCACTTTAGTAACGGAAGCATAATAAAGTAATAAAGCATGTTAAATAAAGTTAATAATACAATAAGAACATCAGGAGATAGTAGTATCAAAGCTGCTATCTCTTTTTAATTAAGGAGAATTTTATGGAAAAACTTACATTTACAATTGATGGTCATAGCTTTAGCCAAGACTTTAGCCAAGACCATAATACTGATTTTAGCACAGCAGAAGAAAGAGAAGAAATCATAGAGGAAAGAGAGAAGTGTGTTAAAGAGATTTTAGAAGTAACCGGTAGACATTACAGCTGGTACAAAGAAAACACTGGAAATAAAAATTGGATTCTTTATGACACTGAGCAGTACGAAGTCAGAAATTTCGATGACATAAAATACCTTGTCTTAAATAATAGACTAATGGATGTCAAGACTTTTCTTTGTGTGAGAAGAGATTTCAAAGGTAAACTACATTTACCAATCAATGCCAGCACCTGTAGTTTTATGTTCGTTGATAGCAATGTACCCGAAATAGACCTAACAGAGTTCGACACAACCAATGTTGTCGATATGGATTACATGTTTTTAGAGGCTAATCTTGGAGATTGCCTTAGCTTAGTTAGTTCTACTATCACACAAGCTAACACGCCAGATCGAAATATCCTTACACTTAACACCGAAGGTGTAATATCAATGAGTGGTATGTTTAAAGACTGTAAAGTAAAACATTTAGACCTACGTAATTTGAGGACTGATAACGTTACAGATTTTTCTGACATGTTCTGTAGCTGCAATGATTTGATTGATTTAAATGTCGATGGTTTTGATACAAGTAAGGCGAAAGACTTCCATGGAATGTTTCAGGGTTGTATTAAATTAACACAATTAAATGTAAAGCATTTCAATGTAGACAATGTACTTCATATGTCATGCCTATTCTCAAGATGCCTTAGATTAAAAGTAATAAATCTAGAAAGCTGGGACTTTAGCCAAGTAAGCGATGCAAACGAAATGTTTGCATATTGTGAAAAACTAGAAAAGATTATTGCTAACTTTAACTTTAAAATGATCAAAGAAATGGCTTTTATGTTTTGTTACTGTACAAAATTAAGTAAAGTAGATTTATCACATTCTGATCTCAGTCATGTCTTTGATTTTGGATATACGTTCTTTAAATGTGAAGGACTTAAAGACATAAGATTTAGCCAAGGAGTTTGGCTAAAGGCTAAATTCACTTTAAGTATGTTTGATGATTGTAAAGCTCTAGAAAGACTTAATCTCCCTGACGTTATTTTGGATGATGTCATACGATCATACGCTATGTTCGACGATTGCGATAATCTAAAAGAGATTTATATGGAACATCCACTTAATCTAGATAAGTACGAACGTGAACTTATCTTTGGGAATTGTAAAGCAGAGGTAAAGAAGTCTACAGAATGGCAGTAAAGAGTTTTAGCCCAGTGTCTGGAAGATAATAGTAGTGCCCAACACAACAACAAAAGTAGTTAATAATACAATGAATACTAAAATACATTTTAATAACGTCGAAGATGCAATCGACACTGTTATGAAAGATCCATCCTGCAGAGGAATCACAGATGTAAGTGAATTGGTTAATAAGGCAGCAGAATCCAACGAAGCTATCACAAAACCTATCAACACCAGTGAGGTGGTAGATGTAAGTGGGTTGTTTAAAGATGACACCTCATCAGATAATACCTCAGATAACACATCAGATAAATTAGGTAAATTAAATCTCTTTTAGAAAAGAAGAGAAAAACATAATAACAAGACAGACCCTTAGTGTAAAGTACATTGCTTGCATTAAGGGTTTTTGTTTTACCGGGGATTAAAGAGCTTTAAATAAGAAAGGAGAAATCAAAATGAAAAGAATGAACCTCTTCCCCAATAAGGGAGAATCCAGTGAAGCGTCATTTGAAGACAACACACCAAAGGAAAACACAAATCAATTACAACCAGCACCAATCCAAGATAAAAATGGTAATCTCACCTTTACATTAGAAGGTGAGACTTACTCTTTAAATGTTAATTCAGAAGAAGAAAGAGAAAAAGTCAAAAGAGAAGTAAATATTAATTCTTTAGCTAAGTATAATTGGTTTAGAGAAGGATCAGGAAAAAGACATTGGGTTCTTTACAATACAGAAATGTATGAAGTAAAAGAAACACTCACTCATGATAAATATATACATTATAAAGAAAATAGTAATTTAGCTCCTATAATTCCAATTAATGCAACTTCTTGTCTTTTTATGTTTCGTAATTGTTGGAGACTTGAATCACTAGACTTAAGTAATTTCGATACAAGTCAAGTTACTGAAATGGGTGGTATGTTCTTTTGGTGCGTGACACTTAAATCACTAAACTTAAGTTTTTTTAACACATCAAAAGTGACTAGCATGTTTAACATGTTTAGAAACTGCTATAGTCTTACACAACTTGATGTGAGTAATTTCAATACAAGTAAGGTTATTAGCATGAATGCTATGTTTTCTGGTTGTTCAGGACTTACATCTTTAGACTTAAGTAGTTTCAATACAAGTAAAATTACTAGTACAATAGAAATGATTTGTATGTTTGAACGATGTAACTCACTTACTTCTATTTACATCTCTGATAAATGGAAGACTGGTAGAGTAGATTCATTTAAAATGTTCGAAGATTGCTATTCTCTTCCGAACTTTAACGAAGAGAAGATAGATGCAGAAATGGCAAAACCAGTAGAGCAAGGCGGTTATTTAACATTAAAGAGATAAATGCTTTAGCCCAGGGAACTTCAATTACGAAGTTCCTTTTTACTTTTTAGTAGCGCTAAAGATTTAGCTCAGTGTATACCACTCTGCAAAGCAGTATTCTTAATGGCAGTAGCGACAGCTATCTTTAGATCACGAGAGCGAAGCGAGCATTACGAATTAAGATTATCTTTAGATCACGCAAGTGCTTTAGCTAAGAAAGGAGAAACTAAAATGAAATTAATGAACCTATTTGGCCAAAAGGGAGAATCCAGCGAAGCGTTCTTCACCAACAAGGGAGAATCCAGCGAAGCGTCATTTGGAGACACAAAACTGAAAGAAACTACAAATCAATTACCATCATCACCAATCCAAGATGAAAATGGTAATCTCACTTTTACCTTAAAAGGAAAGATTTACTCTCTCAATGTTAACTCAGAAGAAGAAAGAGAAAAAGTCAAAGAAGAAGTAAATACTAACTCTTTAGTCAAGTATGACTGGTTTAAAGAAGAAACAGGAGAAAAGCATTGGGTACTTTACAATACTGAAATGTATGAAATGATAAGAGATGATATATTTTATTTACATTATAAAAAAGATAGTAATTTAGCTCCGGTAATTCCAATCAACGCTAGTAGTTGTTATAAAATGTTCTATGAGTGCTATGATCTCATAGCACTTAACTTAAGTAATTTCGACACAAGTAAAATGACTGATATGAGTTGGATGTTTGATAATTGCTTAAACCTTACAACGCTTGATTTAAGCAATTTCGATACAAGTAACGTGACTAATATGAGTTATATGTTCAGTAAATGCCAAAGTCTCACATCACTTGACTTAAGTAGTTTCGATACTAGTAGTGTAATTTCTATGTCGGGTATGTTTTATAATTGTTTCAGTCTTGCAGCACTTAACATCAGTAATTTCAACACTTCCAGTGTTACTGAAATGGATTGTATGTTCACCGGATGTTCCAATTTAGTACAGCTTGATGTTAGTAAGTTCGACACCTCTAAAGTTGTTACCATGTTCTGTATGTTTTCCGGATGCTATAAACTGATTCAGCTTAACCTAAGCAATTTTGACACTAAACGAGTTACTAACATGGCTTCGTTATTTCATAATTGTCAAGCTTTAGCCAAGTTAGACATTAGTAGTTTCGACACCTCTCAGGTTACTGATATGGGTGCTATGTTTACTTATTGCTCCAAACTCACGCAGCTTGACTTCACATTATTCGACACAAGAAATGTTACTGATACGCGTTGGATGTTTGAACACTGCGAAAAACTTACTACTATTTTTATCTCTGACAAATGGAGTATGGATAGAGTAACAAACGCAATGGACATGTTCAAAGAGTGCTGTTCTCTTCCTGGCTTTAGCCCAGAAAAGACTGGCATTGAAATGGCAAAACCTACAGAGCAGGGAGGTTACTTAACATTGAAGAAGTAAAAGTAGTATAAACAGTTTAACCCAGGGAATTCTCAGAAATAAACTTTGAGAGTTCCCTTTTTACTTTTTTGGACATTTAGTTAAGAAAGGAGAAATCAAAATGAATACTATGAAGACTAAAAATATCGTAAGAAACCAGTAGTAATCGAAGCATACCAAACAGATAAAGTATTAACCATACATACCCTTGAAGGAGATATGATAGCCTCTAAAGGAGATTATATAATAACAGGAGTAGATAGTGAGCAGTATCCATGCAAGCCGGATATCTTTGAAAAGACCTATGAGCCAGTTGAAGATTAGTAGATTTTATAGGTTTAGCCCAGTAACTTCTATCTTCAGATTTAGGCTAGTAACAGTACGAAGCAGGACTTTAGCCAAGTGACTTCAATGAAGTATGCTCTGTAGAAGCAGTATTTTTTATCTTTAGATCAAGCGAGCTTAAATCCTAGATGGAAGAGACGACAGACTCGAATCTAGGATATCTTTAGATCC
>OLRG01001206.1_pt1 | contig 21655 bp, 18 predicted proteins | sample 1672331 | NCBI WGS metagenome assembly OLRG01 (sample SAMEA3136672, study PRJEB25190) | human gut metagenome
GGAAAGGAAAATATGCAGCAGTATAAGGAAGCCTACCAGTCCATTTATCAGGAGCTTCAGGCTGCCGTTCCCGCAGAGAATACCGACCATATGACCATTAAGTTCGTAATGGAAGATGCCCCCCAGTGGGAATTTTTCTTTGATGACGAGCCTGAAGATCAGGGCACCGATGCGGAAGCAGAAGCCGCCGAAGAAGAGGACGAAGGCCCCACGCTTCAGGTTTACGGCTTCATCCCCGGAGATGACGAGGGCTACGCCATCGGGCTCAAGGCCCCGGAGATTCTCATGGGGCTGGATGTGGATCCGGAAACCGCTGCAAACTATACCCCGGCAGAGATCGTGGCAGACTGTCTGGCCGAGATGACCTATTCCTCCACCATGGCCTCCAGCGCCTATGGTACCGAAAAGGATATGGCCGGCGGCGGGCTTTTGGCCTCCCAGAACTGCATGCAGGAGGATATCCAGAACATTGATCTGGAAAAGCTCCGTCAGGAGCTGGGCGTACTACCCAAGCCCGAAGAGGACTATAAAACAAAATACGGATTTCTGTTCTGAGCGCACAAGGGACGCACTGCAAACCACTCGCAGTGCGTCCCTTTTTTATAGATATCCACGCTGTTTCAAAAACGACCCATAACGCCGCCGCTGACTTGGGATCATATCCTGCTGTACAAATGCAGGGAATTCCTCCGGCGGAATCCAGCGATAATCTACCGTCTCACCTGCCTGAAGTCTGATGGAGTTTTTGACACAGTCTACGTCCGCCCGGTACATATAGAAGATGGAATGGGCCGGGTCGCTGACCTCCCTGCCCAGCAGTTCCAGAGACTCCACCCGAAGTCCGGTTTCCTCATAAAGCTCCCGGTGGGCGCAAGTCAGGGGATCCTCCCCTTTCAGGGCAGAACCACCTGCGGTCGTCTCCCACGCCCCCGGGTGGTTTGGCTTATGGGGATCCCGCTGCATGGCAAGGATACTGCCGTCCCGGTGCTCTATAATGATCTCGCACACCAAATGGTAGAGCCCCTCCGGCACCGGTTCTCCCCGCACCAGCTCCACGCCCGCAAGACTGCCGTCCCGACAATAGCCATCCCAGATCTCCATGTTTTCTTCCTCTCTGTCTTACGGACTGTTTTACCGTACCAGATCCAGATAATGATCCAGATAAATCTTCTGCACGGCAGCCAGAATCGCTGCCCGTAGGATGGATTTGATGGTAGTGTTGTGTTTGCCTACAGGCTCCATCTTTTCTTTCAGGCCAAATACCCCTGCCAGAACATTTTCAAATTCATCACAGAAATAATTATAGGCCCGCTGGGGCTCATACTGCTCCAGCCCCTGCCGTTCCAGCAGACGGATATCCTCCATGGACAGCACATTCTTCACCAGTGCCACATACATCAGATTGGCAATGGAGGCAGGACCGTACGCCTTCTTCACAGGCCCCGGAATCGTTTTCTGCTTTACATAATTGCTCACCATAGACGCAGTAATCGTGGGACACCCCAGCTTTTCCAGGTATGCATTGACATAACGAGTCACCTGTTCCAAGTAAAGCCCCACCGTTGGAATTTCCCAATAGCGGGGCAGATGGATATCCCGCACGGTATTCATCAGTTGTTCATTTGGTTCCATGTCTTTCATTATACTGACTTCCCCGAAAAAGTCAACCGGGTTTCAGAAACCTACTATCCGTTTTCCAAAAACCTATTGACATTTTCACAAAATGTTTTTATAATCTTTTCATCAGTTTTTTAATAACCGACAAAAAGTTTGTAGATTCCCGGAGGTTTTTATGATCCGTCGTATTGTAGCCGATTCCAGCTGTGATCTCCAGCGCTTTCCGGGGGCTGATTTTATCAGCGTCCCCATGAAAATCATTACCGCCCAGCAGGAATATGTGGACAACGCCCAATTGGATGTTGCCAAAATGGCCGAGTCACTGCGTCAATATAAGGGGCATTCCAGCACGGCCTGCCCCAATGCCTCTGACTGGGAAAGTGCCTTTGCAGGTGCTGACGAGGTTTTTGCCCTTACCATTACAAGTGCCCTGTCTGGCAGCTGTAACGCCGCCCAGTGTGCCAAGGCTCACTATGAATCCATTCATCCAGACTGCCGCATCCATGTGATCGACACACTTTCCACCGGCCCCGAAATGCTGCTGCTCATAGAGCAGCTTTATTCCATGCTGCAAGCCCAGATGCGTTTTGATGATATTTGCAGAGAAATCGCCGTCTATTCACAAAAGACCCATTTGCTGTTTCTTCTTTCCTCTGTCAAAAATCTCTCCCGCAATGGGCGGATCAGCCGGCTGGGAGCAGAGGCCGTTGGTCTGCTTGGCCTTCGGCTCTGCGGGCAGGCCAGCAGGCAGGGAACTTTGGAATTGCTGGGAAAATGCCGGGGACAGGCCGCCGGTCTTCGGCGCATTCTCCGTCAAATGGAAGCATTGGGCTGGTCCGGCGGCAAGGTGCGGATCTCTCACTGTCTGGCTCAGGATGCCGCCGTGGAGCTGGAAGAAATGCTGAAAGCTCAATTCCCGGAGGCAGACATTCAGCTTCGCCCTGCCGGTGCGCTGTGCAGCTTTTACGCAGAGATCGGCGGACTTCTGGTTGGCTTTGAAACATAACAACAAAACCTCCAGCTGCGGAATGCTTTCATCCGCAGCTGGAGGCCTTTTTACTATTTGCCCAGTTTCCGCTGGATCCACTTGACCAGCTCCATGATTGGGATAATGCACACTGCCAATCCCAGTGCCACCCCATATTCCATCAGAGAAATATGCTGGAACTGGAACGCATCCCGCAGGAAGGGCACATAGATCACCGCTGTGGTCAGCACCAGCGAGAGGAGCATCGCCCCCCAGAGCCACTTATTCTGTCCTTTCAGTGAGAAGATCGATTTCCGCCGGGAGCGCATATTGAAGGAGTGGAAAATCTCCACCATGGACAGGGTCAAAAACGACATCGTCATGCCGTCAAGGCTGTCTGTCACTTCCCACACCCCAGCCTCAATCCAATGGCCTACAAAGTAGGACAGCATCGTCAGGCCGGTGATTATGATCCCCTGCACCGCAATGTCCAGCCCCATACCTCCGGAGAAAATTCCGTCCTTTGCATCCCGGGGCTTCCGGCGCATGATATCCGCCTCCCCGGGCTCCATGCCAAGGGCCAGTGCCGGGAAGCAGTCTGTAATCAGATTGATCCACAGCAGATGAACCGGCTCCAAAATGGTAAAGCCCAAAAGCGTTGCAAAGAAGATAGAGAGCACCTCGGACATATTCGACGCCAGCAGGAACCCAATGGCTTTTCGGATGTTATCATAGATCCGCCGCCCCTCGGCCACCGCAGTAACAATGGTGGCAAAATTATCGTCTGCCAGCACCATATCTGCCACGTTCTTTGTGACATCCGTGCCGGTAATGCCCATGCCAACACCGATATCTGCTGATTTAATGGCGGGAGCGTCATTGACGCCATCGCCGGTCATGGCAGTGATGCAGCCCTTTTGCTTCCATGCTCTGACAATTCGTACCTTATGCTCTGGCTGAACCCGGGCATAGACGGAGTAGTCTCCAATGTGCTCTGCCAGCTCCGCATCGCTGAGCTCATCCAGCTGCGCACCGGTGATCGCCTTCTGTCCCGGCTCCAGAATTCCCAACTGCTTTGCAATGGCCACCGCAGTATCCCGGTGGTCGCCGGTGATCATAACGGGGCGTATTCCCGCCTCCCGGCATTCTGCAACGGCTGCTTTTACCTCCGGACGAATGGGGTCGATCATACCAGAAAGGCCCAGATAGCAAAGCTGCTGTTCCAGCGTCTCCGGTGCAGTGCTATGGGGCATCTCCATCCAGCTGCGCCGTGCCCCGCAGAGCACCCGCAGTGCCTGATCTGCCATGGACTTGTTGGCTGCGAGGATCTCACTGCGCTTTTCCTCTGTCATGGGGCATTCCTTTTCTCCGTCCCACCAGCTAACGCATCGGCTCAGTACCACATCCGGGGCACCCTTGGTAAATTGGATCACGTTGTCATCCGGGGTACGATGGAGCGTAGACATCATCTTTCGTCCTGAATCAAAGGGGGCCTCTCCGATCCGAGGATACTCTATTTCCTGCTGATCCTTTGGCAGACCGCAACGGGTGCCGTCATTGACCAGCGCACATTCCGTGGGTTCTCCCTGTGCCTGCCCGTCACTGCCAAGCACCGCATCGGAGCAGAGCTCCATGGCCAATATCAGCCGTTTTTCATCGGCACTTGCATGCTCCACTACCGTCATTTTGTTTTGGGTCAGTGTTCCGGTCTTATCCGAACAGATCACCTGCGTGCAGCCCAGTGTCTCCACTGCGGTCAGCTTTCGGATAATGGCCTGATTGGCGGACATTTTTGTAACGCCGATCGACAACACAATGGTCACCACCGCTGCCAAGCCTTCCGGAATGGCAGCCACAGCAAGGCTCACAGCCACCATAAAGGTGCTGAGCAGCCCTTCCCCTGTGATATTGGGATAGGCCCGAACGGTATCCAAAAGGAAAATCACCGCGCAGATTCCCAGCACAAGGAAAGACAGCACTTTGCTGAGCTGGCCCAGCTTTATCTGCAAGGGCGTCTGCTCTTCCTTGGCATTGGTCAAGGCGTGGGCAATCTTCCCCATTTCAGTTCCCATTCCGGTGTCCGTTACCACCATACGGCCTCTTCCGTAGGCCACTGTAGAGCCCATATAGGCCATATTCTTTCGATCTCCCAAGGGCACGCTGTTCCCATTTTCCGGCTGGAGGGGTTCCGCATGCTTGCTTACCGGGACGGATTCCCCGGTAAGGGCTGCTTCCTCTACCTTCATACTGGCGGAATAAATGATACGGCCATCGGCGGGAACTGCGTCACCGGCCTCAAGGATCACAACATCGCCGGGTACCAGTTCCTGACTGGGCAGCGTGACGATTTCTCCATCCCGGAGCACCTTTGAGGTAGCCGCTGCAATTTCCTGCAACGCCGCAATGGCCTTTTCCGCCTTGCTCTCCTGCACAACACCCAGCACTGCGTTGATGATCACCACTATCATAATAATGATCACATCTGTAAAGGATTCACCGGAGTAGGCTGCCGTAATGCCGGAGATCACCGCCGCCACGATCAGAATAATAATCATGGGATCCGCCAGCTCCTTCAGGAACCGGTGAAGCAGAGATTCCTTTTTCCCTTCTGCCAAACGATTTGGCCCGTATTTCGTCAGCCGACGCTCCGCCTCCTGGGCGGAAAGTCCCCTAATGCCGGTGTTCATTTCAGAAAGCACTTCTTCCTGTGAAATCAGATATGGTTCCATGGCTACCTCCTGTTTCCATACGATTTATGTCCTATTCCTGTTATACCCCTGTGGGCTGCATCTCAGCCGCCGAAAAACAGATGCTCAATGAGGATCTTCAGGCCAATGGCGATCAACACTGCGCCACCAAAGAATTCCGCCTTAGACTGAAAACGATTGCCAAAGACATTGCCGATCTTAACCCCCACCGCAGAACATACAAATGTGGTAAGTCCAATGAGTGTCACCGCCGGTACAATGGATACATCCAGAAATGCAAAGGTCACACCCACCGCCAGTGCATCAATGCTGGTGGCCACTGCCAGTGTCAGCATGGTCTTAACCCCAAAGGACGCATCCGGACATTCTTCCTCTCCGCCGAAGGACTCTTTTATCATATTCGCACCGATCACTGCCAGCAGAATAAATGCGATCCAGTGATCCACATTGGTAATCAGCGACTGAAAACGGATGCCAAGTGCCCAGCCGATCAGCGGCATCAGCGCCTGAAATCCGCCAAAATACACACCGCAGATCAGGCAATGCTTTGGCTCCAGCTTCTGAACAGACAGTCCCTTACAGATAGACACCGCAAAGGCGTCCATGCTCAGACCCAGTGCCAGAATAAAAAGCTCGATCAATCCCATTTGTATTCCTCCTAAACAGAAAAAAAGAGACCTACCTGCCCTTTGGCAGATAAGTCTGGTCATTTCATACGGAGCCAGAGTACCATGTACTCAGGATGTTGGCCCCATAACGCCGGAGTTGGCGCTGACTACTCCCTTAACTTGTGGCTACTATACCATGATTTGGGCGGGCTGTCAAGGGAATTTCACGGTTTTTCCGTCCATATGGAGTAAAAAGTGTCCGGGCATCTGCCCAGACACTTTCCCGTTTTATTTTCCCGGAGGGGGAGGCATACCGGGACCGCCTGCGGGCATCGGCGGTGCTTCTACTGGCCGGGACTCCGTGGAAAATTCCACCACAACACCCTCCATGCCGCCGGTGAAGGTCATCTTTCCCTCCACATTGCCATTCTCTTCGACCTTACCCACATAATTGCGGATCAGGCCGCCCTGCTCAATCTTGAATGCAAAGGTACCGTCCGGCTGGACCTCTGCCTTTTCTAAAAACGGTACCGTAGCCCACTGGCCGGGGGCAATATCCACCCGTGCCGTCTGGGCTTCAAAATCAATGGTGGTTTCCCGCTCCGCACCGGGGGTATGCTCATATACCATAAATGCCATTATCCTGTCTCCTTTACAAAAGAAGTGCGGCAGAGCATTTGCGCTCCCGCCGCACTTATTATAAAGAATGCAAACTATTTCCGCAAGGAAAAGTGCTCAGCGGGACATAAATGCAACAATCTCGTCCCATTTGGCGGCTACAGAGCCCTGTACAAACCCAGGCTTTCCGCCGCCTCTTCCATGAAGTGCCCCATTAAGTTCTTTCACCCAGTCTCGCAGGTTTCCTTCCAGTTCTCCCACTGCATACTTATAACCGTTTTCCTCATCGCCGGAGAATACCGCCGCACGGCCGCCGCAGGTCTCCTGTATGGCAATGGCCGCCCGGCGTACCCCATCGGCACTGAGGCCATCCAGCTTTACCAGCACGTTTCCCTGTCCCCGCAGCTGCTCCGCCTTGTCCGCAAACTGGGCATTTTCCATGGCATAGACCTGCTGCCGGAGCCGCTCCGCCTCATCGGAGAGATTCTTTACCGCCTTGGCCGTCTCCATGACCTTTGCGGAAAGCAGTTGGGAGACCTGCCGGTTCTGATCCTGCACTGCCGTCAGATACCGGAGGGCCCGTCCGCCGGAGAGCATTTCCACCCGGACGCCGCTGTGGAACTTTTCCACTGAGACGATCTTCACCAGCCCGATCTCACCGGTATGGGCCACATGAGTTCCGCAGCAGGCACAGATGTCGGCCCCGGGGAATTCCACAATTCGCACCTTGCCGGTAAGCTCCTTTTTGCTGCGGTACGGGATCTCCTTCAATTCCTCCATGGAAGGATACCAGCATTTTACCGGGCTGTCCAGCCAAATCCGCTCATTGACTTCCGTCTCCACCGCCCGAAGCTGCTGCTCGGTAAGCTCTCCTGAAAAGTCAATGGTCACCATATCCGCGCCCATGTGAAAGCCTACATTGTCATAGCCATAGATCCGATGCACCACCCCAGAGACCATATGCTCCCCGGAGTGCTGCTGTGTCAGGTCAAAGCGCCGTGCCCAGTCGATAACCGCTTTTACTTCTGTCCCGGGCTCCAGTGGGCTGTCAGTATAATGGAGCACCACGCCGTTCTTCTCGTGGGTGTCCGTCACCGGGATCCCGTTCAGCGCTCCCCGGTCTCCCGGCTGTCCGCCGCCTTCGGGATAGAAGCAGGTCCTGTCCAGTACGACCTCATAGCCGTGCTCCCTCCTGCGGCACTCCAGCACCTTTGCCGTAGTTTCCTTCAAATAAGCATCTTGATAAAACAGCTTTTCCGTTTCCATTGTCAGCGCCTCCATCGGCTTGTTTTCGTTTTATCTTAGCACAAAACCACAGCAGATGCAATCACCCGAAATTCCGTCCGATTCCGTAAAAATTTGTCTGGAGCTTCTTGACAGCGCCCCTGGGGCACAGGCTATAATGGCCGTGGTGAAAGTTTCTTTCCAGTTATTTCGGAGGAAGGATGTGGAAGCATGACCAGGAAGGACGTATGCAAAGCCACCGGGCTCACGGTCAAAACGCTGCGGCTTTATGAGGAAAAAGGTCTTATCACCCCGGAGCGACAATACCGAAACGGTCGGGAATATCGGATCTATACCCCGCAGCTGGTGGAAGCACTGCAAAAGATCGTACTGCTCCGCAAGGCGCTGTTTACCATGGATGAAATTCGCACCATGCAGCGCAGCCCCGATGCCATCCCCAAAATTTTTGAGACCTATCGCCAATGGCTTACAGTACAGGAGCAGACACTCCGCCTTCTGCGGCAGACCGCCCAGAACATTGACGCAGGCTCGCTCACTTCGTTAGACGGTCTGGTTACTGACCTTCAGAAGGCAGCCCGCCAAATGCCACTTCCCAAAATGGACCACAGCCCGGACTTCAAGCACATTGATGCCATGGAGGAACTGCCCCGGCATGTAACGCCCCAGCACAGTCTGGACGATACCGTGCCCAGCGCCCGGGTATTCCGTCAAGTAAATCTGGTGATGGACAGTGACCGCAGCAACAATGTAAACGTTGCCTTTGGTCAGTACAACGAAGCCCGCCGGACATCTCCGGAGGAATCCGGTTCGGTACTGGAAGCGTTCCGGCTGCCCCGCTGGCAGCCTTGTGGTGATCATACTCATTGCGTTCCTTTGCCGGGTGATGTACCGGTGGACTATACCATCGGCCTGATCGCCTCCGTACAGGTGGATGGCCGGATCCTCTACAAGCTGGAGCAGGCGCAGCTTGCACTTCAGATTCTCCACAGTCTGATGCAGGACAGCTAACGTTTCTTTTTTTGACATTCACCGAAAAATGCCAAAACTCTATTGACATTCCCCTTAGGGGATCTTCTATAATAAAGTACAAGGAAAGGGGATGCGTGCCATGAAGATCAAGGAAGTCAGTGAGATCACAGGCCTCACCAAAAAGACCATTCGCTTTTACGAGTCCGAGGGGCTGATCACGCCGGAGAAGACCTATCAGAATGGCCGTGCCTATCGCAGCTACCCACCCGAGACCGTTTCGTTGCTCCGACAAATTGCGGTACTGCGCAGAGCCAGATTTTCTATAGAAGAGATCCGAACGATGCAGGCTGCTCCGGAAGAGATCCCATCTGTCTTTCTCTCTTACCGTCAGCGGCTCCATGCAGAGAAAGCGCAGCTGGAGCAGGTCTTATCCGTTGCCGACACCATCACCGCCGAGGAATTAAACTCGCAGGATATGCTGGTTTCCCAGTTGGAGCCAGCCGCTGCCAGGGTCCAGCTGCCTGCCGCTGACATCCATCCGCATTTCCACTATCTTGATTTATTGGAGGCGAATCTTATGAAACGGAAAAAGAAAGTCAACATGACCGAAGATGAACTGCGGCAGCGCAAAATGGCCGCCAACAACGCCGCCATGTATGCCGCATTCAGCACGCAGAATTCTTCCAGCGCCAATATGGCCGTAGACGGCAAGGGCGGCGGAATGGACATCGGAAACGCCCAGAAGATCGCCGCCTACAATCTATTGATGAATGATAGGGATTGAATTTACCAAAATACCCAGATTTCTATTGACATTCCCCTTGGGGAATCATCTATCATAGGGGCAGGAAAGGAGGAATCGTTATGAAGATCAAAGAAGTCAGTGAAAAAACCGGCCTCACCAAGAAAACCATTCGATACTACGAGGCAGAGGGCCTTTTGTCCCCGGACAAACAGTGGCAGAACGGACGGGAGTATCGAAACTACTCCGAATCGGATATTCAGCGGCTGACAAAAATCGCAGCACTGCGCCGTGCCAGATTCTCTGTGGAGGAGATCCGGCACATTCACGAGGTTCCCGGAGACATCCCCGAGATATTCCAGTCCTATCGCCGCCGGCTCCAGCAGGAGCAGGTGGATCTCAGTGCAATTCTCGCTGTAATCAACAACATCACCAGCGAAACCCTTACCAGCGAAGACACCCTGATCTCTCAAATGAAGCCCGCCACCGTAGGGCTTCCCCTGCCCGCTGTGGATCTGGATCCCCACTTCCGCTATCTCGATGAGATGGAGGAACTGAGCCAGCTGGTCTCCCACCGGATCACACCGCAGGAGCAGAAGCAGAAAGACATTGCCGCCATGGGTGCCGCCATGTATGCAGGCTTTAATCAGCAGGATTCTACAGCCGGCAGCAACGCCTCCCCCGGCGGTTACGGCAGCGGATTTGATATCTCCCCGGCTCAGAAGGTAGCCACCTATAATCTACTCCTCAATACCAAGGACATGGATCAATAAGTCACAGCAAACAACGCACAGCGCCCTGAACGACAAGCTATCGTTCAGGGCGCTGTGTTTCCTCTTTTAGCAGTAGAAATCTTTGATTTTCTTGGCGCGGCTTGGGTGGCGCAGCTTGCGAATGGCCTTATTCTCAATCTGGCGGATTCGCTCACGGGTTACGCCGAAAATTTGACCCACTTCTTCCAAAGTATGTGTCCTTCCGTCATACATACCAAACCGCATCCGAAGCACATCAGCTTCCCGGTCAGTCAGGGTATCGAGGATCTCATTGAGTGCCTCAGCCAGCAGGGTGTTCGAAGTGGCGTCGGCCGGCCCGGGGGTATTGTCGTCCTCCACAAAGGAGCCGATGGTGGTATCCTCCTCATCGCCTACCGGGGTGTCAAGGCTCAGGGTATCGGCAGAGGTACGGGTGGCTTCAATGACCTTTTCCAACGGAAGCTTCAGGTCATTTGCAATCTCCTCCATGGTGGGCTCACGGCCCAGCTCCTGCACCAGCTTCCGGTTGCATCGGGTCACCTTATTGATTACCTCTACCATATGTACCGGAACACGGATGGTTCTGGCCTGATCGGCAATGGCACGGGTAATGGCCTGCCGGATCCACCATGTCGCATAGGTGGAGAACTTGTTGCCCTTGGTGTAGTCGAACTTGTCCACTGCACGAATGAGGCCGGTATTGCCTTCCTGAATCAAATCCAGAATATGAAGGCCGCGGCCGGAATACTTCTTGGCAATGGAAACCACCAGACGGAGGTTTGCCTCGGTGAGCTTGTCCTTGGCATACTTGTCTCCCTGTGCCACACGAGCCGCCAGCTCCTGCTCTTCCTCTGCGGTCAGCAGTCGGATCTGGCCGATCTCCTTCAGGTACATACGCACCGGGTCATCCAGATTATACTCGGCAGCCAGCTCCACGGGATCAACCAGCTCTTCCTCTTCTTCAGCGGGAGCGCCCTCCGGTGCATCCAGCTCCAGCTCTGCACCGGTGATCTGAATGCCCATACTCTCGATGGTGTCATAGATATGCTCGATCTGCTCGGCGTTGATGTCCAGCTTTTCCAGCACACTCAGGATGTCAGAAGACTGGAGCACGCCGGATTTCTGCCCCTTTGCCAGCAGCGCCAGTACTGGTGCCTTGGCCTCTTCACTCAGTTTTTCTGCGGTGTTATTTGTGCTTGCCATATTGCACTTCCTTCGTATAAAGTGAAGTCCTGCTTAGTCAGCCAAAAAGAAATCGCCGTTTATGGCGCACTACGCTGATTTTAAGTTAGGCAACTGTTAGCATATCACAAAACGCAATATTGTGCAAGTCTTTTTTCGCTTTTTCTCTATTTTTTCTCATTCTTTCGGATCAGCCGCAGAAAATGCCCGCCAACCAGAAACGGTTGGCGGGCACCTGATCGCATCCGATTTTCAGCCCTTTATTCGTTTTGCTCAGGCTGCATTCAGCTCTGCCAGTGCGGCCTGACCGCGGTCATAAGCACCCTGATAGATATCCGTCATCTGCTGGAGACCCATATCCATGCAGGTATCCAGAAATGCCTGATAGTTGCTCATGGGTTCGTCACCCAGAATGAATTTCAGGATCATGCCCTTGGCATAGGTATCCAGATCCGTTGCAACGCTGTTGTAGCGATCTTGCTCGGCATTGTCCAGGCTCACATAGGCGGGCATATTGTTGGCACCATCTGTGAGAGAGGCCAGCGTATCGACAGCTTCCAGCTGATCGTCATTGTAGGAATAGAAACCCTTCTCCATGTCATATACGCCGGGGAAATAGACAGAGCCAACACCGGTGGCATAGAGGTAAGAAGCGAACATGAAGTTCAGCCCATCAGGGTTGTTGACTACCAGATCCGTCCACTGGGGCTGACCATTCTCGTCATACTCAAAGGCAACGCCCTCTTCGCCCCAGTTATACATCTGCTGACCTTCCTCCGAGTACAGCCAGTTCACCAGCTTCAGCAGCGGAATGGGGTCATCACATGCAGTAGAAATGGCCCATGTATCAGAGTTCTTGATGAGCTTGGATTCAAAGCCAACATGGATCTCGTCCACGCCATCTGCCTTGGGGTACGCAGTGGCCTTCAGCTCCATGGCAGCATTCTCAGGGTTCATATCAAAGATATTGCTCATGCCCTCCGCAGAACCGTCTACAAAGGAGCACAGGTCGTTGGCCATGTCGGTACGAACGGTGGTAATATCGGTATCATTATAGAAGTCATCGTTAAAGAGGCCCTTCTTGTACCAGTCGTTCATCTTGGTCAGGTAGTCCTTAAAGGCATCGGTAGTAAAGGAATGCACCACTTTGCCGTCTACCACGTTAAAAGCGCCGGGGGTGATATTAAACGCAGAGCCCCAGTCGGTATCCAGACCCTCATACTGGAGATAGGCATATGCACCATAGTTATCCTTACAGTAGGTCAGGTACTGCTCATACTGATCCATGGTGTCAAGGCTTCCAACCCCGGAGGCCTCCAGCCAGTCCTTGCGGACGATCATGCCCTGATTCTCGGTGCCGGCCTTTTTCAGCAGCTGCGCAATGCAGCCCATGTAGCCGGACTGGGTACGCATGGTCATGTAGGCGTTGTCATCGGAAGTCAGGATATTCCAGTAGTTGGGGGCATACTCCTTCAGGTCATCATAGAGATCAATGATAATACCGTCCTCAATGGCCTTTTCATGGCCAGCGCTGCCTGCGGACGCACCGCTGGAGCTTCCATAGTAGTTCATAACGCCAATGATATCGGTGTAGTCGCCGCCGGCGATCATCAGGTTAAAGGATTCCTGCTCTACAAAGCCGCCAGCCACTGCATTAAAGTCAATGTATACATTGGTGGCTTCGTTGATCATCTTGACCATGGCAACCTGCTCGGAAAAGTCCTCCAGATTCATCATGGTGCTGACGTAGGGTGCAACCGGCATCCAGCAGCTGTAATGAACCGCTTCTTCCTCAATGGGAAGCTCCACCACCTGAAGGCCCTCAGGCTCTACCGCCGCTTCTGCTGCGGATTCTGCTACAGAGTTTTCCTCTGCTGATACATCGGCAGACACTTCCGGTGCCTCGGTCTGCTGCTCCGGTGCCTTGCTGCTTGCTTCTGTGGGCGTACTGTCCGGCTTCTCCGCCGATGCTGTATTGCCGCCGCAGCCCGCCAACAGTCCAAGGCTCAGTGCAGCTGTCAGCACCAGCGCAAGGATCTTGTTCTTTTTCATGTGTGTTCCTCCATTTCTGTCTTGCTTACGCTTGATCTCCGCACGTGCGCTGTGCAAAGAGCAAAGCAAACATAACCTCATAGGGAATATGGTCAGTATTCCCTATTTATAGTACCACAGTTTTCCTGTCCATGAAACTGTCAGAAATCAGGTTATACCCTATGATTTTTTGTCTATGTGAGCAAAAAAACTTGATTCTTGAGTATCATATTTGATACTATATAGACAAGGAATAAAAGGGGGGGATCATTTTGGCGCATCCTCAGGATATTTATTTGTTGGATCATCTGGTTTCACACCTGACCTGCCCGCTGTTTGTCACCGACGAAGAAGAATTGCGCAAGTTCTGTATGGAAGCGGGTTTTCATCCAAAAACACAGCAGTACTGTATCCTAACCATTCGGATCGAACGCTGGAGCACCGCATTTGCTGCATCCGATTGGCAGGAGGTCATTCGGCACCATTTCTTTGTGCTTTCCAATATGCTCACAGAGCTGCTCAACCAGAAGGACATAGCCGTTGCGGCAGAAAAAGACTATCAGATGGTCTGCATCGTCAATCTGCTGCGCCCATGGGATATATTCTGTCAGGAGCTCCGGCCCATTCTGCTCCAGATCATGGAGGTTCTGGACACAGAATTTGATATCAGCGTCACCTGTGCCCTCAGTGGTCTTGCCAACGGGCTATGTCAGCTGCCCAATGCATTCCTCACCACACAGGATGCGCTTTGGTACAATGACTTTCTGGGTGGCGACCGTCAGATTCTCTACTACGATGACCTGTGCAGCACCACGCATCCCATGATCCGTTCCGAGCTCATGGAGCTGGACAAAAAACTGATCTCCAAGCTTCAGGTGATGGACATTGCGGGCGTCAAGTATGTCCTGCATGAAATGATCGACCGAGAATTTATTCAGGAGGTTCCCACGGTCAAAATTCTGCGCACAAGGCTGGGCGGTATCTGCTGCAAGATCCTTGATGTACTGGACGAGCTCCGGGACAAAATCGGCGCAGGGCTCTACTATGCGCTGGATCCTGCACCGAAGATCGCAGAGGCACCCACTCTGGCCGATCTGACCAGCGCCATGGATGAGATCTTCGATGCAATTTGCCGGGCCCAAAATGCGGAACCCCAGGAGCCGAAGCCCCAGTGGGTAGATAAAATGTCCGCTTACATATCCGATCACTATACCGATGAGGCCCTTGGACTGACGGAGGTTTCCTCGGTATTTGGTATTACGCCCTCCTATGCCACCCGTGTTTTTAAGCAGTATACGGGCCGTGGGATCTATGAAACCATTCAGCATGTGCGGCTCACTGCTGCCAAATCCATGCTCCACAGCGACAAGACCATGAAGCAGATCGCCCAAGCCGTGGGCTACACCAGCTTTCTCTCCATGAACCGTGCCTTTAAGAAATATGAGGGGGCTACTCCTTCGCAGTTTAAGGGACATTAGGCTTTCCCCGAAATGTTGACAGAATGTTCACACACATACTGCCTGTTTGATGTTATAATTATGAAAATGATATCAGTGCATACGCTTTGATGGTATGCCAGCAGGAAGGAGCCTGTACGATGAAAAAGAAACATGTTATCAGTGGTCTCGCGGTACTGGGCGTTGGCGCAGCCGCTGCCGCCGCTGTAGTCGCAGCAAAGCAGCTGAAGAAAGATGCGGCAGAGCCGGAGGATGCCATTCTTCTGGATCTGGACGGCGACGGCGTTGCCGATGTTGTTCTGGAGGATCTGGACGGTGACGGCAAGATCGATTCCGTCTCCACCGATGTCGCTGCCGAGACGGAAGCCAAGACCCCCGCCGAGGCACCGGTGGCCGAGGCTCCGGCGGCTGACGAAGCACCCACTGCGGCTGTCACCACGGAAAACCCGGATCTTATTACCACGATCCCGGCAGAAGAGGCATCCACAGAGGAAGCACCCGAGGCTGCATCCGAAGCTCCGGACGAAAACAACTGATTAAAGATCAAGAAATCCGGCTCCACTTTGATTGGGAGCCGGATTTCTTTTTTCAGGTTTCTCAGATATTCTTTCCTGCCTTGCCGCAGAACCAGTGCAGCCAGCTCATCAGTACCACAGGTACGATGCAGACCGCAGCGCACAGCAGGAAAATGGGGGTAAAGCTGGCGCTCTCTGCTGCCGTTGCTGACAGCTTGCCAAACAGCACCGAAGAAATGGCAATGGAGATCATCACAAGGCCGTAGTTGGTGCCGGAGTTCTGTGCACCAAAGAGCTCTGTGGAAATCACAGGGTTGATGCCGGAAGTACCGCCATAGGCAAATGCCACCAAGAACACCGCCAGCAGGTAGGTTGCCGCCGTATTTGCAAATACCAGCCCAATGCAGGCCAATGCGGAAATTACGCAGCAGATGATAATGGATCTGGTACGTCCCAGCTTATCGGAAACCATCGGTGCCAGAATGCGTCCCGCCGCATTGGCGGCGCCTGTGAGCATAACCGCAATCACGCCCACATGGGCAGTCATGCCTCGATCCATGGCGATATTCTTAATGAAGGGGATGATGACCAGATAGGCGCCGGAGGACAGGATCATCGATACCACCTGACAATAGTAGATGGGAGTCCGCAGCACCTGGCTGGGCGTAAACTGCTTAAACTCATCGGGCCGCAGCACTTGGCTGGCCTTCTCCATATAATAGGAGGGATCCGGCTGCACTACAAAGAAGGAGCAGGCCACCGTGATCACGCCGAACACAATCGCCAAAATACGAAATGTCTCGGTCAATCCAATGTTCTCCAGCATCTGATTGACCACAGGAGACAGCACCATCACCGATGCACCAAAGAAAAACACCGTGATGCCCGTGATCAGGCCGTTCTTATCCGCAAACCATTTTTGAAGGGCATAGAGCACCGTACAATAGGCAAAGCCGCAGCCTAAGCCAGAGCAAACCGAATAGGTCAGATACAGCACCCATGGATTGCTGTTGCCGACGCAGGATGTCAAGTAGATTCCTACAGAAAACATCAGGCAGCCAACCAGCGTAATGATCCGGGGGTCAATTTTGGACTGCACCAGGCCACCCAGAATATTGCCTACCACAAAGCACGCAATCATCAGCGCAGAAGTCATGGCCACATCGCCCACAGACCAGCCATGGTAGTCTACCACATAGGGCTGGAAAATGGACCACATGTACAAAATGCCCACGCAGAGCATAATGAGCAGGCCGCCGACCAGCGTCCCGTTGCGTTTTGCATTTACACTCATCAATTCAACACTCCTCTTATCATAAATAGGACCCCCTTGCGGGGCTCCTCTCTTTCACGCCCCTATGATAAAAAAAGATCAGAAAAATGTAAAACGCAGAATGTATTTGTCGTTACGCCTTTTAGTTGTTACAAATTCTTCGTTACGTCATGTGAATGTAGCGTTTTTCATGATTTATCCGTTTTTTTATATGCGAATTGTACAAAACCCCCGCTGTCGGATACGGACAGCGGGGGTTTTAGCAATTAAACTTTGTGCATTTTACCGAATACGGATGGCCGCATGGAATGCTTCCTGATTGGCATCAGCCAGCAGCCTTCCTGTGGACACGCAGTCGCCCACTACATAGACGCCCTCAGCATACTTTGAAAGCAGCGTCTGTGCCAGCTTATTATCCGGCTTTACGCCCAGCGCCAGCACATAGGTGTCCCCGGGATAGCAGTGACATGTGCCATTTGCATCTACCGTGTTGACCCCGCCCTCGTCAAAGGAGGTGATCTTCTGTCCGCCTTCCAGCATCACACCATTTTTTTCAAGCTGATGGTTCAGCTCGATATGGTTAAATACCGGCATTCCGTCTGCAAATTTCTCCAGCGGGATCTGGTCAATGACTGTGACCTTTTTCCCTTCCATCCCCAGCATCACTGCACACTCGAGGCCCACGATGCCGCCGCCGCAGACCACCACCTGCTCGCCTACCGGCGTCCGGTGGTTCTCCACATCCGACACGGTTTTTACTTTTTCAAGATCAATGCCCGGAATCGGCGGATGCACATAGGAAGAGCCGGTTGCCACAATCACAGCGTCCGGATTCACCTGCTCCACCAGCTCCGGCGTCACCGCCGTGTTCAGATGGATCTCCGCACCGCAGGCCATGGTCTGTCGGATATCCCATTGGAGATACAGCCGCATGTATTCCTTAAAGCTTGCCACCGTTGCGTCATTCAGAAGTCCACCCAGCCGGTCAGACTTTTCATACAGGGAGACCCGGTGCCCCATTTCCCGCAGCGTCTGTGCCGCCATCATGCCGCCGGGGCCGCCCCCGATCACCATTACATGTTTTTCCTCTCCGGGCTTTACCAGCGCACCCAGATTGATGTCCTTGCCCAGCATGGGATTTATGGCGCAGCGCATGGAAGTACCGTAGTTATTTGCATTGCCGCACCAGTCGCAGCGGGTGCAGGGGCGCACATCCTCGGCATGGCCCCGAATGGATTTATGAATCAGGTTCTCATCGGCCATATATGCCTTCGCCATAACAACGATGTCAGCCTTTCCTGCGCCGATGATCTCCTCTGCCTCCTGAAGCGAGGTGATGTTGCCCACCACTGCCACGGGAACATGGAGCCGCTTTTTTGCCTCCGCCGCAAAGGCAACATTCAACTGCCGCCCCTTAAAGTAGGTGGGAATGGTGTAAGTAGAACCATAATTGAAGAAGATGTTGCCCCGAGAAATATGGATGATATCCACATACTCCTGTGCCCGCTCCATAAATTGCAGAGATTCCTCCAGCTGGAGTCCATCCGGCGTATCCTCCTGGGCCGAGCACCGACATTCGATCACCATATTCGGCACGGCCTCCCGAACCGCCTTCAGCACCGACAGCGGGAATCGCATCCGGTTTTCAAGGCTGCCGCCGTAGGCATCTGTCCGATGGTTGGAGGCAGGAGACAGGAACTGGGCCAGCAGGTTATTGTGGGCGCAGTGGATCATAATAATCTTAAGGCCAGCCTTCTGACACCGCACAGCACAGTCCACAAACTGCTGACGCACAAAGGCCATATCTTCCTCGTTCATGGGCTTGATGTATCCCAGAGGGCCGCCGTTCAGCGGCACATCTGACGGCGCCAGCGCCGGGTTCCCGGGGGTGGAATTACTTCCCCGGCCTGCATGCGCCAGCTCCACACTCATTTCTGCGCCATTCTCTCTGGCAGTACGTGCCATCATCTCAAGGCCATGAATGCACCGATCCTGCGTCACATTCAGCTCACAGACCCATGCCGAGGAATCTGTATGCACCACCGGCGTATTGCCAATGGTCAGATATCCTACGCCGGTTTTTGCCTGCCATGCCACGTAGTCCAGCATTTCCTGCGTGACCTCTCCCTCCGGAGAACATTTGAGCACCACCGTAGGCGCATACTCCAGCCGGTTCTTAAAGGTCACGCCCCGGATCGTTAAGGGCTGAAACACATGGGGATATCGAGTATTGGGAATCATTGCGCCATCCTCCTTACGCCATATGCATGCCGCCGTCTACGGACAGTGCCTGTCCTGTGGTGTGCCCCGCATAGTCCGAGCACAGCCATACCACAGCATGGGCCACATCCTCTGCGGTTCCCAGCTTTCCCATGGGGATCACATGGGCCTTGAGATTTTCCTCCTCATGCGGATCTGTCGCCATTGTGTTGGCCATCAGCTGGGTCCCTGTGGTGGGGCCCGGGCATACTACATTCACACGAATGCCGTTTTTTGCATTCTCCATGGCTGCTGTACGGGTCAGTGCGATCACACCAGCCTTGCTGGGGCCGTAGGCACCAAACCCCGGTGCCATTTTCAGGCCGCCGATGGAAGCCGTATTGACAATGGCGCCCTTGCCCTGCTTCTGCATCTGAATCAGTTCATATTTCAGGCAGAAAAACAGCCCCCGAAGATTGGTATCCACGACCAGATCCCAATTTTCCGTGCTCCACTGGGTCAGCGGCCCATAGGGGATCCGCACCCCATCCGGTCCGACCCCTGCATTGTTAAAGGCGCAGTCCAAGCGGCCATACTGCCGCACGATTTCTTCGATACAGTTTTTGACGCTTTTCTCGCTGGAGATATCGCAGGGCAGGAACATAGCTTCACCGCCTGCATCCCGGATCTCCTGGGCCACCGCCTGGCCTTTTTCTACGCTGTGTCCGGTGGTCACTACGACCTTTGCCCCCAGACTTCCAAATTCCTTCGCCGCTGCCTTTCCCATTCCTGTGGCTGCGCCGGTGATCAAAACGACCTTTCCCTGAATATCCTTTGGCATAAGAAACGCTCCTTTTCTTTTTATGGCAGCACACATCATTCGGCCCGGAGATTTGATGCGGTATTATGTGTCACAGATTTGATGTGAAAGCGCCGGAATACTTTGTGTATTGAGGGCTTCTCCCAGCAAATTTGTAGAGGAAACGGACCGCCAAAGTCCATAGACACAATTATGTGGTACTGCCTTATATTAAAAGCCAGAAGAGATGATCCCCTTCTGGCTCCATTATAGCTGCTCCCATGAAAAAACGGAAATATCAATTTAGGTAAAAGTTATACTTTATCGGTTATACCGCACAGGCTCTTTACATCCCGCTCCTCCGTGCCCAGCCACCGTCGCAGGAATTCCGCAAAGATTCTGGCTGCATGGGACCACTGATAATCCCGGCGATATACCAGCCCCAGCGAGGCCGGCTCCACCGAGTCCTCCAATCGAACCATATGGATGCCGCTGTTGGGGTACTCCCGGCTGATCTTCCGCATCTGCACCATGGGCATAAATGCCACACCCTGCTGGTTGGAAAGCAGGCTAAAGATCAGGCCGCTGTTGTCCACTTCAAAGGCAATATTCGGTGTAAAACCGGAGGACTGGCACAGTGCTGTGAGTGTTTCCACATCCATTCTGGAACGGTCGCAGATCAGCTTTTCCCCCGCCAGCTCCCGAATGGATATACTATCGCGCTGTGCCAGCCAATGATCCTGCCCGCACAGGATCACAAAATCACAGCGTCCCAGCGTCTCAAATACATATCCTTCGCCGCCCACCGGCCGTGCTGTCATGATCAGATCCAGCTCATAGAGCCCCATGCGCTCCGCCAGCTCCGCAGGGCTCCCGCTAAACTGACGAATCCCGATCTCCGGGTGCTCCGGCATAAAATCCCGCAGTACGTCCGGCAGCAGGTCATCAATGGAACACCCCAATGCCAGAATATTCTGCGTGGCATCATACATCCGCTGGATGCTCCGCACCCCGTTTTCCAGTTCCCCCAGACTCAGGTTGACGCTGGCAAGAAAGCATCGGCCATAATCATTGAGCACAATTTTTCCCTTCCGGTGTTCAAACAGCGGTACCCCCAGCTCCTCTTCCAGTCTGGCAATGCTCTTGCTGAGATTCGGCTGCGTCACATAGAGCTCCCGTGCTGCCCGGGAGATGTTGCCAAGCCGTGCCACTGCCGCAAAATACCGCAGCTGCGAAAGTTCCATGAATATTTCCTCCTGCCTCGCTTTTTATCAGCATACCACATTGGCGCTTCTGCCGCAACCATTTTTCTTCCTCATGGCCGCTTCTGAAAAGGGAGCCGCAGGTGATCCCCTGCGGCTCCCAAATTATCTATTCTGTTCTGATTCCGATCACTTTGCAGCAGTCCGGCTCTCGGCAGGAGCCTGACCGGTGACCTTCTTCGCCGCATTCTCAGCAGCCCGGGTCTGGAGGGTATCGATGGTGACAGCAGCCAGCAGCGCAATACCAAGAACAACATACTTCCAATACTGGTTGATGTTCAGGAAGCTCATGCCATAATCCAGCACGCCGATAATGAGAACACCGATGACCATGTTGCTCATTTTACCGCCGCCGCCTCCCATTTTAATGCCGCCCAGCATAGCGCCTGCCATAACGGTAAACTCAGCGCCGATGCCAAGGCCCTGATTGACCGCACCGCCGGTGGTGCCAACATTGACGATCTGTCCAATGCCAAAGAACACACCGGCCAGCGCAAAGATCAGAATACGCATCTTTGCAACGGACACACCGGACAGCGCCACAGCGTCCGGGTTGGAGCCCAACGCATAGACATTCCGGCCAAAATAGGTCTTATTGAGGATAAAGGAGCCCACCAGCACTGCGGCGATCATCACCAGAACGCCGGTCTTCAGCGCACCGACGAGATCCTGATTGCCCTGTCCAGCTCGGCCGCGCAGAATCCCACTGCT
>OLRG01001211.1_pt1 | contig 21624 bp, 20 predicted proteins | sample 1672331 | NCBI WGS metagenome assembly OLRG01 (sample SAMEA3136672, study PRJEB25190) | human gut metagenome
TTTGCAGCGTCCTTTTTGCGTCCATGGGCCTGTACCGAGGGATTTTAGCTGCAAAAAATGCGTACTACACCATCCGATGTAGTACGCTTTTTCTAAAGGCATCAAGCCATTGTGACCGCATCGGGCATGGCCTTTTTCAGGGTCCGCATGGCGTAGCAATACGCCGGGATCAGGAAGCAGTCTGCGAGAATCCATGCCGCCGGGCTGGCCAGACAAACCGCCGCATACCCAAACACCGGCACCAGCAGCAGACTTACCGCACTGCGGGCGATCATTTCAAATACCCCCGCAAACAGTGCCAGCTTAGAAAAGCCAATGCCCTGAATCATAAAGCGGACAATATTGACAAAAGCCAATGGAATGTAAAATGCGGAATTTAATACAAGGAACTCCCTTGCCCCATCCAGGATCTCCGTCTCCCCTCGGTCAAGGAAGAGCATGGACAGCTCCCTGCCAAAGAACCACAGGATCACAAAAGCGATCACCGAATAGATGCAGCCCATTACAAGGCAGCTTTTCAGTCCTTTATGAATTCGATCCAGCCGCCCCGCACCAAGATTTTGGCCACCATAGGTGGCCATGGTGGAACCCATGGCATCCAGCGGGCAGCACATAAGGTTTCCGACCTTACCGCCCGCAGTCATGGCCGCAATGCTCACTGCCCCCAGCGTGTTCACCGCCGCCTGAAGGATCAGGCAGCCAATGGCGGTAATGGAATACTGAAGTCCCATGGGAATCCCCATCGCGCAGAGCCGTCCGGCATAGCTTCCCCGGAGCTTCATATCGTCCCGGCTCAGATGCAGGATGGGAAAGCGCTTTGCCATAAACAGCAGGCAAAGGATTCCGGATACCAGCTGAGAGATCACGGTAGCCCAGGCTGCGCCAGCCACCCCCATGGGAATGATCAGGATCAGCAGCAGATCCAGCGCCACATTCAGCAGGCTGGAAAACACCAGAAAGTACAGCGGCGTTCTGGCATCGCCAAGGGAACGAATGATCCCGGAAAGTGTATTATAGAGGATCGTTACCGGGATTCCCAGAAAGATGATGACAATATAGTCATAAGCCTCCCGAAACACCTCGTCCGGGGTATTGGTCCAGATCAAAATGTTCTTGCACAGCGCCACCGTTGCCACAGTCAGCACCACCGAAAACGCTACACAGATCCAGATCATATTTCCCACATAGCGTCTCAGGCCCTGCTCGTCCTTTTCCCCAAATTTCTGGGCCACAGGGATCGCAAAGCCCGTACAGACACCGATGCAGAACCCCAGCACCAGAAAGTTTACCGAACCTGTAGATCCAACGCCGGCCAGTGCATTGACTCCCAGGGTCTTGCCCACGATCATGGTATCCACCATGCTGTAAAACTGCTGGAACAGCAGGCCCAGCACCAAGGGGAAGAAAAAGCCGAGAATCAGCCGTGTGGGATTTCCCGTAGTCAGATCCTTGGCTGTTGTTTTTTTCACAGAAGATCACCTCTTTAACGAGCCCATAGTTTAAGGTTTTTTTCACCAAAATACAAGATACGAATTTCACAGGATTTTCCCCATTTGCAACACTTTCTTCCACCAAAATCACAAGATCCTTCCGATTTGTACATATCTTGTGGCTCAAAAATAATTGAGCCACAATTATTTGTAATGTCTTTCCTTTTTCGACAAATTATAGTAGCATATTTTTCTATAAATGCTATAATATGGTTATTAAAAGTCATCGGGGAGGATGACTTTGGGGAGGATTTACATATGAGCATTGGTATGGATCTGGAGGGACGGGTTCTATACCTGCCTGTCCACCTTCTGCATCTTGGGCAGCCCGGCCGGGGAAAGGCCACCGCTCTTTTGCAGGAGCTTGCAGCAAGCATTGGAGAAGTGGGAATTCTCCAGCCCCTGTCCATCCGAAAGCAGGGAGAGGGCTATACCGTGGTATCGGGGAATCGGCGGCTCATGGCCGCCCGAATGGCAGGACTTGGGGAAGTTCCCTGCCTGATCCTCAGCGTTGACGCAGTAGATGCCCAGCTGATCGGTCTGACGGAAAATTTACAGCGGGAGGACTTGGGGTATTTTGAAGAAGCAGAATATCTCCAGCAGTATCTCACCCGCAGCGGCCTCACACAGGCGCAGGCTGCAAAGCGGCTGGGGCGCTCTCAGTCAGCCATAGCCAATAAGCTTCGGCTGCTGCAGCACAGCCAAAAGGTTCGTCATGCCCTGACAGAGCATGGGCTCTCTGAGCGCCATGCCCGGGAGCTTCTGCGCGTGTACGGTGAAGATGCACGACTGAGCGTTTTACAGGAGCTCATACAGCGAAAGCTCAGCGTTGCGCAAACGGTCCAATACATTGACAATTATCTGGCACAGAAGACACTCACCAGCAGTGCACGCTATCGCCGCCGGGAGGCCAAACTGGTGCTGGAACGGGTGGTCAAGGACGCTGAGCTGCTCCGAGTCGCAGGCGTTCCGGCGCAGGTGCAGCGACAGGAGAGCCCGGAGGAGATCATTCTGACCCTCCGGATCCCGCAGAACTGCTGACCTTGACATTGCCTTCTCTGCTGGTATAATGAATCCATGCATTTCTGGAGAGCAGAGGAGGATATACCCATGATTACCGCTCATCCCTTTGGCAGCTTGTCTGACGGAACCCCTGTGACCCGTTACCGCCTTTCTGACGGATCCGGTGCCTATACAGATATCCTTGACTACGGCGCTACCGTTCAGTCGCTGGTGGTGCCGGATCACAGCGGCACCCCAACAGACGTGGTGCTTGGCTATCCGACTCCCGTAGATTATGAAGCCGGCACTTTTTACTTTGGCGGCATCGTGGGCCGTCACGCCAATCGCATTGGCGGCGCAGCCTTTACGCTGAACGGGATCCGCTACCCGCTGGAAGCAAACAGCGGCCCCAACCACTCCCACGGCGGGCTTTACGGCTACCATCAGCGGATGTTTCAGGCCCGGATCATCGGTGATACGCTGGAAATGCAGCTCCATTCACCGGATGGGGATCAGGGTTATCCCGGCACGCTGGAAGTCACCATTCGCTTCACATTTTCCCGGGATCTGGTGCTGAATATCGATATGGAGGCAGTTTCCGATCAGGACACCGTAGTAAACCTCACCAATCACTGCTATTTTGACCTCAGCGGCGGTGCAGACCCCATGGGGCAGCTGCTGCAAATTCACGCCGATTTCTTTACGGAAAACGATGAAAGCACCTTGCCTACAGGTGTCATTGCGCCGGTGGACGGTACGCCCTTTGATTTCCGGCAGGAAAAGGCCATTGGACGGGACATCGGTTCTGATTGCCGGCAGATTCATCACTGCAATGGCTATGACCATAACTTTGTGCTGCGCAATCATGGACAGTTGGAGCCTGCCGCACGCCTTTTCAGCCCCATTACCGGCATTACCATGGTGGAATCCACAGACCTTCCCGGCGTGCAGCTCTATTCCGGCAACTTTGTGGATGCCCCCAATGGAAAGCGCCCCTATGCTCCGCGCTCCGGTATCTGTCTGGAAGGGCAGTATTTCCCCAACGCCATGGCCATTGATGCATTTCAAAAGCCGATTCTCAAAAAAGGGGAGCGGTATCACCACGTGATCCGCTATGCCTTCTCTGCGGAACTTTGATCCGGGCAGTTGCCCCGCTTTCAGATCTGTGTTACAATATATTCAATGGATACATCGACTGCACAGATTACGAAGGAGAGATCCCCATGAGACATTTGATCATTCACCGCCAGCGCGCCCTGATGGGCTTTGGCCTCAGCTATTTCTGTATTCTGGATGAAACCCGTGAACGGTTTATGGAGCGCCTTGAGGGCCTCACCCGGGCCCAGTGCAATGCGCTGGAGGGTCCTGTTCCCATTACCAATGGCTCCACCATTGAGCTTCCGTTGGATGAAGCTGCACACACCTTCCTGATTGCTCTTTATCCGGAGGAAAAGAATATGGTGACCAGAGAGATCCCTGTTCCAGCCGGAACCGAGGATGTGATCTATCTCATAAAAACCGATATGGACATGCGGCGTGGGATCGTTGTCTCCGTTGGCCCCGGCACAAAAAAGCCTGAATAAACCTCAGAATTCCAAGAGCGTACCGCCATGCAGCGGTACGCTCTTTTTGTTTGGAGATTTTTGGATTCATGTCTGTAAGAATCACCAATAACCAATTTTGTTTTTATATCTTTTATACTAAGCATTTCAACTGAAAATGACTATAATGAAAGACAAAGAGATACATGATCTCATGGATCCCAATTTCAAATCAAAGGAGCATTCTTTATGGGCATTTATGCAGTAACCGGTGGTTCCAGCGGCATTGGCGCAAAAACCGTAGAGTACCTGCGGGCGCAAGGCCATCTGGTCTATAATATTGACGTAAACCATGGTGATATCACCGCAAATCTGGCAACCGATGAGGGGCGTCAGGCAGTGATCGACCGGCTTCACGCACTGTGCACAGAGGGCATGGACGGTCTGGTCTGCTGCGCAGGCGTCTCCAACTCCTGTGGGAATCTGAAGCTGATTATCTCCCTGAACTACTTCGGCACCATGCGTCTGGCAGAGGGCGTCTTCGATCTTCTGAAAATGCGCCGGGGCGCCTGTGTTGTGGTCACCTCAAACACCATTTCTCAGGGTGCCGCCCGTATGGATGTAGTTAACCTGCTGAACAACCAGATGGACGAGCCCCGTGTTCTGGCGCTGATGGAGCATCTGGATGCGCAAAAGGACGCCCACTCCATGTACGTTGCCACAAAATATGCGCTGGCACGCTGGATGCGCCGAGTGTCTGCCCACTGGGCCTCTCAGGGTGTCCGGATCAACGCCATTGCACCCGGCAATGTGGAAACCGCCATGACCGCCAAGCTCAGTCCCCATGAGCGTGTGGCAGTAATGGCTCTGCCCATCCCCACGCTGTATGGCGAGGATAAGCTGATGGATCCTGCGGATATTGCCAATTCCATTGTATTTTTGGTCTCCCAGCAGGCCCACGGCATCAACGGCATTATTCTGTTCTGCGACGGCGGTACCGACGCCCTGCTGAACACCGAAAAGGTTTATTAAGGAGGGACACATACTATGATTGAGAAATACATTGAAGCAATGCAGAAGGGCGATTATAAGGCGCTGGCCGCCTGCTTTGCCCCCAAATGCCGGTATTTTGACTATTGCCCCATTGGCACAAACCATGATAACTACCATGTCTACGGCAAGGAAGCCATCGAAATGTTCTTCCACCACAAGTTTACCTTTCGGATCCTCTCCATTACAGATCCGGTAATCGAAAGCGAGACCTCCGCAAACTTTCTGGTTTGCTACTCCGGCACCTATTTTTATGCCCGGGCAACCATTGAGTGCGCCGCAGAGGATGGGCTCATTCAGGAGCTGACTGTGCGTCCCGCCTGATTTATCCACAGATTTTCCGCAGCATCGCCATTCCCCCCTGACGGCGCTGCGGAATTTTGATCCGCAGCCGGAGAAAAAATTTTCAGAAAAAGCGAAAAAAGTGGTTGCAATTTCAGAAAAACTCTGGTATTATATTAGCCGGTGCCCCAATAGGGCTATCTGCCATTATATACGGCGAGGAGGTGCAGCTAGATGGCTAAATGTGATTTTTGCGGCAAGGGCGTTACCTTTGGTATTAAGGTCTCTCACTCTCATAGACGTTCCAACAAGGCTTGGAAGCCCAATGTGAAGCGTGTGAAGGCAATTGTCGATGGTACTCCGCGCCATGTATACGTCTGTACAAGGTGTCTCCGCTCCGGCAATGTGACCCGTGCAGTCTAATCTCACAGGATACGCATGAATCCACGGCTTACGCCGTGGATTTTTATTTTTTCAGATGCTCCATATCATTATCCATAATATCAGCAGAATGCTGTCTCGTTCTCTTCGAGACAGCATTTCCTGAGATTGGCGTCTTCCCTGGACATTCCCTTTGCCACTCCCAGCTTGTGCCTCAAATTTGCTGCTCTGCAGGATTTGCGGCGCATCGTCCAGCAGCTTCCTTTTTAAGCAGCCCGATCCATAGACCGCTTTTTCTGCCTTACTCCCGGCTGTGCATTGCTTTTTGCAGCATTTCTGCACATCATATATATAATCTGTTATATATTGTGCATAAAACTCCCCCCGCAGATCACGCCCTTTTGGGTAGAAGTTCTATTGAAAATACACAAATGACCCGGTATAATAGGTTTGTTTGAGTAGTAACTTAGGCATATATTTGCCTGCAAAAATTAGGGGAATCCCCCCGGAAAGAGGTTTGCCGAATGACTTACGAAGATTACAAAAAAATCTACGAATCCAAAAAAGGCACCGTGCAGGACGCTCTGGATATGATTCACTCCGGTGACGTAATCTGGTGCTCCAACAACTACAACGAGCCCGAAACCCTGTTTGGCCATCTCCATGAGATCGCTGACCGTGTTGACAACGTTATCGTCTACAAGAGCCGTATTGGTCGTTATCCCTTCATGATGACCCCCGGCATGAACGGCCACATCAACTGCCACAACTACTTCTATGGCCCTTCCTACCGTGAGGCTCACAAGCTGCTGAATGCCAGCTTCATTCCCGTTGACCTGCCCAACTACTACCGCATGGTCAACCGTCATAAGCCCTGCAACATCTTCACCGCTCAGGTTTCTCCCATGACTGAGGACGGCAAGCTCTATGTCGGCATGAACCAGACCATCGAGTACTACGCCATCAAGGACGCCGTTGAGCAGCACAAGAAGATCATCGTTGAGGTCAACCCCAACCTGACCTATATGAACGGCTCTGCTTATATTCCGGTAGAGGCAGTTACCCTGCTGTATGAAGTCAACACCCCCGAGTACTGCATCGGACCTGTTACCACCACCCCCGAAGAGGACAAGATCGGCGAAATGGTCGCTTCTCTGATCGAGGATGGCGACACCATCCAGATGGGCATTGGCGGTATCCCCGATACCGTTGGCAAGCACCTGATGGACAAGCACGATCTGGGCCTGCACACCGAGCAGTTCACCTCCTCCATGGCTGACCTCATTGATGCCGGCGTTATCACCGGTGCCCGCAAGGCCTACGATCAGGGCCTGCATGTTGGTGTATTTGCCGACGGCACCCATGAGCTGTATCAGTATCTGCACAACAACCCCAAGTGCATCATGAAGCCCGGCCCCGAGGTTCTGAATCCCCATAACATTGCTCGTCAGGATCACATGGTTTCCATCAACACCCTGGTTGAGATCGATCTGACCGGTCAGGTTTGCGCTGAGTCCATTGGACCTGTGCAGTACTCCGGTTCCGGCGGCGGCTTCTGCTTCACTCTGGGCACCTACTTTGCAGAGCACGGCAAAGGCATCCTCTGCTTCCAGTCCCGTACCAAGAAGGGCATGCCCAAGATCAAGACTACCCTGACTCCCGGTGCTGTTGTTACCCATCAGCGTAACTACATCCAGTACGTTGTTACCGAGAACGGCATTGCCGATCTCCGTGGTACCACCGTACGTGAGCGCGCCAAGATGCTCATCAACCTGGCTCATCCCGATGACCGTGAAGAGCTTACCCGCGCAGCTAAGGAGCTCTACTACTTCTAATTTTATCCCTCTCTGTCCGGCACAGCATTTTTGCTGTGTCGGACTTTTTTCACCATTTCTCCGCCATTTCCCTTGCAGGCCCCATGGATGTGTATTATAATGGCACTGTATTTGTTTCGGTTCAGCAAGATTTTTCGACCTCATCCGCATTCTGCCGGATGTTTACTCAGGAGGGATCCCAATGCGTTACATTAAGCCAGATTATATGGATCATTTCTACTGCACCGGCGAGAGCTGTACCATGCCATGTCCTGCCCCGGCGGATATGACATGGACCCGGACGCTGGGGGATCTCTGCGAAAGCGGCGTCTCCATGGCATGTCCACAGGGTGCACGGCTGATCCTGCTTCACAAAGCCCCCACCACCTTTCAGTCCAGCCGGGACAATGCTCCCGCCGCCGAGCTGGCCGGCATCTCCGGCGATCAGCTGGCCCTGATGCTGGATGCCCGTAAAACCATGGACATCATACTGCAAAACCGCAGTCTTCCATTCCGCTCGAATCTCATGCTGTCGCTGATCTACGGCTACGAGTTTGAGCCCATGATCTCCTCAGACTCCCGATATGCCTATGACGAAATGGACTGGGGCTTTACGGAGCAGCCCTATCGGCAGCTGTCCTATGCACAGACATCTCAAGGAAATTGGGAAATGAAGCGCAGCGATCTGCTCCATGTGCTGTTCCACCTTCACAAGCTCTGTGGCGGGGACGAATTTCTCCGGAATCATCTGGAACATGCCATTGATATGATCGAGCCCATTGGCGGTGAAGCCTATCGGGCGCTTCGAGATGCATTTGATGCATATATGCAGCCCAGAGAATATCTGTTTGAAAATCTCATGGTTTATGATATCCATCGCCACTTCCTCGCCCACAGTCAGGAAGCTACGGTTCTCACCGGTGTGAAATTTTCGGTGGTGAGCTTTGCGGTCATCCGCTGCATGGCCGCGCGGCTTTACCGGGATACCGGTGTCCTTACCGACGAAGCCTTTGTGGCACTATGCCGACACTGGTCCAGATGCGTCGAAGAGTCCCCAAAGATTCGCAGGGAATTGGAAGCGCTGCTGGAAACCGATCCGCTGTTCACACAGGACGTATTGCAGCGCATGCTGTGGCAGTAAGTACATATAAAAATGCTCCCCAATACAGGACATTCCATCCTGTATTGGGGAGTCTCTTTATGATCTCAAATCTCCTGCGTTTCAGCCTCTGCCGCAACGGTCTCTTTCTTGAGGATCCGTTTTACGCTGTCACACCGGAGGATCACTCCAAGGATATGCACAGCGCACTCCTGAAGCTGTCCAATGGTCATCTTTTCCGCGTAGCTCCGAACGCCGCGGTTTTCCACCTTGTCCTCAGACGCAAGCGCCTGTGCGATCTCCTCCACCACATCCAGTCCGCCGGGCTGGATCATATCATTTCCGGCGCAGATACTGAGCGCCGGCATGCTGATGCCTCCGCCCCAGTCTGTCATTACAAAGCCCTTAAAGCCCCACTCATCCCGGAGGATTGCAGTAGTCAGGTCATAGTTATTTGCCGAAGGCATACCATTGATATCGTTGTAGGAGGTCATTATACTGTAGGGCTGTGCCTGCTTCACCGCCAGTTCAAAGCCCTTCAGATAGATTTCCCGCAGGGCACGCTGGGAAACAATGTCGTTGGAATTGGTCCGCAGGGTCTCCTGATTATTGCCCGCAAAGTGCTTAATGGTAACGCCCACGCCGCGCTTCTGGACGCCCTGTGTAATAGCAGCTGCGCAGAAGCCAGTCAGCAGCGGATCCTCGGAAAAATATTCAAAGTTCCGGCCGCACAGGGGATTCCTGTGAATGTTCATGCCCGGCGCAAGCCACAGCTCTACGCCGTACTCCTGCATCTCCATTGCGACCGCATCGCCAAAGCGCCGCAGCACATCTGCGTCCCAAGAGCAGGCCAGCAGGGATCCCACTGGGAAAGCCGTGCAGAGCTGCTGACGGATTACCTCGCCCGCTTCATCTTTTACCTTTTGGCTGACACGGATGCCCGCAGGGCCATCGGCAAGGCTGATGGGCGGTATACCGTATTTCTCATAGAGATCTGCTGTCTCTCCCGCAGCGCCGGGGACCTTCATACCGCCGCCGCCCAAAATTCCGTTAAAGGGCGGCTGGAAATTGGGGTCTTCCTGCACCTGCTCCGGCATGCCCGTGAGATCCATGCCGATGCCGCAGACCAGACTGCACAGATCCGACGCATCCATGGATGCCACAAACTCACTGAGGGAGCAGTTCTTATTGTATACATCGCTGAGCCGCAGATCCGTACGACCCCGGCGGAGGATCTTGCCGTGATTCTTATATCTGCCCTTTACCGTACGGAATTCTCTGGCAGAAAGCCGCACCGCATGCTGCGCCGCAAACTCCAGCTCTTCCTTTTCGCCGGTATAGGTATAGGCGGGAACGCCCTGCGGAGAAATTCGCTGAAAATCCTCCGGAACATGGCCCATCCGGTCAGAAAGCACCAGCGTCGTAACCTCCTGCGGCAGATATACTGCGCCGCAAACGGTGGTATTCCGGCTGTCTGTGCCCAGACGGATATAATAAGTGCCCTTTTCCAACACATAGCTGTTGGTCTTTTCATCAAAGGATGCGAAATCGGAAAGGCGGAACTCCATGGCCACGGTTTCCTCTTCCCCGGGCTGGATCAGCTGCGTCTTTCCAAAGGCGCAGAGCTTCTGCATGGGCTGCTCCAGCCGCCCCTGTGGGCAGGAGAGATAGACCTGAAGCACCTGCCGCGCCCCATAGACATCACCGGTATTTTCCACAGTTGCCGTCACAGAAATTTTATCGCCGGTAGCTGCAAAGGTATAGGCCGCCAGCTCCGTCTTTCCATAGGTCAGGCCATATCCAAAGGGATACAGCACGTCCTCGCCAAAGGTATCAAAATACCGGTAGCCTACATAGATGTCATCGGTGTAGGCTACATCCACCTGCTCCTGCTGCTGGCCCATGGTCGTCTGTACATTGCCATTGAAGTGCTTCTGGCTGTACTCCTGTGCCGTGGGATACTGGCTGTAATGGAGCGGCCAAGTGTCGGTGAGATGACCGGAGGGCAGGACACTGCCGGTGAGCACATCTGCGACAGCACCCGCATCCTGACCGGGGAGGCCCATAAATACAATGGCAGAGAATTTCCGGGCATAGTCACCCAGCTCCAGATATCCTGCGGTGTTCAACAGCAGAATGGTCTTTTCAAAGTGATTTGTCACCGCATCCATGAGCTTCTTCTCACCATCGGTGAGATAGAGCATGCCGGGCTCTGCCTTCATATCCGCACCTTCTCCCGCCACACGGGTCAGGATCACGATGGCAGCATCGTTGCCCACAGAGAAGCTGCGCACCTCTTCACCGGACAGGGGCATTTCCTCATTGTAGTATCCCTTGGGCTCCATAAAGCCCTCCACACACATATTATCATGGGAGAGACACCAGGATCGATACTTCCGCGCCAGCAGACCATCCGGCTGAAGAGACTGACAGTTTTCGAGCCCCTCCAGCAGAGAAATCGTCTTCAGATTATTTACATTACCGGAACCCGTTCCGCCCTTGACTGTATATACCTGTCCAACACCAAACACTGCCACAGGCACCGGCTCCTCCGGGCTGCCCAGCAGCGGCAGCGTATTGCCTACATTTTTCAGCAGCACCATGCTCTCTGCGGCAAGCTGCCGTGCAGTGGCTGCATTCTTCACCATACGTGCAGATGCTTCCATTCTTCATACCTCCTGCAACTTTTTTCATGAATACTATACACGATATTCCAGTCTCCTGCAACTGATTTTTCCTGCAAAGCGGGCCACAATTCCAGCATAAATGCCCTGTCCAGCATTGCACCGGACAGGGCATTTACAGCAGCTCAGGAAATCGCATGCTCCGCCTTTTGAAAATACTGTTCCATGCAGTATTCCATGATCTTTTGACGGGTCACAATTCCTATAAACGCCTCCCGGTCATCCACAACCGGAACAAAGTTTTGCTCTACCGCCATGGAGATCAGCTCTTTGGGCGATGTGGTCACCGTAACGGGAAGATAATCCTTCTTCCGAGCCACCTCCATCACGGGGCGTCCTTCTGCGTCCTTCATATTCATCATATAATTGTTCTTAATGGCCCACAGCAGGTCGCCCTCGGAAATTGTCCCCACATATTCGCCGGTACGCTTCAGAATGGGAATGGTGGCAAAGCGTCCTCCATGCTCCATGCGCTCCAGCGCCTGCCGAATGGTAAAATCATCATAAATATATGTACAATTGGCTTTGTGCGTCAAGAAAAACAGAATGTTCATCCGTTACATCCTCCTTCTCTTGTATTATACCATAGTTTTTCCCATAAGTAATGAAAATAGTATGAACGATATAAAGAGCCGGAGCACAGCATTTCTGCTGTACCCCGGCGGGGAGGGAATGTACTTATTTTACTGCTGCAAAAGCCTGATCCAGATCTGCGATAATATCATCAATATGCTCCGTGCCAATGGACAGCCGGATGGTGTTGGGCTTGATACCCACATCCAGCAGCTCTTCCTCAGACAGCTGAGAATGGGTGGTGGTGGCAGGATGGATCACCAGCGACTTTACATCTGCCACATTGGCCAGCAGGGAGAAGATCTTCAGATGGTCGATGAACTCAAAAGCCTCCTTCTGGCCGCCCTTGATCTCAAAGGTGAAGATGGATGCACCGCCATTGGGGAAATACTTCTCATACAGGGCATGATCGGGATGATCCGGCAGGGAAGGATGGTTGACATGCTCCACCTGCGGATGATTCACCAGATACTCCACGACTTTTTTGGTGTTCTCCGCATGGCGCTCCAGCCGCAGGGACAGGGTCTCAGTGCCCTGCAGCAGCAGGAATGCCGCAAAGGGAGAGATGGTTGCACCGGTATCCCGCAGAAGAATTGCACGGATATAGGTTGCGAATGCGGCGGGGCCTGCGGCCTCTGTAAACTTCACGCCGTGGTAGCTGGGATTGGGCTCGGAGATCCAGGGATACCGGCCGGACTTCGCCCAGTCAAATGTGCCGCCGTCTACGATTACGCCGCCCAAAGTGGTACCGTGGCCGCCGATGAACTTGGTTGCAGAATGCACTACCACATCAGCCCCGTGCTCAATGGGACGGATCAGGTAGGGCGTGCCGAAGGTGTTGTCGATGACCAGGGGCAGGCCATGCTTATGTGCAATGGCTGCAATGGCATCGATATCCGGGATATCGGAATTGGGATTGCCCAGCGTTTCAATGTAGACCGCCTTGGTGTTGTCCTGAATGGCATTCTCCACCTCGGCAAGATCATGGGCATCTACAAATGTAGCCTCAATGCCATAAAGCGGCAGCGTATGGGCCAGCAGATTGGAAGTGCCGCCGTAAATGGTCTTCTGCGCAACGATATGCTCACCGGCCTTTGCCAGTGCCTGAATGGTATAGGTAATGGCTGCTGCGCCGGAAGCCACAGCCAGACCGGCAACGCCGCCTTCCAGAGCGGCAATTCTCTTCTCAAATACATCCTGCGTGGAGTTGGTAAGACGGCCGTAAATATTGCCGGCGTCCGCAAGGCCAAAGCGGTCTGCGGCATGCTGAGAGTTATGGAACACATAGGAAGTCGTTGCATAAATGGGCACCGCACGGGCATCGGTTACGGGATCGGCCTGCTCCTGGCCAACGTGGAGCTGAAGGGTTTCAAATTTATAATCAGACATTGTAAATACCTCTTTCTATAAATGTAGTATATTTTTAATGAAAATGGCTGCAAAAAAGCCCGGACATGATCTGCCCGGACACAAGTACGTTTTGGTGGCTTCCGTCATTTCACCGCTGTTTTTGGGTACAGGAAAGCCGCCCACACGCTTCTTGCGTCCGGTGCCAAAGCATTCGTCCACAGCGAAAGTTGCTGCGGAGGAGAGACTGAAACTGAATTCTCATAATGCTGACCTCCTGCTTGAATAGTTTTCCTATTGGATTGGTATGATATTAGCACAGCTTTCCAGTCCTGTCAATAGGAAATTTTCATTTTATCTAAAATGCAGGTTTTTATTGCGTTCTTGCACACAATTCATAATATTTTGCACAATTCCATTCATTTCTCCATTTTCATCCTGTTTTTTGCATGAACAATGATTCATCTTGTAATTCCCTATTGACTTCCCCAGATAATCGTGTTACTCTTGCCTAAAGAATGCGAGTTTGGGAGGAATCTCCATGGCACAGTACCTCGCAAGCGCCCATGCGCATATGATGTGTTGTTGTTGTCTGCACAGCCGTGCAGGCCAGCTTTGCCATGGGCATTTACGATAACTCTCGCAGCGGAGTTACACGGATGCGCAGGCATCCGTGTTTTTTTCGCCCGAAAGGAGGATATTTGATTGGATTGGAGTTTTATCCAGCAATATGCGCCCATGTATGTGGAAGCTGCCGGTCTCACGCTGCGCATCGGCATCGCCGGAATCGTTCTTAGTTGTATACTTGGGCTGCTCTGTGCTGCAGTGCAGTATGAAAAGGTCCCCGTTCTGCGCCGGATCATTGGTGCATACATTGAGCTTTCCCGGAATACCCCCTTGCTGGTACAGCTGTTTTTTCTGTACTTTGGCCTTCCAAAGCTGGGGATCCGCATCAGCCCGGAGGGGTGTGCAGTCATTGGGCTGACCTTTTTGGGCAGCAGCTACATGGCAGAGGCATTCCGCAGCGGGCTGGAATCCGTTGATCTCATTCAGTGGGAATCCGCCCAATCCCTTGGTCTCACCCGCAGGCAGACCATGCGCTATGTGATCTTGCCCCAAGCCATGGCAACCTCCGTACCGCCTCTGTGCGCCAACGTGATTTTTTTGATTAAGGAGACCTCCGTATTCAGCGCAATTGCGCTGGCCGATCTCATGTATGTGGCAAAGGATCTAATCGGGCTATACTATAAGACAGCAGAATCTCTGGGTATGCTGGTGATCAGCTACCTGATCATTCTGCTGCCCATCTCCATCGTTGCCAGTATTTTGGAAAGGAGGCTCCGCTATGCAGGATTTGGGGATTAGCGTTCTCTTTCAGGGCACAAACTTTTTGCGGCTGCTGGGCGGTCTCTGGATCACCATTAAGATCAGCCTGATCTCCGCTGGACTTTCCATTGTGCTGGGTGTGGTGATGGGCATGATCATGACCATGAAAAACCCCGTGGTAAAGGCCATTTGCCGGGTCTATCTGGAATTCATCCGCATCATGCCCCAGTTGGTACTGCTGTTCCTTGTGTACTTCGGCCTGACCCGGGCCTTTGGCTGGAACCTGTCCGGCACGGCCAGCGCCATCCTGGTCTTTACGCTTTGGGGCACTGCAGAACTGGGGGATCTGGTAAGAGGCGCTCTGCAAAGCATCCCAATGCACCAGTATAACAGCGCCGGCGCATTGGGCATGACAAAGCTTCAGACCTACCGCTATGTGATTATTCCGCAGGCCCTCCGTCGGCTGATCCCCCTGGCCATCAATCTCATTACCCGTATGGTCAAAACCACAAGTCTCGTGGTCATCATCGGCGTTGTGGAGGTTCTGAAGGTTGGGCAGCAGGTCATCGACGCAAACCGCTATGCCTATCCCACTGCGGCACTTTGGATCTACGGCGTGATCTTTTTCCTGTATTTCTTTACCTGCTGGCCGATCTCTCTGCTGGCAAAGCATCTGGAGAAGAAATGGAGCGATCAGTAATGGAAAAATTAATAATTTCGGGGCTTGTCAAGTCCTATGGGGATAATACCATACTAAACGGGCTGGATCTCACCATTCAAAAGGGGGAGGTCGCAGTGATCCTTGGCCCCTCCGGCTGTGGAAAGAGCACCCTGCTCCGCTGCATCAATGGACTGGAAACCATCAACGCAGGTTCCATTACACTGGACGGAGAGACCATTTCCGGCCAGCCCAAGGCTCTGCCCAAGATCCGTCAGCGTATCGGCATGGTATTTCAGAGCTATGATCTGTTTCCCCACAAAACCATTCTGGACAACATCACCCTCGCCCCCATCAAAGTACAGAAGCGGCAGAAAAAAGAGGTGGAGGCTGAGACTGAGACTCTGCTGAAGCGTGTGGGCCTTCTGGAGAAGAAGAACGCTTATCCTCGTCAGCTCTCCGGTGGCCAGAAGCAGCGAGTGGCCATTGTCCGTTCTCTCTGCATGCATCCGGAAATCATGCTCTTTGATGAGGTTACCGCAGCGCTGGACCCTGAAATGGTTCGAGAAGTGCTGGACGTAATACTGGAGCTGGCCCAGCAGGGTCTGACCATGCTGATCGTGACCCATGAGATGCAGTTTGCCCGGGCAGTTGCAGACCGTATTATTTTCATTGACGGTGGTAAAATTGTAGAGGAGGCCCCTCCGGAGGAATTTTTTACTGCACCCAAAACCCAGCGGGCGCAGGCATTCCTGAGCACCTTCACCTTTGATGCGCCCAAGCATAAGCAGTAATTTCTGGTTATTTTCCCATTGACACAGTAGGGCTTACGCGCTATAATTCATTTCACAAATCAAACATATCTGTAAAGTATGTTATTAAGAGGAGGCTGATCTCATGTTTGCCCATTCATCCACGGCTTCGGAATTCCGAATGCCCATGTGCTGTCCCGCGCGATGTTGTCGTGAAATCAGCCGTTTATCCACCCAGACTATGCTTTGATTTTAAGAAAGAAGGAACAATTTCCATGAAACATACATTATTAAAGCTCACCGCCGCACTGACCGCTGTACTGACCTTGTTCTCCGGCTGCGGCAGCACTTCCGCCTCCACCACCTCCGCCGCATCGGCTGACACTGCCCCAGCCTCGGCCGGAAGCACACAGACTGCCGAAGATGCAGGCGGGGCATTCCGCACGCTGGATGAGATCAAAGAGAGTGGCAAAATCATTATCGGCGTATTCTCTGACAAGGCTCCCTTTGGCTATGTAGATGAAAATGGCGCCTATCAGGGCTACGATGTCTACTTTGCAGACCGGATCGGCAAGGATCTGGGCGTGGATGTGGAATATGTCTCTCTGGATCCCGCCAGCCGTGTCGAATTTGTCCAGACCGGAAAGGTCGATGTGGTACTGGCAAACTTCACAGTCACCGAAGAGCGGGCACAGCAGGTAGATTTTACTCTGCCCTATATGAAGGTATCCCTGGGCGTTGTATCTCCTGACGGCAATGTTATCACCGATGTCAGCCAACTGGACGGCAAGACACTGATCGTCTGCAAGGGCACAACCGCCGAAACCTATTTCTCTGAGAATTATCCCAATGTAACACTGCAAAAGTATGACCAGTACGCTGACGCCTACAATGCGCTGCTGGACGGCCGCGGAGATGCATTTTCTACCGATAATACCGAGGTTCTGGCATGGGCATTGTCCAACCCCGGCTTTACCGTGGGCATCGACTCTCTGGGCGATGTGGATACCATCGCTCCCGCAGTGCACAAGGGCAACAGCACCCTGCTGGATTGGCTGAATACCGAAATTGAATCCCTTGGCGAAGAGCAGTTCTTCCATGCAGACTATGACGCTACCTTGGCTCCGGTTTATGGCGAAGCCGCTGACCCGGAAGCTCTGGTAGTAGAAGGCGGAAAGGTCGAATAATTTGCCTAATCTATATACCTCCAAATAGATGAAGCACCCGGCGCATATGCGATGTACATATGCGCCGGGTACCTTTATCATGTTTTCAGCAGCTGCGGAAGTTTTACCAATGCATCAATCTCATAGTCCACATGGATATCCGGCCGCCGGGGCTTATGCTTTGGATTAAACCAACAGGTCTGAATGCCCGCATTGTTGCCGCCTCGGATGTCGGAGGTCAAGCTGTCCCCGATGATCATGGCCTGCGCCCGGTCAAAGCCCGGTATTCTGGCAAAGCATCGGTCAAAGAACTCCTTCTTGGGCTTGTCTGCACCGATCCGCTCTGAAATAAAGATATCCTGAAAGTAGTGTGCAATCCCAGAATCCCGCAAGCGGCAATCCTGCACCGTGGCAGTACCGTTGGATACCAGATAGAGCCGATAGCTCCCATATAGTGCCTCCAGCAGCTCCGGCGCACCGGGCATAAAGTCATGTCCCTTGGCCAGCATTCTTTCATAGCAATCCTGCGTTTCCCGGCTGGACGCTTCGACACCCAGCTCCTGAAACAGCAGCTCAAAGCGACGCACAAGCACCTGCTGCCGCGTAAGCTTTCCTTCCTCCAAAAGCTCCCACTGGGTCTGATTGATGGCGCTGTAGCGGGAAACCATATTGTCATCAGGCGTGATTCCAACGGAACTGAGAGCCTGCCGCAGGGCCCAAGCCTCCGCCTTGTGAAAGTCCAGCAGTGTTTCATCTAAGTCAAACAGCAGATACTTCATTGTTTTCCTCCTGCCCACGGAACGTCTTTTTTTGTTTTGCAATGCAACTGCGAAGCCAGCCCCCCTGAAAATAGTAGATCAGATACATCAGCGACGTGATGATCCATGTAATGGGATAGCTCCACTCTACCATGGTCACCGTAGGATGCAGTGGAACTGCCACAAAGATCCACAAAACGCGCAATATGCACACGCCAAAGCAGGTCATCAGCGTTGGGGCCACCACATCACCGGCTCCACGGACAGCACCTGAGAGCACCTCTACACAGATATAGGTCAGATAAGTGGGAACCAGAAAATACATCATATCTAATGTGATCTCTATTACCTCTGCATCGTTGGTAAAAAGCCGCAGCAACGGGTGGGCCAGCAGCAGCATGCCGCCGCTGATAATCACCGTCAGGACAGCTAAAATTCCGAGTCCTATCATCGTTCCTTTCTTCATACGGTCATATTTTCTCGCGCCAAAATTCTGCCCCACAAATGTGGTCACAGACAGCCCCATGGCATTTACCGTCATCCAGTATACAAAGTCTACCTTGCCATATACCGTCCAGCTTGCCACCGTAGCGGTTCCAAAGCTGTTGATGCTGGCTTGGATCACCATATTGCTGACCGTATAGAGGATCGATTGGAGTCCTGCCGGAAGCCCCAGCCGCAGCATTTGCCGCAGCAGAAATGGATTCATTCGTAAATCCCGGATCCGCAGCTGCCAAGGTTCCCCAGCTGCTTTGGTCAGGCACAGCAGGGTCAGGCAGCAGGAGAGTATCTCAGAAATGACTGTAGCCAGTGCAGCGCCAGCTACCCCCATGGGGATCACTGCCACCAGAACCAGATCCAGCAGAATATTCGCAATGGCCGATGCGATCAGAAAATACAGTGGCCGCCGGGAATCTCCAATGGCCCGCAGAATCGATGTGCCCATATCATAGAGCATCAGGGGGATCATCCCCATATAATAGACCCGGATATAGGTCATCGCGTCCTCCATAATATCCTGCGGTGTATTCATCATACGCAGGGTCACCTTGGCCGTTAATATTCCCAGTACGGTAAACACCAAGCCGGAAAACACAGCCAGAAGGATCGCCGTATGTACCCCTGCGGATACCTTTTCACGATCTCTTGCGCCAAAATATTGGGCAATGACCACCGAGGCCCCACTGGCCAGACCTGTAAAAAAGCCCACCAGCAGAGAGACAATAACCGATGTTGCCCCTACTGCCGCCAGTGCTGAAGTTCCCAGAAAACGGCCCACAATGATCGTGTCCGCTGTATTATAAAATTGCTGAAAAAAAGTTCCCATCCAAATGGGAAAGAAAAAGCCCATCAGCGGTTTCCAGATAGAGCCTTCCGTAATTCCATTGTGGTCAATGGCGCCTATACGCATGGCGTTTCCTCCGTTTCGACCATTTCTCATTCTCTCTTATTATATAGGGGTCATTGGGAAAAAGCAATCCCTCGTTCCCTCCATTATTTCAATACACGTTCTGCCTTTTGCCGCATACAGTTTTCTGAGGTGATACCGATGGAGAAAAAGATCGATGAGGCCGCAGTATGGCAGCGGGTGAGTGGAGCATCGGCAGAAGGAATGCAGAGCTCCAGCCCGCCGGTACTTGTTCTGCCGGAATTAATGGAGCTTCTGTCCGATATGGAGCGGTGCAGCGCCCTGCTTTCCCGCATGACCCGGAGCGGCGTTCGAGGCAGTGCGCCGCTTCAGCAGACACAGCGACAACAGGTGACACTCATGCGTGGAATTACCTGTTTACTGTCCGGCACACCCCAAGCCCCGGGGATTTCTTCGCTCCCCGGCGGCACACTGTCCGGACAGCTGATCTGGCTGCTTGAATCCATGGAGCGCACGGCTGACCGGCTGGATGCCATTGCCCCACGCACCAGTGGTTTGGTACGATCGCTGCTGCTGGAGCTGGCCCAGCAGCAGCGGCAGAGCTGGAGCCGTGCCATCGCCCTGCTGGGTTCTGCACTGGAGGGATAGCGCCAAATGCACCTTTCCATTCTCTTTGTGCCCTTTCGGTGAAAATCTTTTGCTTTCTAATGGTTTTAGTGTTACAGTGAATATAAGAAGATTTTGTGCTGAACCGCACAAAGGAAAGTGAGGAATGAACCATGGACCCCTTTGTAAAAAAGCCTGATCCCATTGCTCCGGAGCCGGAGGTTGAGGCCAGAATGGCCCAGCTGTCGGCCTACACCGTCATTGGGGAAGAAACCGCTGACCGACGCACCGATAAGGCCACCTTTACCTCTACCGGTGAAGCCGGTGCCTCTGCCATCTATCTTCGGGACGGTGGAACTCTTTATCTGAAGAATCCCGAGATCCACGGCTATGGTGAAATGACCCAGGAAGATCTGCGGAATGAGCTAGGCAGCAAATATGGCTTCTGCGCCGCAGTCCTGTCCAATCAGAAGACCAGCCATGTTACACTGGTCAACCCAAAGATTGTATGCCATGAGCAGTCCACTGCCAACGGCGCCTATGCGATCTTTGGCGGCGCCGTGGTGATCGAGGGCGGCACCATTGACACCTGCAATCGACAGGGCCACGGTGTTGATGCCTCTTACGGCGGCCATGTCTACTGCAATGGCACCGTGATCCATACCGGCGGACGCAACTCCGGCGCTTTGGCCACTGATTTTCAGGGCGGCTACATCACGGTTCGGGATATTGATGCCACCACCGAGATTCCGGGTTCCCCCGGCATTTATACTGCGGGAAAATCCATTATTACCGCCTACAACTCTAAATTCCTTTCCAAGGGCTGCGAGGCTGTAATGGTTGCCCATTCTCTGGGCCACACCTATCTCTATGACTGTGAGCTCACCGGCACCGTTGCTCTGAACACCCACAACTCCATGAGTCCCGAGTACTCCTATATCCATATGTTCGGCGGAAAGCTGAACTCCTCCAAGGCATCTATTCTCTGCGCCGAGGACGGAAAAGCCGTTATGGATCTGGATCATGTTGCCATTGGCAACATTGCCGACGGTAATCTGGCCTTTGCCCACGCCGGTGGACGGCTGGTCGCAAATCTGGCTGAAATGAACGTTTCCGGTCATCTTGACCGGGAAGAAAAATCCTATCTGGAAGTAACTCTGAAGAATACCACCCTTACCGGCAAGGCAAACGCCACAGCCCTGTCGCTGGACAGCACCTCTGTATGGAATGTCACCGGCGATAGTAAAATCGCTACGCTCTCCATTGCGCCCGGTGCAGGGATCACCGCAAGCGCTCCTGTCACCATTACCTATGGTGCCGTGGAAGGCACGCTGCCGCAGGCAGAAAACATCCTTGTCCATGAAGGACGGATGGACCAGGAGGAGATCCGGGAGGAGCTGTCCAGGCTTTCCTGTGATCTTGTGCTGGACGCCACCCATCCCTTTGCCCGGATCGTGTCGGAAAACATAAAGGATGCCTGCGCCGCCTGCAGGATCCCCTGTTTCCGGATCCTGCGTGACTATACAAAGTCCCGGAGGGCCGGAGGTGCCGGAACGGGATCCAGCCCTGTTTTCGTGGATTCTGTGGAGGAGGCCGTGGAGTTTTTAAAGGGTACCCAGGGCCATGTGCTGGTGACCACTGGCAGCAAGGAGCTTTCTAAATATAAAGCGCTTCCGGACTGGGAGGAACGGATCTACGCCCGGGTGCTGTCCCTGCCCCAGGTGGT
>OLRG01001214.1_pt1 | contig 21602 bp, 21 predicted proteins | sample 1672331 | NCBI WGS metagenome assembly OLRG01 (sample SAMEA3136672, study PRJEB25190) | human gut metagenome
CCACTCTTCATTTAACCTTATGTGATCCCTGTGCAGCGAAGCTTCTGCCGCACGAATTCTAGCTATATACTCCAGATCCGATGACCATTTGATCGGCACATAATCCGACGATGTCAGATATCTGTTCGGATTCCGCGGATCTCTTACAAATCCAAGATCACACGCTTCTTTTCGTATCTCATTGACCCGATTCAATGCATTCTGCGTATCCGTAATATAACTGCCCTCTATCCCAAGAAGTACGCAGCCTGTCTTCGCTGTTGAAACAGTGGTCGGCAAAACCGCATTCGAACTGCCCCAGTTAATATTTCCCCCAACCGTTACCGTTGACTCTGCGAATGCTTTTTCTGTGGATGCAGGAAGCATCATGCTTCCAGAAAGAATCGCAGCACTCATCAACAGTATTAAAAATACCTTCTTCATATCTCATCCCCCAATGATTCTTTGCTTTGTTCTCAGGTATCATAAATAAAAAAGCAATTCTATTCCTGTATTTTTGTGGTTTATCCCCCTTTCGTATTTATTTTACAACAATCTTGCATTTTGCAGTTAATCCGCTCTTTGTGGTAGCTTTTACATAAGCAGTTCCAGGTTTTTCTGCCGTGATCACGCCATTTTCCAGGCTCAACACGCCATTTTTAGACACCACATACACAATCTTATCCACTGCAGTGATCGGATTCTTTTTCACACTCAATTCCAGCGTATCTCCCACACTCATCGTCCGATTTTTCTTTTCAAAGGCAATGGTTTTTGCCCTTACTGTTCCTGTGCCTACTTTTACCTTGCAGGATGCTGTCACGCCGCTTTTCAGTGTTACAGTGATCACTGCAGAGCCTTTCCGTTTGGCCGTCATCGCGGCGGCGATGCGGCGTGCGCGCCGAAGAGCCGCGGAGGGAGCTCCTCCGCGGCTCTTTTCGAGTCAAAGGGGGGCAAAATCGATTCGATGGTGCTGGCAGCGCAGCGCCGCCGTAGGGCCCGCAGTGGGAATCTCCCGCTCTGCGGGCCCTTTCTGCGCTATGAAGTTCAGAGGTGTTTGCCGGATGCTTTGCTTGTTTTATCTGAGGTTGTTTTGATTTAATACGAGTCTGCGGTTTCGGCTGTTGGCTATGTTGGTGGTTTCGGCTGTTACCTAATTGTGTATGAAACGTGAAGGGTAGGTAGACTATACTTCTTAATAGGGATTAGATTGATTGATCGCGATTCTGCGATCTGCTCATTTGGGCTGCAAGGGAGGAGATCTGTTATGGCTGTTGATAAGATGCTCGTTGCATTTGATGAGTCTGAGGGTTCGAAGAAGGCGCTTAAGGTTGCATCGGAGTTGGCTGCTGCCAATCCGAATGCCCATATCGACCTTGTCTACGTGGTGCCGATTCCCATGTTGAACTCTGATCAAATGGCTAGTTTCCAAAGTATTTTGGATCTGATGATTTCCGATGGCGAAGATTTGTTGGCTGCTGCCGCTCATGATATGGGTGATGATGTCGCATCTCGTACGGATTCTCTCTTGTTGACGGGCGCAAATCCCGCTAGTGAGATACTTCGTCTTGCCGATCAGCGTGAATACGACATGATCGTTATCGGCAACAGGGGTCTTTCCGGTCTGAAGGAGTACACGGGCAGCGTTAGCCACAAAGTGCTTGCCGGTGCAAAGGTACCTGTGCTGGTTGTGAAATAGCGCGAAGTCAAACGTCGACTGATTTGATTGGCCGCTTGCGAGTGTTCGCTAGCGGCCAATTTTATCCAGTGGCTGAATTTGGTTATGCATGCCGACGGCGTCGCGGAACGCATAATCGGTGGTCGCATTTCGTCGCATGCCGGCTTTTCCTGCATTTGAACTTTGGGCCGCTGGACTCTAGGATTGGAGAATCGGCGATTTGCTATTTTGCTCTTAGTTCCCAGAAGGCAACGGCGCTTGCTGCTGCTACGTTGAGACTGTCGACCCCGTGCGCCATAGGAATACGCACGGTGTAGTCGCAATTCGCGATGGTGCTGGAAGCCAAGCCGTCGCCTTCGGTTCCTAGAACCAGGGCCAGGCGCTCTTCGCTGGCGAGTTGGGGATCGTCGATGGAAACCGAATCGTCCGACAGCGCCAAAGCGGCGGTTTTAAATCCAAGGCTGTGCAGCAACGGAATGCCGTCGTGGGCCCATGATCCGGCTCCTGTGGCGCCGGAATCCGCGCCGATGCGTGCCCAAGGAACTTGGAACACGGTTCCCATGGATACTCTGACTGCTCGGCGGTAGAGTGGATCGTAGCAAGCTTGCGTTACGAGCACTGCGTCGATTCCAAGTGCGGCCGCGCTGCGGAAGATGGCTCCGACATTGGTGTGGTTCGTGATGTCTTCGAGCACGGCTACTCTTCGGGCATCGCGGCATACTTCTTCTACGCTTGCAGCGATGGGGCGCCGGAAGGCCCCGAGCGCACCGCGGGTGAGTTCAAAGCCGGTCAGCTGCTTGAGTTCGCCATGCGGGAGTATGAACACCGGAAGATCGAAATCCAGGTATCGTTGCTTGATTTGCTCGATGATGGGCTCCATGCCGAGAAGGAACTTCTCTTCCATCAGCAGCGACAGCGGATGCATACCGCCTGCGACGGCGCGTTCGATGACCTTCGATGACTCGGCGATGAACATGCCCTTCTCGGGTTCGAGCTTGTTTCGCAGTTGAACCTCCGTCAGGCGCGCGTATGCGTCAAGGCGGGGGTCGTCTATGGTGCTGACGTTGATGATCATGAGCCGTTCTTCCTGTTCGATGTTGCTTGGGATTAATGATACCCGATACCCGCAACGATGCGCAGCATGTGCGCGGAACCTGCAGTAGGGCATCATGGGACGGCGGCTCGGCAGCGTGCGTAAGGGCGGCAAGGCCCCATGAGATGGCGGCGGGTGAAAGAGTGCGTAAGCAGGTAAAATAGGCCGGTAACCAGGCGGCATAACAGGTTGAGAAACGGGTAAACAGGCAGGCAGGGAAGCCTCGATCGAGCTCTCCGGCGATTCCGCAGTTTGCTTTGGAGCAATGATGACCGAATCGAGGATAAGACGTACGCCTTTGGTTTTTGCTGCCGGCAATACGGGATGGCCTCTGAATTGTTTTTGCTGCCGTGATACGGGCTTGGCTCCTCGGGCTGCGGCGGTGTTGTCTCATTAAAGACGACGGGCGATGGAAGATGAGCGGAAAGCGCCCTGGGGGCTGCTGTGGTCTCACCGCGTTGAAGGGTATACTTCTCAATTAATAGAACTCGACAAAAGGAGCATGGCATGTCGGCATCGCAACATGAGAACGCGCTTGAAAGGGCGGCGCATCCTGAACATCATCCCGCGTTCGACCAGTTCGTGGCCACGATATCGGCGCTTCGCGCACCTGACGGCTGCCCATGGGACCGCGAGCAGACGCATTCGTCCATTGCCCACAACATGATCGAAGAAGCGTATGAGGCTGTCGATGCCATCGAGGCGGGCGACGTTGCTCATATGCGCGAGGAGCTTGGCGATGTGCTGTTGCAGGTGGTGCTGCAAAGCCAGATAGCAGCTGATGCGGGCGAGTTCGACATCGAGGATGTCGCGGCGGACGTGGATGCCAAGATGGTCAGGCGCCATCCGCACGTGTTCGGGGATGAGGCGGCAGCCGGCGCATCCGAGGTGCTGAACCTATGGGATAAGGTGAAGCTACAGGAAAAGCAGGCGGCCGATCAGGCTGGTGAGGAAAGCGGAGACGAACCGCCGGCCGGGTTGCTGGATGGCGTGCCGGTGAGCTTTCCGGCTCTGATGCAGGCGCAGAAGATATCGCGTAAGGCGGCTGCGGCCGGATTCGAATGGGAAACGCTCGAAGACGTTTGGGGCCAGGTTCAAAGCGAAATCGATGAGCTGAATGAAGCGTATGACCAGGCCCCGAAGGCGGCAAATGGCAAGGTTGAAGGCGACCCTGAGGCAATTGCCCATGTGGAGGAGGAGCTGGGCGATGTGCTGTTCAGCTTGGTCAACGTTGCTCGTCGTATGGGCGTGAGCTCTGAGAACGCGCTGCGGGCAAGCTGCCGTAAGTTCCGTACGCGCTGGTCTGCCATGGAACGGTCGGCTTTTGAGCAGGGCGTACGCCTTGAGGATATGACCTGCGAGGAACAAAACCGCTTGTGGGAACAGGCGAAGACCGATTTGCGCAAGTAGGTGCGATCGCCTGAACGGGAGACCGGCCGTGGTAACGGAACGGTAAGAAAGCCCTTGTCGCTCTGTAAACCTAGCTTCCCGTGCGGTACCATAATCTCAATCGATAGCACGCGCCGTAAGCCGTTAGGCCTGCGGCGCGTATTTTCAGTGCGCGAACTGCGCGAATCGTGATTGCGCCGCATCGACAAGATGCGGAGAAGGAGCAAGCCGATGAGTACGACCGGTGAACCCTCGATCGAAGCCGCGGAAAGGTTGCAGGGACGTACGGTGGAGGACAGTGCCGCAAAGCAACTGCCCGTCCCGAACGTACCCGATCTTTCGGCGTTCGATATGAACGGGAATCTGCATATGACCTCTGAGAGCATGGAGAAGCTGCATCAGGCCAGCGTGGAGACCCAGTCGATTATGCAGAAGTACCGGGCAGCCATGAGGGAGATGCAGGTTCGCCTGGAAATCTTGGACCAGGATTTGAATCTGAAGAAGCATCGCAATCCCATCCACCATATCGAAAGCCGTCTGAAGACCCCTGCGAGCATCTACGAGAAGATCGGGCGCTACGGGTACGAGGCAACGCTCGAAAACATGGAGCGCTATATCCTCGATATCGCCGGCATTCGCGTCATCTGCCCTTATATTCAGGATGTGTACAGCCTGTTCGAGCTGCTCAATCGCCAGGATGATCTTGAGATCGTGAAGGTGAAGGATTACATCGCCTCGCCGAAGCCGAATGGATATCGCAGCCTTCACGTTATCGCGCGTATCCCTGTGTTCTTCATGGACAAGAAGGAGTCCATTCCCGTGGAGATCCAGCTGAGAACGCTGGCCATGGATTTCTGGGCAAGCTTGGAGCACGATTTGAAGTATAAGGCCGTCAGCGAGGTGCAGGGCATCGACGCCAGCAGCGAACTGAAGGATTGCAGCCGCATCATCGAGGAGGTCGAGGCCCGCATGCAGGTGCTGGCGGGCGCCTTGGAGCCTGAAGGGTAATCATCATGAAGCGCTACGTCACCGATGCGAACAACACGCTATCCCAGGATGAGCTGGGATTCACGCGCAATCCGGATGCCGAACTCCATTTGATCACTTGCCGTCCCGATGTGGCATATCAGCGCATATCGGGGTTCGGCGGCGCGTTTACGGAGGCCGCGGCGAACGTGTTTGCCCTTATGCCGCCTGAGCTGCAGGACCGCTTTCTGCTGCTGTGCTTCGGGGGAGCGAAGGACGGCGATCCGGCAGCCGGGGGAAATGCGTATAGCTTGTGCCGTACGCACATCCAAAGCTGCGATTTCGCGTTGAGCAATTACTCGTATGTCAGGCCCTTCGATTCCAGCTTGCGGTCGTTTACCATTAGTCGCGACAGGCAGCTGCTGCTCCCGTTCATCAAGTGCGGGCTTGCGGTGAACCCGCAGCTGCAGTTGTTCGCAAGCCCCTGGAGCCCGCCGGCGTTCATGAAGACCAACCGCCGCATGAACGGGGGCGGCAAGCTGCGTCGTTCGCAGTATGAGGTGTGGGCCGAAGTGCTGGCGAAATACGTGGACGCGTATGCTCGCGAGGGCGTGCGCATCAGCCGCATGAGCGTGCAAAACGAGCCCATGGCAAGCCAGGCGTGGGATTCGTGCCTGTTCAGCGCGGAAGAGGAAGCTCAGTTCGCGGCAGCGTATCTGCGTCCGGCGTTGGATGCGTCGGGGCATGGCGATGTGAAGCTGTTCGCTTGGGACCACAACACCGACAAGATATTGTCGCGCGTTCAGTCCACCTTCGGGGCGCCGGTGAATCAGGCGGGGAAGCTTCCGCTTGCCGCCGCTGGCTGGCGAGCCGAGGGCACGGTCGCCTCCGATGCTTTTGCGGGCGTGGCGTTTCATTGGTATGCGGGCGATCATTTCGAACAGGTGGACGAAGTTGCGCGACGCTGGCCCGACAAGGAGCTGCTGTTCACCGAGGGCTGCGTGGAATACACGCGCGGCGATGATCGCAAGGCAACGCAGGAACGCAAGGCCGAGCAGTATGCGCATGCCGTCATAGGCAGCCTGAACGCAGGCGCTGCCGGATTCATCGATTGGAATCTGCTGCTCAATGAGAAGGGCGGGCCGAACCACGCCCGCAACTTCTGCGAAGCGCCGTTGATGTACGATCGCGACAAGCGCGAGTTGGTGGCGAATCGGTCGTTCTTCTATATGGCGCACTTCTCGCGTTTCGCGCCGGTAGGCTCCCGTCGCTTCTTGACGTCGCGGTACACCGACGACTTGGAGACCGTGGGCTTCCTGCGTCCCGATGGGTCGCGCGCGTTGATCGTGCTGAACCGCCACGCCAGGCCGCGGAAGTTCCTGGTATCGGAAGGGGAGTTCACGGCGGAATGCAAGGCGGCGGGGCATAGCATCACCACGTTGGTGTGGGGCGAAGACGAGGTGCGCGACAGGTAGCCTTTTGCGACTGCGGTGGTCTTGCCGTGGCCTGCGGCGATGCTCGATTCGTGGCGTGCGGTCGGCGGTGTTGTTCGGAGCTGTGCTAGTTTTCGCCGCGGCTTGCTGCGACCTCGGCGATTAGCGCTGCGGCCCGCGGAGCTTGGGCCGCAGCTCGCAACTGGCGGCTATTTGCGCGAGCGATGGTTTTCGCTGTTGCTTGAAACCGCCCTTGACCTGAAGTGCGCTTTAGCCTTTACCATCGAATGCAACGAGAGGAGCATTCGATGACCGCAAACAGCAATACCGTGCCGAAGCTCGGCTTCGGCTGCATGCGCTTTCCGCTGACAGACCCCAAGGACGTCACCGCCATCGACATCGATCAGGTCAAGGAGATGGTCGACCTGTTCATGGATGCCGGCGGCACGTATTTCGATACCGCTTTCGTCTACCATGACGGGCACTCCGAGGTAGCGTTGCGCGAGGCTCTGGTGGAGCGTTATCCGCGTGATAGCTTCACCATTGCCACAAAGTGCCTTGCCTGGGCGTTGCCCGATGCCGAGGCCGCAAAGGCTTGCCTGGACACATCCCTCGAGCGCCTTGGCACCGACTACGTGGATTATTATCTGCTGCACAATGTGGGCGGCGAGCGTACGAAGAAGTTCGATGATTTCGGTTTGTGGGAATGGACGCAGGAGATGAAGGCCGCCGGCAGGATCCGCAACGTGGGCTTCAGCATGCACGATGGAGCGGAGACGCTCGATCAGCTGCTCGACGAACATCCCGAGGTGGATTTCATCCAGCTGCAGGTGAACTACCTGGATTGGGAAAGCCCCGTGGTGCAATCGCGCCGCAATATGGAGGTTGCCCGCAAGCACGGCAAGCCGGTGGTGATCATGGAGCCTGCGCGTGGCGGACGTTTGGCCGATTTGCCGGCAGCCGTTGCGGCACCGTTGCTGGAAGCGCGCCCCGATCTGAGCCAGGCGTCATGGGCGTATCGCTTCTGCTACAACCAGCCCGGCGTTCTCACGGTGCTTTCCGGCATGTCCACGCCCGATCAGGTAAGGCAAAACGTCGCCGAATGGCGCGAGCACGGCGACGCGTTCTCCCCAAGGGAACAGAAGGCACTCGATGCGGCTTGCAAGGTACTGGCTTCCGTGCCCACGGTGCCGTGCACCAATTGCCGTTACTGCGTGAAAGATTGCCCGCAGCAGATCGCCATCCCCGAGATCATGAACCTGTTGAACCTGGAGGTTCAGACGGAGAACACCGAGTTCGCCAAGCAGCAATATAGCTGGCAGGCGGCGCCGGGTCGTGCGAGCGACTGCATCCAATGTGGCGCATGCGAGGCTATGTGCCCGCAGAGCATCGACATCATCGAGCAGCTTGAGAAAGCAGCCGAGCATTTCGAGTAAGGCACTCGGCTCCGGTTGCGTCCGAGAGGGCCGCCGAGAGCATTTCGGGCGCAGGGCTGCTGCGGGGCGGGGGTCGCTGCGAAGACGATCGAGCATCCCTAAGCCGTGATGTTGAGCTGGAGGGTGGCTGTAGAAGGCCGCCAAGTGTTTCGATCAAGGCTGCTGCGGAGCTGACTGTTGTCGAGAAGGCGGCCGTTCCTAAGCCGCGATACGGAGCTGGCGCGGCTGACGTGGCCGCGAAGGCGATCGAGCGCCGTGAAGCCCCAATGCGGAACGGGGTCGAAGCTACCATACGTGAACGGGGTCGAAGGCTGTGCTTGCCTTCGACCCCGTTCGCTTTCGCCGCTTGCGCTGCAAGCGGCATTTTCCCTATTCGCTTGCCGGTGCTTCGTTAGGCAAGCTTGCCTTGCAGCTCCTTCGCGGCAGCGGCCTTGTCAAAGTTGCCGCCGGTGCGCTTGGTGAGCTCGCCCATGACACGCCCCATCTCCTTCTTCGTGGTCGCGCCCGTCTCGGACAGCACGGCATCGATGAGCGCGGAAAGCTGCTCGCCGGCCAGCTGTTGGGGAAGCAGCTCTTCGAGCATCTTCACCTGGGCCGTGAGCATGTCGGTACGCTCCTGGTTGTTGCCGGCCTTGATGGATCCCTCCAGCGTCTCCTTGGTTTGCTTGATGACGCGTTTCGTCATATCGTCGACGTCTTGCTCGGTGATGTCGCGGCGCTCATTCACCTCGATGTTCTTGATCTCGCCGTGCACTTGGCGAAGGATGGACAGGCGTACCTTGTCGTGTGCCTTCATGGCTTGCTTGATGTGCTCTTTCAGCTCGTCGTACTGCATGTGTGCTCCTTGATATCGAGGTCCTGCGGCGCTTGGCGCCAGGTGTTCCGTTTCCCAGTATAACGCCGCTTGCAAGACGCTGGCTTCCGCTGCGCAGCCGCTTCGCTACGGGCGCGCAGCATACGGGAGCCGCTATGCTGCGTGTGTGGTATAACTGGTGCCTATGGATACTGAAACGACATACCCCGCATCGCCGGATATGCCTTCCGGCGCCGATGAAACCCCTGCAGCGCCTGCTACTCCCCATGCCTGGACGCCGTCCCAGTTCAAGCCGCGCGACCTGCGCGAGGCCCGGGCGCATCGCAATGAGCCTGCGCAAACCTCGGCGAACGAAGCGAACAGGAAGCATAACGTGCGCGAGTACACGTTGGGCGAGGAGATAGCCAACTCCATCTCGCACGGCGTCGGCGCGCTTCTGGCCATCGCCGCCATTCCCATCCTCGTGGTGAAGGCGGTAAGCCATGGCGGCGGCATCCTGTTGTTCGCCGCGTTGGTGTACACGCTCACCATGCTGCTCGAATACACCATGTCCACGCTGTATCACGCGTTGGCGGTCGACAAGGCGAAACGCGTGTTCAAGGTATTGGACCATAGCTGCATCTATCTGTTCATCGCCGGCTCGTACACGCCGTTCTGCTTGATCTCGCTTGCCGATTCGAACGGTATCGTGCTGTGCGCGTTCGTGTGGGTGCTCGCCGTGATAGGCGTTGCCTGCGAGGCGTTCTGGGTTTTTCGCCCGCGCTGGATCTCCGCGGTGCTTTATCTTGCGCTGGGCTGGTCTATCGTTGGGTTCCTGCCGGCGCTCATCCAGGCCATCCCTGCCGCGGGCTTGTGGCTGCTGGTCGCAGGCGGCCTTTGCTATTCGGTCGGATGCATCTTCTACGTATTGAAGAAGATTCCGTACATGCACTCCATATTCCATTTGTGGGTTGTGGCGGGAAGCGTGCTGCAATTCCTGGCGATTGCGCTGTATGTCATGTAGGCTAGCTCAAAAGGAAATTATCACTAGGAGCGGTTTTAGCGCATGAACGGGAAAAACGAAGACGGCGACGGCAAAAAGGGACTGAAGGGCATTTTCGGCTTCTTGGGCGCACCGAAGCGCCAAGCCCTGTCGGCTGAGGACGAGATCAAGGATTTCGTGGCGGACAGCGACGATCTGCTTGATGACGAGAAGCGCATGATCCACGAGATCTTGGACCTGGGCGACATGGATGCCGGCGAGATAATGACGCCGCGCGTGGATATGATCTTGGTGGAGGGTACCGAAACCGTGCGCCAGGCGGTGGACCGCATGATGGGAACGGGCTATTCGCGCCTTCCGGTGTTCCAAGGGGATATCGACCGCATCGTCGGCGTGGTCCACTATAAGGACCTGGTGCCTCCCGTGCTCGACGGCCATGGCGACGACCTGGCGGTCGACTACGCTTTCGAGCCGCTGTTCGTGCCCGAGTCGAAGGATGTGTTCCCCCTTCTGGCCGAAATGCAAACGAAACGGCAACAGATGGCCATCGTGGTAGACGAGTACGGTGGGACCGATGGTTTAATTACCGTCGAGGACATCGTCGAGGAGATCGTGGGCGAGATCGTGGACGAAACCGATCGCGAGCGCCCCATTCTGAAGCAGGAAGGTCCCGGCGTGTGGCTTGCCGACGGTCGTTTCCCCGTTGAGGACGCCGTTGAAATGGGCTGGCCGCTTGCCGAGTCCGAGGACTACGAGACCATAGCCGGCTGGGTGCTCAGCATGCTGGACACCGTTCCGCAAATGGGCTACTCCTTCGAGAAGGACGGCTACCGCTTCACCATCCACTCCATGCGACGCCGGCGCATCCTTGCGGTGCGCGTGGAGCGCATATCCGACGATGCCTCGCAGGCATCCGATGGCAAGGCAGGTCAGGAGGAGCGGTGAACCCAACACGCCAGCTATACCGGTCGCGCAATGCGCTGGTAGGGGGCGTGTGTGCCGGGATCGCCGAGCGCTTCGATGTCGACCCTCTGGTCGTGCGCATCCTTTTCCTGACGTTCGCCGTGTTGACGCTGGGTCTTGCAGGCCTTGCGTATCTGGTGCTCTGGGCCGTGCTTCCTAAAAGACCCATGCAGGTGAAGCCCGTGAAGGTGGAGCCTGATTCCGTTCACTCCGATACGTTCGGCGCGGTGGATTGCCGTCGCGCCCGCGGCGCCGCGATGGGGCGGTGCGCGAATGCCGTGTCCTATGTGAGCGCGGCGCACCTGCCGCCCGTGCCGCCCGCGATGGCGGAGGGCGCTCGATGCGAACAAGGGCCCGCTATGGGCGCCGATGTCGCTTCCGTCGAACCGCACGATGCCAAGGCCGGCGAAGGGGATGGCCCGTCAACTGCTCGGATCGTGCTCGCTCTTGCGGTGGGCTGCCTTTTGGCTTCGCTGGGCGCGTCGTTTGCCGTTTCGGGGTTTTTGCACGGGGTTGCCTGGTGGCAATGCTGGCCGTTGGCTTTGGTGGTTTTCGGCATCGTGCGCATAGCCGTGCCGGGTAGCGAAGGCGAGCGCGCTTTAGCGTTTTTCGCGGGCGTTTCCGTGTTCGCGGTGGGGCTGACGCTGCTGCCCATGAGCATGGGGTTCGTCTCATGGGCCACGTTACTCAAGATGTTCGAGTGTTTATGGCCTCTTCCCGCATTGGCGGCGGTTTTGCTTGCAATGGGGGTGTACGCCCGCCGTCCTGTCATCATCGTGGCGGCGGCGGTGTTCGTGCTGTTGTTCTGCGTGCTCGGCTTCGACTTGTTTTCCGAACCCGGCCCGCTGCACGAGTTGTCCTTCGGTACGCCGTTGGGGCGCGAATACCGCTTTCCTCTGCCTTTCGATTAACCGAGCCGATAGGTTTGCATCACGGCCATGCGCAGCACGCATGGCCGTTTCCGTTTCGTAAGGCGCCGCTCGTCGGATGCGGTACGCTTGTTCGTGTTTCGGTTTTGCCCAAGCTATGGGAAACCACCTGGGGAAATATAAATGTTTTACTTGTCAATCGAACAAACGATGAAGGGCGCCTTCACAAGATTTTGCCGGTTTCGGGCCTTCCGGTAAAATAATCCCTGTCAGAACAGCATATCGCCCTTCAGGCAGCAAACCCTTTCGACAATCGAAGACAAGCTGTCGCCGCCTTGGCGGTCTGGTCGTATGCTGCGAGCGAAAGGTTTTGTTTGAAGAAACGGAATGCATACCGTACCGGCGGGCTGGCGCTGAAGGTTGTCGGCCTTGCATGCGTGTCGTGCGTGCTGGCAGGTTGCCTGGGCGTGGGATTCGCAACTGCCGCCGGCGGCGTTTCCCGCGATATGCAGACGTTCGGCATCAGCGAGGTCAGCACGCCGGGCAGTGCGTCGGCATCGGCGGAGTCCCTGTCCGATCAGGCTGCGGACGCCTCCGTGACCGCAACGTCCCGATTGGCGGCTGCTGGAACGCGCGACATCTCGAAGGGCGTCGCCGCCATCGAGGCCGAGGAGGAGGCTGCTCGTCGCGCCGCCGAGGAGGCGCAGCGCGCCGAGGACCTGGCGCATACGCAGGCCGCGCTTGCCAACAGGGACGCTCAGCTCGCGCGCGACGAAGGCGCCGGCCTGACGGGCCTGGCCGAGGTCGACTGGAACGTCAGCAAGGCGGAGTTCGTGGGCGAATGGACGCTGCGCATCGACGCGTATCTGGCGGGAAGCCCGCTTTCGGGTTATGGCGCCACGTTCGCCGAGGCGGCTTGGGAAAACGGCGTGGACCCGCGTTTCTCCCCGGCCATCTCCAATACCGAGTCCACGAAAGGTCTGAACTGCTTCCGCAGCCATAACGCATGGGGCTGGATGGGGAATACGTCCTGGGGAAGCTGGAACGAATCCATCAACGCGCACGTGCAGGGTTTGGCGAAGGGTTATGGGTACACCATCTCCCTGGCGAATGCCAACAAGTACTGCCCGCCAACCTATGAGGATTGGTATGCGAAAACGCTTGCGCAAATGCAGCTGATCTAGCGCGAAGGCGGCCTGCGGGCCGCCTTTTGCGTTATCCTGTTGCGTGAACTTCGGGAAGGATTTTCGCATGAGCAACGTCATCGTGGTGGGCTGCGGCCGCGTGGGATCGCAGCTGGCCAACATGCTGTCGGACAACGGCAGCAACGTGTGCGTGATCGATCGCAACGTGGACTCATTCGCCAACTTGGGCCGCAACTTCAACGGGTCCACCATTCAGGGCGTGGGCTTCGACGAGGAAACGCTGGAGAAGGCGGGCATCGATGAATGCGACGTCGTGGCGGCGGTGACGCAGCTGGACAACACCAACCTCATGTGCTGCGAGGTGGCAAGCCGCCTGTTCGGCGTGCCCCATGTCATCGCGCGCCTGTACAACCCCGACCATGAGCGTGCGTACATGCAGCTGGGCATCGACTATGTGTGCGGCACGTCGCTGGTGGCCGAAGACGTGTTCAGCAAGGTGGTTTCCGGGCATGGCGCGCATCTGGACACGTTCGGCGAGTTCGAGGTGCTGCGCTTCTCCCTTGACCTGAGCTGGTCGGAGCGGAACACCATCCGCGTGGCGGAGATGGAGCGCGATCACGACATCCGCATCGTGGCGTTCGAGCGCGGCGACGGCAGTGCCAGCTCCATTCCCACGCGCGAGTCCATCCTGTACAACGGGGACTCGGTGTTGGCATGCGTGCGCCATGAGCTTATCGAGCAATTCAGCAAGTACATTCAAGATTAATGCGGGTTCCGCTTGCCCGACGGCGAAGCGGGGGAGGTTTGGCTGATGTACGTAGTGATCGCCGGCGGCGGCAAAATCGGCGAATATCTGGCGAACGTGCTGCTTGAGAGCGGCAACGATGTGACCATTATCGAGGAGGACCTGGAGACGGCTGACCGCCTGTCGGTGGTTTTGCAGGGCCGATACCTGGTCATCCACGGCGACGGCTGCGATTCGAAGTACCAGGAGGACGCGGGAATCCGCCGTGCGGACGTGTTCGTGGCCACCACGGGTCAGGACGATGACAACCTGGTTTCGTGCGAGATCGCCCAGCGCGTGTTCAACGTGCCGCGCTGCATCGCCCGCGTGAACAGCCCGAAGAACCTGCGCATCTTCCACGAGGTGGGCATCGAGTGCGTGTCGTCCACCACGCTCATCGCCAACCTCATCGAGGAGGAGACGTTGCTGGGCAGCGTGAGCGTCGTGTCGTCGTTGACGCATGGTAATGTCATGCTGACCGAGGTGGTCGTCCCGCGCATGCGCCATCATTCCAACGATGCCGGCGTGCTGGCAAGCGCCATACCCCTGCCTCCCGACAGCATCATCGCGGCGGTCGCATCAAGCGACAATGTAGAGGTGGTGAACGAGGACACGGTGCTGTTCCCCGGCGACAAGGCCATCGTGGTGACGGACAACCAGGTCATCGACGCCGTGCGTGCCGCGTTCAAAAGTTTGTAGCAACGAAAATGGGAGCTTGCGCGAAACGAGCCTCCTGACGAAAGGACCCGAAATGGATTTCCATTTCGGGTCCTTTCGCGTTAGGGAATGGGCTGGGGCGCGGGGATTGAGCCGGCGAAGCCGCCGTGCTTGGTGTGGACAAGCGCCTGCATGTGCTCGGGTAGGCGGGCAGGCGGGCGGGCTGGCTGTTGGCAGGCGCCCGCGCGGAGGTTGGCGCCTCTCGGTTTAGCGCGGCGTGTTCGCCAGCTCGTCCAAAGCCTCTTGTGGTGTGTATTCGCACGTGCCGTCGCCCAGCTTCACCACGTCGATGCTGTCGCCGGCCTTGACCTTGCCGCCGGTGAGGGCGACGAAGAAGATTCCCTCGCGTGGGAAGATGCAGTCCCCGGCCAGGTAGAAGATCGCGCACTTCTTGTGGCATACCTTGCCCTGCTGCGACAGCTCCAGCAGCACGTCGTCGCCAATCTTGAGCTGCGTGCCAAGCGGCAGCGCCATGAGGTTGATGCCCTCGGTGGTGATGTTCTCGGCGAAATCGCCTTCCTTAACATCCAGGTCGCGCGCCCGGGCCTTCTCGATGGATTCCCAGGCCAGAAGCGAAACTTGGCGATGCCAGTCTCCGGCGTGCGCGTCCTCGGCGACGCCGTGATGGGCCTCGATGGTCACCGGGCCGTCCACCACGGTCTTACGCGTGCCTTTGCGCTTGGACACGCAGACGGCTCGCACGGTGCCGTGCGTGGTGCTGTCGGCGTCAGGGCCTTCCATGCGGCCCTTGTCGAACACGTTGAGCTGCTCGCTTGCCTCGTGCTTGGCGGCTTCGGCGTTGCATGCTTCAAGGGCGCCGTCTTGGCGGCCCTCCTTGTTTTCGAGCGTCATGATCCCCCCAATAAACCTAGTAACTAGCTAGGCGCATCTTATCATATCGGAGGATGATTCGGCGAACGAACACGTTGAATCTGCGAAAGGCAAGGGTAGGGTGCGGGCATGCGTAAACCATCTGCAGAAACGCGTGCGGCGACAACGTGCCGCTTATGCGCACGGTATGATGTGGTCATCAGCTATCAACCGCGAAAGGGGCCGTTGTGATCAACCGCTACACGCGTCCTGCCATGGGCGCCATCTGGGAGCTTCAGAACAAGTTCTCCATCTGGAAGGAAATCGAGGTGCTGGCGTGCGAGGCTCAGGCCGAGCTCGGCCAAGCCGGCATCACGAAGGAGGAGGCGCAGTGGATCCGCGACCACGCCGACTTCACGGTTGAGCGCATCGACGAGATCGAGAAGGTCACGAACCACGACGTCATCGCCTTCACCACGTGCATGGCCGAGCACATCGACGCCGACGTCCCCGAGGGCCAGGAGAAGCCCAGCCGCTGGGTGCATTACGGCATGACCTCCTCCGACCTGGGTGACACCGCGCTGTCGTACCAGATCGTGCAGGCTATCGACATCATCCTAGACGACGTCAAGCAGCTGGGCGAGACGTGCAAGCGCCGCGCGTTCGAGTTCCAGAACACCCTGTGCGTGGGCCGCACGCACGGTATCCACGCCGAGCTCATGACGTTCGGCATGAAGTTCGGCAGCTGGGCTTGGGCGCTCAAGCGCGCGCAGACTCGCCTGGAGCAGGCTCGCGAGGTCGCCGCGACCGGCGCCATCTCCGGCGCGGTGGGCACGTACTCCAGCATCGACCCCTATGTTGAGAAGTACGTGTGCGAGAAGCTGGGCCTGACGCCCGACCCGCTGTCCACCCAGGTGCTGGCGCGCGACCGCCACGCCCAGGTCATGTGCGCGCTGGCCTGCACCGCCGCAACGCTCGAGTCCATCGCCATGCAGGTGCGCCTGCTGCAGCAGACCGACGTCATCGAGGCGGAGGAACCGTTCAAGAAGGGCCAGAAGGGCTCGTCGGCCATGCCTCACAAGCGCAACCCCATCACGGCCGAGCGCGTGTGCGGCCTTGCCCGTTGCGTGAAGGCGAACGCCCAGGTGGCGCTTGACAACGTGGCGCTGTGGTACGAGCGCGACATCAGCCACTCCGGCACCGAGCGCGTGGCGCTGGCCGACAGCTTCACCGCGCTGGACTACATGTTCGCCAAGATGCAGTGGATCATAGACGGTCTGCAAACCTATCCGGCGAAGATGGAGCACAACGTGTGGCGCACCAAGGGCCTCATCTTCTCCAGCAAGGTGCTGCTGGCGCTCGTGGACGCGGGCATCTCCCGCGAGGACGCCTACGTTATCGTGCAGCGCAACGCCATGAAGGTGTGGGAGGACATCCAGAACGCCGTGGACGGCCCCACCTACCGCGAGCGCTTGGAAGCTGACGACGAGGCCATGGCCCTGCTTAGCCAGGAGAAGCTGGACGAGATCTTCGACCCCTGGGACTTCCTCACCCGCAAAGACGTGGTGTTCGACCGCCTGCAGGAGCTGGAGTTCTAGTCGGGTATCGGCATACCTATATGGAAGGCCCCTGGCGCTGATTGTGCTAGGGGCCTTCTTTGTACGAACAAATGCTGAAAGAGGCGTCTACTGCGCAGCGGGGGCAGCGGTGTTGCCGGTGAGCATGTCGATGCCCTGGGCGATTACTGAGGCATCCATGGCGCCCATGTAGGCGCCGATGATGTTGCCCTCGGCGTTGATCAGGTAGGTCTGCGGGATAGAGCTCACTCCGAAGGCCGTGGCCGCCGAGTTGTTGGCGTCGAAGTAGCACGGGAACGTGTAGTTGTTCTCGGCGAGGAAGGCCTTGGCGGACTGCTCGGTCTCGCCGTTCATGTCGGTCATGTTCACGATGACGAACTCGACGTCGTTGCCGCGTTCTTCCCAGGCAGACTGGATGTCGGGCATCTCGCTGGCGCAGGGGCCGCACCAGCTAGCCCAGAAGTTCAGCAGCACCGGCTTGCCCTTGAAGTCGGCCAGGGTGAGGGTCGCTCCATCCGCGTCGGTCATGGTGAAGTCCGGGGCCGGGGTGGTGGCTGCGTTGGCGCCGTTGCCGTCACCGGTATCGTCGGAAACGTCGGCGTCGGCGGTGGCATCTACCTCGGTTTCTTGGACGGCATCGGTGCCGGTAACTTCTATCTGCTTGTCATCGACCGTCGGCGCCAGGACGCTGTAGGCCACGCCCGCGCCGATGAGCAGCACGGCAAAGACGACGGCGGCCACAATGACGCCGACGTGTTTCTTGCGGTCGGCCTTCTCTCCTTCGGGGGTGGCAGCGTTGGCTTTCTCCTCTGCTTCCAAAGCCGCCAAGCGCTCGCCGATGACCTCGCCTCGCTGCTCGGCTGCCGAAGATTCAGTTGCCGCGGGGGTCGCGCTTGCCGTTGCCGGAGCGCCCTTCGTCGTTGCTTGTCCGCCAGCATCGGGAGTCTGCTCGTCGGCCGCGATCTCCGTCTCAACCGGAGTTCCGGCGTCGGTCGGCGTCTTCTCGTTCTCGCTCATGTTCGAACCTTTCTCCTTCGGGCCCGGTTCCACCGGCTAGCTCAGCAGGCGCAAGAAGCCGCCGAGCAGCCCCGTCGCCATGAGCACGCCCACGGCGACCAGAAACCAGCCGCATACCTTGTTAATGATATCGTAATGTTGCTTGATGACGGCAAAAGCGCCCTTCAGCTTGTCGATGAGCACGGCAGCCGCCACGAACGGAATACCGAGGCCGGCCGAGTAGCACAGAAGCAGGATAACGCCCTGCGCCACCGATGCCTGCTGCGAGGCCAGCATGAGCGCCGAGCCGAGGAACGCCCCCACGCACGGCGTCCATCCGATGGAGAAGATGACGCCGAACAGCACCGAGGAGAAGAATCCCAGCTGTCGTCCCGCCAGCGGGTTCTTCGCGCCGTGGAAGAGGTTGATCTTGATGATGCCGAGAAAGTACAGTCCGAAGGCGATGACCACCAGGCCGCACACCACGTTGACGGCACTTTGATACTCGATGAAGAACGCGCCCACCGACGAAGCCAAAGCTCCCATAGCGATGAACACGCACGTGAAGCCGAGCACAAAGCCGAGGGCGTTGCGCAGCACCACTGAAGTGCGCACCTCCTCGCCGGCGGCGAAGTAGGTGACGTAGATGGGAATCATGGGAAGCAGGCACGGCGACACGAAGGTGATGATGCCCTCCAGAAAGGTGATGAGATAGGTCACAAATCCTCCTCCTGCTTCGATCGCCGTTTTGCGATATCTCGCATTATTCCCTATTTGCGAGCGGCGTGCCTCCGTCTTCACAGAAAGTGAAGTGACCGTTACGTGCTTCGGCATCGTGCGGTGGCCCGTTGCCGCAAGGCGTTCCTGGCGCTATGCTGGTGGGCGTAAGTGAAATTGCGAGTGCGTGCGCGGTTGGCTCGAAGGGACTGCGTCGTTCGAGGGGATTGCGTTGTTCGAAGGGAAGTAGTGTGACTGCTCTGGTTGATTCCATCACCCGCCGCCGTTTTGTCTGGCTGGCGGCTTTGGCCGGCGGAAGCCTAGCGTTGAGCGGCTGCGCGGGCGACGGATCGAACGGGACGGGCGGACCGACCGGGGTGGACGGTTCGGGCGGCGAAGGCGCTGGTGACGGTCAGAACCCCGAAGCCGCCGCAGTCGCCGCGCGTGCTGCTGTGGACGAGCGCATCGGCGCCATGACGCTCGAGCAGAAGGTGGCCCAGCTGTTTATCGTGACGCCGGAAGCGCTGGTGGAAGGCGTGTCGCAAGTCACTCAGGCCGGCGACATGACTCGCGAGGGAGTAACGGCCCATCCCGTGGGCGGCATCGTCTACTTCGCTCAGAACTTGCTCGACCCCGAGCAGACGACGACCATGCTCGCGAACGTCAAGCAGTTCTACGCCGACGCCGGAAACGTGGCACCCTTCATTGCTGTCGATGAAGAGGGCGGCACCGTCGTGCGCGTCGCCGACAATGAGGCCTTCGGGGCTCAAGATGTGGGCGACGCCTCGGCCCTCGGCAGCGCCGGCGACACCGAGGCGGCCAAGCGCGCCGCCGAGCAGATCGCCGACTACCTGATGCCCCTTGGATTCAACCTGGATTTCGCTCCCGTGGCCGATGTGGTGGATCCCCTGCGCAGTGACACCATGGGCCTGCGTTCGTTCTCGAGCGACGCCGCCGTGGCCGCCGACATGGTGCGGGCCGAGGTGGAGGGCTTCCGCGACAAGAAGATGCTCTGCTGTGCCAAGCACTTCCCGGGCATTGGCGCGGCGGCCGGTGATTCCCACGAGGGCGCTATCACCATCGAGGCGACCAACGAGGAGTTGGAAACGGTGGACCTCGTGCCCTTCCGCGCGGCCATCGAAGCGGGGGTGCCCATGATCATGGTGGGACACGTGAGTCTGCCGAACATCGTCGGCGACAGCACGCCGGCCCCGCTCAGCTCGGCCGTCGTTCAGGGCATGCTGCGCGATTCTCTCGGGTACACGGGCATCATCGTCACCGACTCGCTTTCCATGGGCGCCATCACCGACTACTACACCCCGGCGGAAGCGGCGGTCGCGGCACTTAAGGCCGGCTGCGACATCCCGCTCATGCCTGAGCGCCTCGACGAGGCCTACCAGGGGGTGTTGAGCGCGGTGCAAGTGGGCGAGCTGACTGAAGAGCGCCTCGACGAGTCCCTCACCCGCATCCTTACCGCCAAACAGGAGTACTTCGGGTTGTAAGCTTGACGGCAGCGATCGGGACGGGAGGATCCCGCGAAGACCTCTGCGCGCCCCCCGGAGAACGCGGCCGTTAAGAAACAGCTTCCACTTCAGCAGCAGCGATGCCGGGATGGTACCGACCTATGTGCGTCATCTTCGCTGTTTCTTTTGCCGCGTTCGCAGGGGGATAAAGCGCGCAGCGGGCTTCGCGGGGGCCCTCCCGTCCCGATCGCAGACAAGCTAGAGCGCCCTTACGCCGCCGGTTCCCAAATGCGGACGAGGCAGTGCTTCTGCTGCTCGCCGCCGATGGGGGTGTAGTCCACGTTGCAATAAGTGACGGCCCGCGTGCCTACGTGCGTCGAGGCGAGGAAATCGTTGTAGTCGCCCGACCCCTCCTCGAGGGGCAGTTGCGCATAGCGCCGTCCCGCCAAATCGACGGCCACCACGAAGCTGCCGCCGCGCACCATGAGCCAGTCGCCGCACCAGCACGGTACGGAAAGCGGGTTCGCCGCGAAATGGAACCAAGGTACCGCGCTGTAGGCCTCGGTGCCGGGATTGGCGCAGGCGACGGGAAGGTACGGTGCGGCATCGTCCGCCTCATCCGTCTCCGCAGCCGTCTCTTCCGCGTTGGCCGCCGTGAGCGAGACCGCCTCGGGAGCTTCCATAGGCAGGTAGGTGCCCAAATTCGCGATGCCCTCTCCGTAGTTGTAGATGCCGTCGAAGGCGAAGCTGAAGCCGGTCTTACCCCAGCTGCACTCCATGGGTCGCATGGATGAGGGCAAAACGCAGGCGTCGGTGACCTCGCCGGTGGCGGCGTCCAAGTGCGTGAGCTGGTAGTAGGTGCCGCTCGTGCGGGCACGGGGGGCCAAGGTGAGGCTGTCGCCGCAGGAGGTGGGCGCGCAGGCCATGCGCCCTTGGGAGGCATATACCATCTGGACGTTGGCCGTGCCGAAGGCAGCACGCTTAAGGAGGGAGTCCTCTACGCGCGCGTTGCCGTCCAGTTGCGGAAGACGCTGCCAGAAGGCGAAAGCGCCGGCCACGGCCAAGGTGGGCATCTCCCAGTTCACGTCGCCCTCGTCGAGCAGCTGCGGCTCGCCCAACGTCGTGCCGGAAAGCGGCGCCGCGTACACGCGCCAAAGGCTGTCCAAAATGTCGGCCTCGGTCCAGATGACGCCGGCGGCATTGGCGCGCACGTCGTAAATCTCGAAGCCTTCGGCCTCGCCCACGGCGTGCTCGAGGATAGTGGTGCACTCGGCGGAGACCAGATCGAGCAGCCCCACCTCGGCCAGGGGCTTGGCGGTTTCCGTGGGAAGCAAGCAGGCGGCGACGGCGTCGTCGCTGCACCAGACGAGCGTGCCGAAGGGCAGCTTCGCCGAGCCGGCAAGCGTGACGGCGTCCTCGTAGCTTTCCATCTTTTCCAGGGAGCTCTGGGCCGTAACGGCGCCTTCGGGCACCTTCAAGGTTTTCAGGGCATCGTCATCGTTGGAGCGACCGGCAGCCCAAGCGGCCCCGCCGCCCACGGCGGCCAATGCAGCCACGCCGGCCACGCCGTAAAGAAAGTGACGGCGCGTCAGCAGAAGCTCATGGCCCCCGGGCAGGGAGAGGGATGTGGGTTGTTTTGTAGCAACGCGCCGCGTGGGCGCGGATCTTCTCTGTGGCATGGGGCTATTGTGTCATTTCGCATACACCTCGGCGACCGTATGGAGCCAAACGCTACAATAAACGCAAACACGACCTGAACGCTCGGAGCGGAGCGCGTATGGGATACGCGGC
>OLRG01001230.1_pt1 | contig 21451 bp, 17 predicted proteins | sample 1672331 | NCBI WGS metagenome assembly OLRG01 (sample SAMEA3136672, study PRJEB25190) | human gut metagenome
GCATGATTTCTGTGCATCGCGAAGCGTGTTACTGTGAACGGAGTGAACAGTAACCAGTAACGTTAAAATCACCACATAAAAAGCCCCGGAATCTCTTCCGGGGCAATGAGCACGTACAAAAAAATCAACCGATCTAAATATTCTGCGCGTTCTTCTCTCATCCAGACTTTACTGTCGGTTTTGGAATTTCACCAAATCAGCCGCCAAAGCGGGTCGCGGACTATACCGCCGGTAGGGAATTTCGATTTCCAAGGATTTCGATCACCCTGCCCCGAAGAAATTTTCTTTTCATGGTGGATTATACAATAGAAATAAGATAATTTCAATAGGAAATCTATTTGTACATCTATTTCATATTTTCTATTATATATCTATTATCATTTGTCTTTATTTGTCTCCACAACATGTACATCCATCTGTGGATACGGAATGGAAATTCCGTTGGCATCAAAAGATTCTTTGATTTTCTCATTGAGGCGCCATTTGATCTTCCAATATTTATCGGTGGGCACCCAGACGCGAAGGCCCATGACTACGGCACTGTCAGCAAGTTCGTCTACAAAGACCAGCATGTCTTTGTCCGATTTGGTTCCGGGATCTTCCTGTAAAATGTGCTGCAAAAGCTTTTTTGCTTTCTTAATATCGGAATCATAGGAAATTTCCACTTTGATTTCCAGGTTACGCAAATTCTGCGCAGTTACATTGATAATGGTGCTGTTGGATAATTTTCCATTTGGAATGATTACGTGCTTATTGTCAATGGTGATCAGGGTCGTATAGAACATCTCAACCTTATATACGGTTCCCTCCGTTCCACCAGCCTGATCCTGTATAATATAATCTCCTACCTGAAAGGGCTTAAACAAAAGCAGCATAACACCGCCAGACAGATTCTCCAGACCGCCCTGCAAAGCAAGACCAATGGTAACGCCGGCAGTTCCCAGAAGAGCTGCTACGGAAGATTCCTTCACACCGAAATTAGTAGCTATATTAAAAATCAGAATCAGATACAGCAAAAATTTTCCAAAAGAACAGATGAACTGGGCAACCCCCATGTCTATGCCGGCCTTTTCCATGGAACGCTTCGCAACCTTCAGCAGCCACTTGATCAGCTTTGTTCCCACATAAAACGCTACAATAGAAAGAACCACTTTCATTCCGAAGCTGATCAAATCCGGAATATGACCGTTAAAGTAAGCCTTGATCTGATCCCAGTTGGAGTTTACTTTATCCACTGTTTCCTGGACAGTCTCCTGAACTGCATTTTCTATAACCTGTCCTTCCAAATTCCCATCTCCTTTTTTCAGTCCTTTCCCACAAACAACTCTGTCCCTTATTATCCAAAAACTATTTCGTCCACTCCGCTCAAAATCGCAAAAGCGGCAGGAACTAATACCCATTTAAAACAGGGCAATCTGCCCTGTTTTCCACCGGAAATTCATTTTGGGAACAAATTATCCACCGCCTACTGCAAAACTCTCCACAGTATCAACTGCGCTGCCAGAATTAACGGCACACCCAGGCGAAATTTCCACTTTCTGGTTTTATGATGAAAAAACTGCATTCCAAGAAGAGCCCCAGCGGAACCGCCAATGACAGCCACCGCAAGAAGCTGAGCCTCTGGGATGCGCCACTGTTTTCTGATGGCTTTCCGCTTGTCCATGCCGTACATCCCGAAGGCTGCGATATTAACTAAAACCAGATACACAACAAGCATATTTTCTAACATTTTAATCCAACTCTCTAATTCCTCTGCCAAACACGCTATAAAGCGTGTTTGAAAAAGGCTTTCTGCAAGGCAATGTCAAAAGAAGAGAAATAATGTTTTCCCTCTTCTCTTTATTTATTCAACCCTTTCATAGAAAGGCTGATCCGGTTCTTCTTCTCATCCACACCGAGAACACGAACCTCCACAACATCTCCGACGCTTACAGCTTCCAACGGATGTTTGATAAATTTTTCACTCATCTGGGAAATATGAACAAGTCCGTCCTGATGAACTCCGATATCAACGAAAGCTCCGAAATCGATTACGTTGCGGACAGTTCCTTTCAGGATCATACCCTCTTTCAGATCCTTGATATCCAGTACGTCTGTGCGGAGAATCGGCTTCGGCATCTCATCACGCGGATCTCGTGCCGGTTTCTCCAGCTCTTTTACAATATCCCTAAGAGTAATCTCTCCAATTTCCAGTTCATCTGCAGTCTTCTTGTAATCCCTGATCTGTCTGGAAAGTCCGGCAAGCTTGCCTCCTGCAATATCCTCAGCGGAATATCCCAGTTTCTCAAGAAGCCTGGAAGCCGCCTCATAGCTCTCCGGGTGAACGCTTGTCGCGTCGAGAGGATTGGAGCCGCCTGTAATACGCATGAAACCAGCACATTGCTCGAATGCTTTCGGACCAAGCTTCGCAACCTTCAGAAGATCTTTTCGGCTTGTGAAACGGCCATTTTCCTCACGGTAAACTACAATGTTCTTCGCAATAGCCTTGGAAACACCGGAAATATACTCAAGAAGGGAAGCCGAAGCAGTATTTAAATCCACACCTACTTTATTTACAGAATCCTCAACCACACCTGTCAGAGCCTCGCCAAGCTTCTTCTGGTTCATATCATGCTGATACTGCCCTACACCAATGGATTTCGGATCGATCTTAACCAGCTCAGCCAACGGATCCTGCACACGTCTTGCAATGGATGTGGCACTTCTCTGTCCTACATCAAAATTGGGAAATTCATCTGTAGCAAGCTTGCTTGCAGAGTAAACAGAAGCACCTGCCTCATTTGTAATCACATACTGAACCTTCGCTTCCGGAATCTCCTTCAGCATATCAACAATAACCTGCTCAGACTCTCTGGAAGCAGTACCATTTCCAACAGAAATCAGGGAAATGCCATACTTCTTGATCATAGCTTCTACTGTATCCTTCGCAGCGCGAATCTTCTTCTCGTTAGTAGGGGCAGTTGGATAAACAACTGTGGTATCCAGAACTTTTCCAGTAGGATCTACAACAGCCAGCTTACAGCCTGTACGGAAGGCCGGATCCCATCCAAGGACAGTCTGTCCGGCGATTGGAGGCTGCATGAGAAGCTGCTCCAGATTTTTGCCAAATACTTTGATAGCTCCGTCCTCTGCCTTCTCAGTCAGGTCACTTCTGATCTCGCGCTCGATTGCAGGAGCGATCAGACGCTTGTAACTGTCCTCTGTCACTTCTTTCAGAATCGGTGTAGTAAATGGATTGTCGCGGGTGATCACCTGCTTCTCAAGGTAACGGAGAATATCTTCTTCTGGTGCAGCTACCTTGATAGTGAGGAATTTCTCTTTCTCACCACGGTTCAACGCCAGCACACGATGTCCAGCCAGCTTCTTCACCGGCTCTTCAAACTCATAATACATCTCATATACAGACTGTGCCTCCGGATCTTTTGCCGTAGAACTGATAGTTCCTTTTTTTGCAGTAAGATCACGGATGTGGATTCGATAATCTGCCTCATCGGAAATATGCTCTGCAATAATGTCCTTTGCACCAGCAATGGCATCTGCCACAGAAGCAACCTCTTTTTCCTCGGAAACAAAGGCTTCTGCTTCTTCCTCGATGGACTTGCCTGTCATCTGAAGCATAATAATATTTGCCAGCGGCTCCAGACCTTTTTCCTTGGCAATTGTTGCCCTGGTACGTCTCTTCGGACGGTATGGGCGGTAAAGATCCTCTACTACTACCAGTGTCTGTGCTGCCAGGATCTGTGCTTTCAGCTCTTCTGTCAGTTTTCCCTGGTCCTCAATGCTGGAAAGAACCTGATTCTTCTTGTCTTCCAGATTTCGAAGATAAGTCAGTCTCTCGTTCAGGTTACGAAGCTGCTCATCATTTAAGGTTCCAGTAGCTTCTTTTCTATATCGTGAAATAAAAGGGATGGTGTTTCCCTCATCGATCAATTTAACAGCAGCTTCTACCTGCCATTTCTGCACCCCAAGTTCCTGGGTGATTACCTGTAAAATATCCATTTTTTCAATCTCCTCTTGTTGCTTGTATTTCTAATTTCTGTAACCGTCATTATTTTCTGTATCATATCCGTTTCCAGAATCATTGGTCCAGTTATGAAAGCCGCCGTCAGCAGTTCCATCTCCTGGCAGTCTGTAGTCCAGTTCCCCATCCAGATCCCGATAAAATGCCACCATGGACATTTCCATATAAGGCATGATCCAGAAAAGTGCAATATAGAACGTGAACACAGATAATAACAAAAGCGGGATAAAGCTGAGATTCAGCTTCACATATCTCCAGATATTTCCCTTCATCAGCCTTGCGCTCTCTTTCAGTGCCTGGATTCCTCCAAGCTCTGTGTCATCCGCCATGAGAAAGTAGGTCATGGCAAATGGAAGGGAAATAAGAAAATTCAGCAAAGTGCTTACAGCCAGCAGTCCCAGAGTCATGGAAAGCCACTGGATCTGGGAATCCACAGTCAGTCCCGGATCTGTGGTAAAGCTCACATAATAGTAAGGGATTGCTGTGACCAGCTGGATCAGCGCCAGCACAAAGCCTGCAACGATCACCCTGTCTGGCTGGTTTTTGAAAAAGTAGCCCAGATCTCCCAGAGAAAACTCCTTTCCCCTGGAAATATTCAAAAGCATATACCCCAGACCAGCGGAAATGATCCCCACGATCAGTGACACCACCAGCATAAATACTTCACTGAGAACCAGATCCAGCGCGGATGTGCCAGAAAATAAATTGGTAGAAAGGATTGTTCCTAAAGTATTCAGACCATACACTGCCAGAAGCCCAAGGATCACAGTTCCAACATGTCCCTGCAATGCCTTTTTTGCCTGCAGTTTGATTTCCTTCGTACTTCTTTTTTTCATAATCATCATTCTCCTTTGCAGTGAAACAGCAGGCCGGGATTCTGATGCATCCCGGCCAGATATATTGCAGCACCATTTCGCTGTTTTCACTTTTTGCTCCATTAAGCCATGCCAGTTGTTCCCAATATAGCATTCTTCCATCTGACATCTGTAATTTTTTAATTACGCCGTTCTCTTGTTTCCCCAGAAAAACAGCGCTACCGTACCAGGACCTGTATGGCTTCCGATGGTAGTTCCGATGTTATTGATCTCAACCTTCCCATTTAATTTCGGGAAACGCTCTTCCACCAGCCTTGCCACTTCCCTGGCATCCTCTATACATGCGGACTGGGAAATATAACATTTCCCACTATAGTCAAGTCCGCCCTCAGCGTACTCTTCCATTTTGTCTACAACAGCCCGGATCACCTTTTTCTTGGTACGGATCTTAAATCTTGGGATCAGTTTTCCCTGATCATCCATATTCAGCAGCGGGCAGATATTCAGCATCGTGCCGAAAAAGCCGCTGGCCTTGGAAATACGGCCTCCTCTGATATAAAACGTAAGATCTGTGGAAAAAAACCAGTGATGCAGGTTCAGCTTGTGTTCCTCCGCCCAGGCATGAACCTCCTCAATGGGTCTGCCCTCATCCCGAAGGTCTGCAAGTTTATCCATAAAAAGCCCATATCCGGAGGATGCTCCCAGAGAATCCACCACCAGGATCTTACGCCCCGGATATTTTTCCTCCAGATCCGCTTTTGCAACGTTAGCTGAATTGATAACGCCAGAAATTCCTGAAGACAGGCAGACATGGAGCACATCTTTTCCCTCTTTCAGAAATCCTTCGAAATATTCTTCGAATTCATCTGCATTTACCTGGGAAGTCTTGGTGGATGCACCATCCTGCATGGCCTTATAAAATTGGTCAAATGGCATAGACTGTCCCAGATCATCTGCATATTCTTTTCCATTTAGTTCATAATGAAAGCAGATATAGGAAATATTTCTTTTCTCAAAATGTTCTTTCGTAAGGTCTGCTGTGGAACAGCAGCTGATCACATAGTCGCTCATATTTCCCTCCTGTTACTAATTTTGCAAAACCTCCAGATCGGGTTCTCCCTTATTCTGGAAGAATTTCATTTCTGTACGCAACACTTGCCACTGTATCCGGATCCTCATCCTTGTTAAACCAGAACTGTGCCCGGTTGTCAATCTTGGTATCTGCAGTCTTATAAATATTCAGGTAATCTCCGTCCTCATCACACGCATAGCCTTTTTCCTCTGCAGCTGCGATCAGGTCCGCCTTCTTCGCACCCAGGGTAAATCCACCGGAAAGAGTAAGGGTAAGAGCATCACTGTCGTAATTGCCTACCTCAAGCTCCCGTACAAAACAGTTCTCGATGGCAGTTGCATCCTGGGTAAAATTGTAAACACTGAAATGCACACTCTGGTTATTCTTCATCATGTCTACAAATTCCAGATCCCGGCCAGCCACATAAGCGCCATCTTCCACATCCTGAAGCTCCCAGCCATTCTCAAGGAATGCAGACACCGGAGCCGGAAGGGAATAAAGATCTCCGCAGAATTCCAACTGTGGAGCCAGCAGATCATCTCCCAGCTCAGTAGGAGCGGTATAGGAAGATACGATTTCTGGAACTTCCTCGCTTACACTTCCCTTGTCATATCCTTCTGGCTCTACGAAGTTACGCATATCTACCTGCTTCAGAGTATTGTCATCCTTATATACATAGAAATGAACTTCCTCGTAATAATCTTTCGAGTAGGAATACTTGGTATACAGGTCTCCCTCGTAAGTATCGCTTGGATCACCATAAGCAGCTTTGATATCATCAAAATTGGATTTTCCCATTACGATTCCGCCAGGCAGTTCTACAGGAGTAGCCGCCACATCAAAATCATAGCTTGCATCAATATCAATTCCTGCTACCAGACACTGGTTTAATGGCAGCTGGTTGATTCCAAGATTGATCACATCTACGGAAACGCGGTCGTCCCCTTTGTAAAAACTGATGGAACCATAGGAATTGGTTCCAACGCCCATCTCCGGGTCCTCGTTCTTGCCAAGTGTCCAGTCTGCTGCAAAATCCTGGTAATACATAGGGAACTGGTAAACCTTATCCCCGATCTTCACCTGAAAATCGTACAGGCTGTCGGACAGCTCTGTAACCGTTTCTGCACCAGCCTCAGGCTCATCAGCAGCCTCTCCTGCTGCCTCTGTAGTTTCGGCTTCCTGTGCCTCTGCATAAGCCGCGGACGGAACCGCACACAGGCACATTGCTGTAAAAAGCACTCCCAATACTTTTCTTTTCATACAGAAATTCCTCCTTAGAATGTATATTTGATCAGTCGGCAAGGCCGAAAGCATCGTGTACTGCATTCATAGCCCGGATTCCGTCTTTTTCGTTGATAAGGACGGTAATACGGATTTCAGATGTGGAGATCATATTAATGTTTACGCCTTCATTGTAAAGGCTCTCGAACATCTTTGCAGCCACACCAGGATTGCTGAGCATACCGGAACCAACGATGGAAAGCTTGGCGATATTGCGTTCGGAATGAAGCTCCTTAAATCCAAGCCGTTCCTGGTGCTCCTCCAGAGTAGCAACTGCTTCATCCAGATCATCCTTATTTACTGTAAAAGAGATGTCCTTTGTTCCTGCACGTCCGATAGACTGCAGAATAACATCTACGTTAATATTTTTCTTTGCAAGGGTATCAAACACCTTAAATGCAACACCTGGCACATCACGAAGTCCCAACACCGCAATTCTTACAGCATCTGTATCCAGCGCAACACCGCTGATCAGCATTCTTTCCACGCTAACTACCTCCTTAACTACCGTTCCTTCACTGTTATTCAGGCTGGAGCGGACCACAAGGGGCACTCCGTATTTCTTCGCCATTTCCACAGAACGGTTGTGAAGTACACCCGCTCCTGACGTTGCCAGATCCAGCATCTCATCGTATGTGATTTCTTTCAGCTTTCTGGCATTTGGAACCTTACGCGGGTCGGCTGTGTAAACGCCGTCCACATCTGTATAGATCTCACAGGCATCTGCATGAAGTGCTGCTGCCAGTGCCACTGCAGTGGTATCAGAGCCGCCTCGTCCCAGAGTTGTGTAGTCATCGTATTTATCTACGCCCTGGAATCCGGTAACAATTACGATCCTGCGGGCATCCAGTTCCCGGCGGATACGCTCTGTATCGATTCTTTTTAATCTTGCATTCTGATGGCTGCTTGTGGTATGCATGGTCACCTGAAAGGCATTCAGGGAAACCGCCGGAACGCCCAGCTTGTGCATTACCATTGCCATCAGGGATACGGACATCTGCTCACCGATGGTAAGGAGCATATCCATCTCACGCTTCGGAGGCTTGTCGTCCATATCATGAGCCATACGGATCAGCTCATCTGTATATTTTCCCATGGCGGACAAAACCACCACCACGTCATTTCCTTTTTTATATTCTTCGATACAACGGTTGGCAACATTATACATTCTCTGTTTGTCCCCAACGGAAGTACCGCCGAATTTCTTAACTATCAGCATAGTTTTTCCTTTCACGCTGTCAGTTTTATTTTTATCTGCGCATACAGACAGTTTCGCGCAGCTGCCCATTACCTGAATAACTGCGGATTCATGTTATCAGTCTTTCACGCGGATCATGCCCAGAACATTCTCTCCAAGCGCTTTCACACGCGCTTTGTACTCGCCCTGTGTCATAAGTCTGGTAATAAAACCAAATTCTTCCGGAAGGGAATCCGGCTCGATCACAGCCTCAACCTTACCAAAAGCCTTATCCACTTCATCCAGGGAAGTATCCTTCACACGGACAAAGAAACGGCCTTCTACAGAATCCGGCTCCATCAGGGTCATCTCTTCATTGCTCCAGTTATTTGGAATGGTATCATGAAGATGCTTTGCAGCCTCCACAACGTCTGCTACAACTGCACTTGCAGTAGGAAGCTTGCCGGCTCCGCTTCCATAGAACATGGCATCACCAAGCATGTTTCCATGTACAAAAATACTGTTGAACACTCCCTTTACGCCATAAAGAGGATTCTCCTGTCCTACAAGGAAAGGTGCTACAAGTGCGTAGAAGGAATCGTCTCCCAATTTCTTGCTTGTGCCAAGAAGCTTGATACTTCTGCCCATTTCTCTTGCGTATTCCATATCCTCTGGTGTGATCTTTGTAATTCCTTCTGTATAAACATTTTCAAAATTCAGGAATTTTCCATATGCCAGAGAGGAAAGAATGGCAATCTTACGGCATGCGTCCTGTCCTTCCACATCAGCGGTAGGATCAGCCTCTGCGTAGCCTTTTTCCTGAGCCTCTTTCAGAACAGTATTGAAATCAGCGCCTTCTGTGATCATCTTATCCAGCATATAGTTGGTAGTTCCGTTCAGAATTCCGCTGACCTCATCGATCTCATCTGCGGTAAGAGAACCGTTGATGGCACGAATGATCGGGATTCCACCGCCACAGCTTGCCTCGAAAAGGAAGTTGATCTTTTTCTCTTTTGCAATTTCCATAAGCTCAGGACCGTATTGGGCAACCAGAGCTTTATTTGAGGTACACACACTCTTGCCGGCTTCAAGTGCTCTTTTTGTAAAAGTATAGGCAGCACCGGTTCCTCCCATTACTTCTACTACAATTTTAACTTCCGGATCGTTTACGATCTGCTCAAAGTCATGAACAAGAATCTCTTCTACCGGATCTCCAGGGAACTCACGAAGATCCAGTACATATTTGATCTTAATCTCTTCCCCGGCTCTTTTGTTAATCAATTCATGATTGGTGCGGATGACTTCTACTACACCGCTTCCAACTGTGCCATATCCTAACACTGCAATATTTATCATCTGTCCGTTACTCCCTGCCTAAAATTTTTAAATAATGGATTCCTTCCATCTGTTCAATGTCATCCACCATTGCCTCAGCATCCCCTTCTCCCTGAAGGATCTGCACACTTAAGGTAAGAGTGGCAATACCACTGATGGGAATACTCTGATGTATGGTCAGAATATTGCCATGGTTTTCTGCAATAGCCCGAAGAACATTGGATAAAATTCCCGGCTCATCATCCATCTGTATAATAAATGTGATGGTCTTTCCCTTGGCTTCCTCGTGGAAGGGAAAAATATCATCTTTATATTTATAGAAAGAGCTTCGGCTGATTCCCACAGCGTCTGCAGCTTCCTGAACCGTAGCTGCCCGCTTTGATTCCAGAAGCTTCTTCGCTGCAACTACATTCAGAAGCACCTCTGGCACAGCCCGCTCTTTTACTACAAAATATTTATTCTTATCTGTTGTCTTTGGCATCCTGCATTTCCTTCCACTTTCACTGCGCCCTGCAAATCTCTGCCATTACAGCCGCTGTATCCAGACATAATCCGGAAACTGGCCTTACCCTGTTACCGTTCACTCTGTGAACAGCAGCATGCTTTTACTGCTGTTCTGCAGGTCTCTTCGCAAGTGCGATCCATTTCAGATATGCATTAATAAAGATATCAATGGCACCATCCATAACTGCATCTACATTTCCGGTTTCTTCATTGGTACGGTGATCTTTGACCATGGTATATGGCTGCATAACGTAGGAACGGATCTGGTTGCCCCAGCCGATATCCGTTACTTCACCTCGGATTCCGGAAAGCTTGGCTTCTGCCTCCTGCTGTTTCAGAAGATATAACTTCGCCTTCAGCATCTGCATAGCCTTATCTTTATTCATATGCTGGGAACGCTCATTCTGACACTGTACCACGATTCCTGTTGGAAAATGAGTGATACGGATAGCGGATGAGGTCTTGTTGATATGCTGTCCGCCGGCACCACTGCTTCGGTAGGTATCAATACGGATGTCCTCATCATTGACTTCTACGTCCAGATCTTTCTCAATATCCGGCATTACATCGCAGGATACGAAAGAGGTCTGGCGCTTTCCAGCCGCATTGAACGGGGAAATACGTACCAGACGGTGAACACCTTTCTCAGACTTCAGAAGTCCGTATGCGTTCTCTCCGTTTACCTGGAAGGTAACAGATTTGATACCAGCTTCATCGCCGTCCAGATAGTCCAGAACTTCAATTGAAAAGCCCTTGCGCTCAGCCCAGCGTGTATACATACGATACAGCATACTGCACCAGTCGCAGGCTTCTGTTCCACCAGCTCCTGCATTCAGTTTGATAATGGCATTCTCGCCGTCATACTCTCCTGAAAGAAGTGTCTTCACACGGATACTGTCAAACTGTGCCTGGAACTCATCCAGCATTTCCTGGATTTCTTCGATCATGGACGGATCATTTTCCTCATAGCTCATCTCGATCAGGGTCTCCATATCTTCTTTCTGGGTTACCAGATTCTGATAGGTTTCCATGTCGTCCTTCATGCTCTTTAATTCTTTCATTTTCTTCTGGGATACTTCTGCATTGTCCCAGAAATCAGGCGCTTCCATTTCGCGCTCTAATTCTTCAACCCGCTTTTCTTTGTTAGCCAGGTCAAAGTGAATCCCTCACTTCCACTAATGGTTCTGTGTATGTTGCAAGAATGCTCTTGAACTGGTCTAATTCAACCATAGCTTCACCTTCTTTCTAATATTTCTGTGTAACTGTCCAGTGTTTTCTGAATCGTTACATTTCTTCAACAATGCCGCCGGCCTGGAACGTGTTTGAAAAATCATTCCCGCGATCCGCACGGCACACAGACTTTCAAACTATACAATAGCATATTCCGTGGGAAATTACAATAAAAAGCGGTGTGGAAAGGAACAGCCACCCGTTACCGTTTCCTCTGTGAATAACAGTCATTCTCTCTGTTGCGATTTTTTCTCAAAAATGGATTTTAGAATAGGTTGAAAAATCTCTGTATTTCTTATATCATAAACTAATGGTTCGTTTGTGGAACATGGTTCTATGATATGATGATTTTGGTTAAAGCTATTAATGAAGAGGTATCATTTTTGAAGAAGAAAGAAGCGGTATTTATTGGTGCACTATTGGTTATTTCAGTGGTGCTTTGTATTTTTGTTTATGCGGTTCCACATGGAACTCATGGGTCGATCCAGATTACGGTGGATGGGGAACTTTATGGGACTTATTCACTGGCGGAGGATCAGGTGATCCAGATTGGGGATACCAATGTGTGTGAAATTAAGGACGGCGAGGTAAAGATGACAGAGGCGGACTGTCCGGATCATCTTTGCATGAAGCAACCGGCAGTGGGCAGTGCAGGCGGATATATTGTGTGCCTGCCAAACAGAGTAGTCATTCAGGGAGAGGGCGATTCAGATTCACAGGATTCCGAGAGTGGATTTGACGCAGTGGTGTAAGTGATGGATCAGAAAAAGGCAGCGTATCTTGGGCTGTTTGCAGCCATTGCCATTATTTTCGGGTATGTGGAATCGTTGATTCCGTTTTTTGCGGGAATTCCGGGAATGAAGCTGGGGCTTGCAAATCTGGCGGTGCTTTTTGTGCTGGAGAGGTATACGTGGAAAGAAGCGGCGCTGGTTTCCATTGTGAGAATTTTTATTATCGGTTTTATGTTTGGAAGCGGCTCCAGTATTATGTATAGCCTGGCGGGGGCGACCCTTAGTTTGATTGTGATGGTTTTTGTGAAAAATAAGATTGGATTCGGGCAGCTGGGTGTAAGTGTGGCTGGTGGCGTTTCCCATAACATCGGTCAGCTGCTGGTGGCGATTCCGGCAACGCATACGGTGGGACTGTTGTATTATTATGCTCCGGCGCTGATGGTGTCGGGAGTGATTACAGGACTGCTGATTGGAGTGCTGACGAAGGAAGTGCTTAAGAGAATTCCGTGAGATGTTACCACCGTACGCATCTGGGCTGAATATATTCCACGCGGGGAGGCGCAACATTCCGCGGAGCTAACTGCTAACTGCGACTAAACATCTCAGGAGAGCCTTCGATGTTAAGTCTTCGTAAGCAGTGGATCTCCGCTCCATTAAGGGCGCGCCTTGAATGCCCCGCTTAGGAATATATTCAGCCCAAATGCTGTTAGTTGAAAAAGAGCTCCAGGCGATAGTTTTTGACTATCCTCTGGAGCTCTTTTCGTTATTCCGTAAGCTATCATTTTCTATGAATCTATCATGGACAACTTATGCTTCGTTTACTGTGTATCCGTCTTTCATTAATTCGAATTTATCCATCAGTCCACTTGTCACATACACATTTTTGTCTTCATCTACAAATACGGCTTCTGCATCATATTTCTCTAAAAGAGGTTTCGCGGCGTCCATACCCAGGACGAAGCAAGCGGTGGAAAGGCCGTCGGCCAGATAACCCTGGTCGCAGATGATGGTAACAGAGGTGAGACCATTCCAGACCGGGTAACCGGTCTTTGGATCCAGGATGTGGTGGTAGCGGATTCCATCATCTATGAAGTATTTTTCGTAGTCGCCGGAGGTGGAAAGGAACTGGTTGGCGTCCAGGGTGATGGCGCCAAGGTAGTCACCTTCGGTGTCACGGGGATCGGTGAGGGCTACTTTCCAGGGGGAACCGTCTGGCTTTTCGCCGTAGGTCATGACACTGCTGCCGCCTAGGTTCAGGATCATACCAGAAACATCGGGCTGGCTTCTAAGGTAGTCCATAATCAGGTCACAGCCCATGCCTTTTCCAACGGCACCAAGATCCAGGGTACAGCCATCAAGAAGGGTTACATTGTTTCCGTCCATCTGAATTTTCTCGTATCCCACTTCGGGAAGAAGAGTGTCAATTTCGGACTGGTCCGGGACATGAGGATTCTCGCCGTCAATGTCCCACAGACGGATGATTTTTCCAAGGGTGGGGTCAAAAGCACCGTCGGATTCCTGGGAAAGCTGGCGAATTTTCTCAAGGTCGGCGGCAAGTTCATCAGAGACTTCCATGGTCTTGCCATCAGCATTGTTCAACTGAGAAATCTGGGAGTTTTCCTCTGTCCAGGAAAGGAGGGTGGTTTCCATTTCGCGGAGCTTTTCGCCAATCTGGGTGTTGATGTCCTCGCCTGAGGTATAAAGGGTTTCGGAAACTACCGTGTCCATTGCGAAATCTGCGTTGGTGTATTTTTCCACGTCAGATGCATAAACAACTGTAGTTGTTTTTCCCAGTACTGTTGCGGAAATGACAGTGAGAAGCAGGCTGCCCCAGAGGATTCCTGCCGCACTTCTCTTTCTCAAATGCCTTCTCCCATTAAACATATCCAAGCAGGTAAGTGATTGACCTCTGGACTGCTTTTTATAATGTACCTTAATTAAATCGAATTCATTCTGAAATCTTACTTTACTTCTTTTTTTACTCATATCCTGTTCTTTCTGATTTTATTTTCTCTTACTTTCCAATAGCTTTCGCCCATCTTTTCCAAGCGCGTGTTTAAAAAGAGCTCTCATCTTTCATCTTCGGAATCCCGATCCGGATATTCTTCTTCGGGCAGATTCCCTGGCAGGCGTGGCAGCAGATACATTCTCCTGAGAGAAGGGTATCACCGTCAATGTCCAGATGAGCAGGACAGCGCTTTTTGCAGGCTCCGCATTTCGCCGGACAGGTGCTTCTGTCACGGTTGAACAGTGCAGAGGGTGCTATAGGCATTATAGCAAAAATCGCGCCCATTGGGCAGAGGAACTGGCAGAAAAATCTTTCCTGGGTGCACATTCCGATCAGGATCAGAAGCAGCAGCACAATCCCCACCTTGTAGGCGGCGCCGGGAAGTCTGCCAGCGGTGAGCATGGAAAACACATCCCAGGGGCTCATGCCCTGAAGCTTGCTGTACCAGCCGGTAAGGATAGATACAAGGAGCACCAGAAGCCAGATATATTTCACCTTCTGCAAAATACGAATGGCTTTTTCTGAATATCCGTGACGGCCTTTTTTATGAAAAACCTTCTGGCGGATAAACACAGTCAGCTCATACAATGCATCCCCAAGGGAACCAAATGCGCAGGCATATCCGCAGAAATGCCGTCCGAACAGGCAGGTTACCACCAGCAGCACGGCAGTCACATCCAGAAAGGAATTCCAGCTGATTGTCTGATGTGCTGCGATTGCCTGAAAAACGGACTTCACGCCTGCGAATGCCGTGGAAAAAAGTGCCGGAGCAAAAATGAAAAACAGAAGCTGGATGCCGGCGCGGATCAGCCGGATTTTTCTCTGTCTCTTTTTCATTGATTTTCCGCCTTTCCAAGTGCATCATTTACAGCGTTGATAATTCCAGTGGAACTGAAGGTTGCGCCGGAAATGGTGTCAACGTCTGTACTCTGGGAAGCCAGAATGGTGCTGATCACGCCCTGTCCCTGGGAAAGGTATGCAGAGTCTTCGCCTGGTGCACTTACCACCTGAATGTCTGTAATCGTGTCATTTTCAAGTGTAACCTGAACCTGGATGTTGCCGCCAAAGCCCTGGCCGTCTCCTGTGTAGGTTCCGTTTTTGTAGACAAGATCTTCACTTTCTTCCTCAGAAGAAGCGTTCTCAGCCTCTGTCTCATCTGTATTTTCGTCATCTTTTTTCGCGTCCTCGGAAGCATCCCCGGAAGATGTTTCTTCCACCTGGGCTTTCTGATTCTTCGCTTCCTCTTCTGCCTTTTTCTTCGCCTCTTCCTGCGCTTTTGCAGCCTCTTCAAGGGCACTTAATATCTCATCCTGCTGTTTTTCCAAGGCCTCCACTCTGGTTGTCAGACTGGCGATCTGCTGGTCTTTTTCGGTATCACTGTCTTTTTTCTGCATGGAGTTGTAGCCAAGGACGGCGCCAACGATCAGAAGCAGACATAAAACTCTCATAATAAAACTCTGGTATTTCATGGATTATGCTCCTTTTGCCTGATTTAATGCATTTCGAAATGCCTGAATAATTCCCTGGGAAGAATATGTGCATCCAGATACTGTATCTACACTGTCTGCTGACTGCTTTCCCATAACCTGTCCAAGAATTCCTGCCCAGGCTGTATCTACATATTCTTCATCATCATAGGAAAAATAGGTTGCTCCCACAATCTGTCCTCCGGATATTGTTACGGTAACCTGTACACTGTCTGGTCCGTCATTACCTTCTCCAATACCAGTGTAGGTTCCATCTGTATATGCACCAGCAGGCACAGGCGTGGGTTCTGGCGTAGCTGTGGGTTCCGGCGTTACAGAATTCTCTGGTGTATCCGTCGGTTCCGGTACAGAAGTTGGCTCTGGCGTTTCAGTAGGCTCTGGTACAGCTGTAGGCTCCGGTGCAGTCGTTGGTTCCGGAACAGAAGTCGGCTTTGGCGTATTTGTGGGTTCTGGCTTCTCGGTGGAATCCGGCGCCTCAGTGGGCTCTGGCGTTACTGAAGGCTGTACCTCTGTATTTTTTGCCTGCTCCAATGCTATTTTGGACGCATCCAGAATTCCCATAGAAGAAAATGTTGCACCACTTACAGTGTCAATTCCTTCTGTACTCTGCTTTTCCAGTATTTTAGGCTGTATGGATCTCCATGCCTTATTGAAAAAGCTTCTGGTATCTGAGTTTGTATTGGTTACTTCCGTAATTTTTCCGTCTTTAATTGTCAGTGTTATGTTAACCTTTCCGGAATATCCCATTGCAGACCCTGTATAGGTACCATCTTTCAAAAGCTTTACAACCGGCTGTTCATCTGACGGATTATCCGGAGTCTTGGTAGGCTGTGGAATCTCCGTTGGAATTGGTGTTACAGTTTCATCAGGTACAGTAGTCGGGGTTGGAGTTATATCTTCTTCCTTTGAGTCTGTAGTTCCTGATTGATCAGCCCTTGAAAGAGCCTGGGATAAAGCTCCGAGAATTCCATTGGAAGAAAATGTTGCACCACTTACAGTATCAATTTCAGAAGTACTCTGTCTGGAAATCACATTGGACTTGATTGTTTTCCATGCTTTATTAAAAAATTCAGGTGTATCTGTATTTGTGTTGCTTATTTTTTTGATTTTTCCATTTTTTATTGTAACCTTTACCGTTACGGTTCCATCAAAGCCTTCTGCCTGTCCCTCATATACGCCATCTTTATAGCTGACAGAAGTATCTTTCTTCGGTTTCTTTGCAGGTTTTGGCGTTGGAGTTGGTGTGGCAGCCGGTGTGGCAGAATCACTGTTTCCTGCCTGTGAAAGGGCGTTCTGTACTGCCTGGATAATTCCGTTTGAGGAATAAGTTGCACCGCTGACTGCATCCACATTCGGGGACTGGCTTGATAAAACCTTACTTACAACGCCCTGTGCGGAGGCAAAATAAGAGCCTGTTTCTCCAGAGGCACTCAATATATCAACAGCTGTGATTTTCCCACCTGATACAGTTACCTGTACGGTAATCGTTCCTCCAAAGCCAGTTCCGCTTCCCTGGTAAGTTCCATCTTTATAGCCGCCTTCCGGAACTTCTGTAGTTGGTGTAGTGGTGGAGCCCTGACCTACCCCTGAAGATGCAGCCGTTTTTACTGGAAGGGTCTTTGAGCTTCCTTTTTTTATACCACTTTTTTTCTTTGAAATTTTGGAAGTTTTTTTCTTTGAAGATGATGATGTATTTTTGCCTGCTTTCAGCAGACTCTCCTCTTCTGCGTCGTCATCTGCTGCCTCATAGGAATAGGCTGTTTTCAGAAGCGATTCCAGATCCTGGGATTTTACAACCTCTCTGGTTTCAGAAGTCACTTCTTTTCCACTGCTGCCAGCCTGAGCACCTGCTGCAGCCACAGCAGCAATAACCACTGCTGCCGGAGCAAGTTTCACCAGATTCTTTCTTTCAAAAGGATTCTTATCACTGTCTCGTTTTTTCATGCTGTCTCCTATTAAAATATGTAGCAAAATAAGTTTTTTTACAAGCAAAAGCAGGGGCTGTTAAAAACGGCCCCCGTTCCTTTGCCTTGTTTTTGCACAAGTATTATTTGTTATCGTAAAAGCTTTGTAATCATTATTTTACTTTTACTTTGAATTTCTTAGATACTCCATTACTTGTAACAGTGATGGTTGCAGTACCTTTCTTCTTACCTTTTACAACACCTTTTGCAGTAACAGTCGCTACTTTCTTGTTGCTGGACTTGTATGTTACTTTTCCGGATGGTGTTGCGGTTGCTTTGATTTTTACTGTTTTGCCTTTCTTGATTGTTGCAGAAGATTTTGCAAGCTTCAGAGAAGGTTTCTTAACCTGGATTACTACCTTCTTAGTGTAGTTTCCAACTTTTACCGTAATGGTTGTCTTTCCTGCTTTTTTCGCTTTTACAACACCCTTGGAAGTTACAGTAGCAACTTTCTTATTGCTGGATGTGAATTTAGCTTTTCCTGTTACACCTGTTTTTTCAACAGTGATTGTTGTGGATGTTTTTCCTTTGGTGTAAATCGTGGAAGCTTTTGCAGTTGCTGTAATTCCAGGAGTTGCAGTCGGTGCTGGTGTTGCTGTTGGAGCCGGTGTTGCAGTCGGCTGTGCAGGAGCCGGTGTTGCGGTCGGCTCTGCCGGCACCGGAGTAGCGGTTGGAGCCGGAGCTTTTACAAGCATGTTAAGAGCTTCTCTTAAATGTCCGATCTGCTCTTCTACGCCATAAGTTGTCTGATTCTTAATATTTGCAAGCATTTCCTCGCACTCTTCAAGCTCATTTGCAATGCTGTCTTTTGCAGCAGCCCAGCTCTCCGGAGTATAATCAGCCTCGTTCAGGGCTTTTGCTTCTGCGATAATGTTTTCCAGTGGTGTGGAATCTGCATCACCTGCAGGTTTTGCAATATTCTCAGCTGTTGCCTGGAATTTTACAACGTAATCCTGGTATCCAAGGGCATGAACAGTAAGGATCCAGTAACCAGTTCCGTCAGTTCCTTCCGGAAGCTTGCATCTTCCAGATTCTGTAAGACCAAGCTGGATACCCATCATTTTATGCATCCAGTTATCAGCTGCAAATTTTGTTCCATAGTTTGCAAGTCTGTTTGTATAAGTGGAATCATTTCCATAATATGCCCACTCAACAGACTGCATATGTGCACCAAGATCGCCATAGTTTCCAGTCAGGTCAACTCTCAGGAACTCACCATAAGAACCATTTCCAGGTTTTACAGTTGCTGTAATTCCGTCTGCCACTTTCAGCTCTGCATCTTTGATACCAGACTCAGTTCCGTTCTGTCTTGCTCCGATTACAAAGCTTCCGTCTTCAGCTTTTGTAACTTTTTTCAAACCATTTGTATTTGCAGTTACATTTGCAACAGCTTCATAGGATTTCAGTTCTTTCTCGCCATAACCGCCGATCAGCTGTCCGCCATTTTTTACAATTGCATGGCTTTCTGCAAAAGCAGCAAGGTCAGCTCTCTTAATCTCAACCGGTACATATTTCAGTCCAGTTACGGTATATCCGGTTACATTGTTCCGGTTAAATACTTCTGATGTTCCATCGGCATAATAAACTGTTTTTCCGTCTGCGCTCCAGTGGGAAACTGTTTTTCCATTAAGAACCGCGATTGCCTGGAAGCTTCCTCTGTGAAGGCCATGGTTTGCAGTTGCTCTTGTTACAGCATCAAATGCTCCAAGGTCTGACTCACCTCTTCTGTCTTTTTCTTCAGAAGAAGCTGTGGAGCCTGCATTGTATACATCCTCGGAAGCCCAGTACTCAGCCCATGTAAGACCTGCGTATACATATACGTTTTCGTTGTAAACAAATGTTACATCTGGGTATCCGGCAGCACTTACAACTACTGTATCTCCATCGTTTACAGCTGTTTTAGAATAATCAAGAGTTCCATCCTCCTGAACAATCTTCACAGCACCTTTTCCGCTTGCAGCATACTCTTGGTCACCAATTTTTACTTTTGAAACTGTTTTGGTAAATGCAACAAACTGCTCAGCGGTAATATCTGCCGCAGCAACCAGTTTTCCTTCATACTCATCATAGGAAGCCATTACAGTATCTGTTGTTGCTGTAAAAGTAGCGCTGACAGGAGCATATTTTCCATTTGCATCGGAAATTGTCAGAGTATGTGTTCCAGGTGTAAGATTTGTAACCTTTACTCCTGTCTCTGTTGTCGCTGCTTCCACATCATCAACTGCATATTTCTTTGAATAATCAGATGGAAGTGCTTCAGATAATTCAACTTTAACCTCTGCATCTGTTACCTTGATGTTGTCAACGGTTGCACTGACACCTGTTTTTACCGGAACATAAGTATCTGGAATATCAAAATTAATTTCCCCCTTATCCGTATAGTACGTTACGCTGGAAATAGTTTTTCCCATCATGGATTTGTAGTGGTCAGAGCTTATTGGGCAACCGTGAGATTCTGTTGTAAAGCCGGTGCTCCATGCAAGTTCTTTTCCTTTCCAGATATTCTCAAGATGACGGAGTGCATAAGTGGTTCCGTCTGTTGTATTGATGATTACACCATAAATCTTATCACCATTAGATGCATTTACTACTGCCTTTACTGCTGTCTCATCCAGCTCAAGCTGATAATCTCCATATTTGGAATTAAGCTTTAATTCAGCATTCACACTAACATTCTGTTCGGACATTCCCTGAACAGCGCCAAAAGAAATATTTTCGTTCTCATCTACGCTCATTTCCTTGTAATATGCAGGAGTTTCTGCCGGAACATAATAAGTATAGCTTGGCTGTTCAATAAGAGCCGCTGCACCAGTATATGTATTAGTACTTACCTGGCCTTTCATGTTCGTAGTAATCTCTATAGTAGTGCTGTCTGTAATCTGTTTAAAATTTTCCAAATCAGAAGCTTTATTCACTTTTACCGGAAAAGTAACACCTGCAAGTTCATTTCCTTCCGCGCTTGTATGATAAGCAGCATTTCCATTCATCACGCCGCTCATCTTTGTTTTTGCTTTCGTCGCGGATGTAAATGCATCTACTTTTACATCATTGTTTTTCAACTCAGATCTGTAAAAAGCTTCATAGGGAATGTTCATCAGTACGATCTGACCATCCTCCACTGTTTTCACAGCTCCCGCTTCATTGTTGGTTTCGCCCTCAGTGTCTGCTAAAAAAGCATCTTCTGTGTCTCCGGTTTCGCCGTCCTCAAATCCAGACTCCTCTTCTGCGGCTTCTCCAGATTCAAAACCATCCTCTGTGTCTGTACCAAAATCTGCTGAATCGTCAGCCTCTGATGATTCGTCATAGTCGTCTGAAATCTCATCAGAACCATATGTAGTCTCCTCAGATACCTCAACAGCTGCTTCTCCAGAAATAAAGTCCTCTGCCATAACTCCAACCGGTGAACTGGTCATCGCTACAGCTGCACTCATAATGATCGGAGCAATTTTTCTTAATAACTTTTTGTCAGCCATTCTCTTCCTCCTTGTTTAACTATTATTAGTGTTTTCTAACCTTTGTTTATTTTACAGAATTATGTTAGAAATGTCTATCTATTTTTAGTTTAGACATTGCACTTTTTTTATCAACAAGAGGGGCTGTTTCGTATATCAACATGCTGATTCCGTCTCCATATTTTAAAAAATGCTTTCCTCTCTTTAGGCATAATGACATCGCTTACAGACATCCCCCCATTTGCAGCAAAAAAGAATCCAGGCACGGAAGTCTTCTTACTTCTATACCTGGATTCTCGTACATCGAAAATTAAGTAACTGCCATATTGACTTGTCTGATTTTTCATCTGCTGCACCGCCTTCCTACGCGATGC
>OLRG01001233.1_pt1 | contig 21375 bp, 17 predicted proteins | sample 1672331 | NCBI WGS metagenome assembly OLRG01 (sample SAMEA3136672, study PRJEB25190) | human gut metagenome
CGCTGAGCGGCAACAGGTGAATAACTTACACGCATGTCCGGATTCACGCAAATCAAGGCGCACAAAAACCCCAGGAATCGGCATAACAGCGCGGTTCCCTCGGCGTGTCGCACAGAGCCCACTTTGCTCTGATGAGGCTAGGTTAACCCCTCAAATGTTTCTGAAAAGCATCAAATCCACTATTCGGCTGGCGTGTCGCGAGAGTTTTCAGCTTGTCGGCCCTGCGTTCATCTCTCGGCAACCACACTGCCGGCGCACAATCGGCGCATGACAGCGCTCCGTCATCGGATTTCGTTCATGAATCGCGGGTATACCTGTAGTTATGACCAAGAAGATTGCTGTATTAACCGGGGCGGGCATTTCCACGTCCGCCGGCATCCCTGATTTCCGCGGTCCGGACGGTGTGTGGACCAAGCATCCTGACCAAATGAGCGTTTACGACATCGATCTGTTCCTGCGCAACAAAGAGGACCGCGAGTACTCCTGGCGCTGGCAAAAGGAATCGCCAGTATGGAATGCGCAGCCCGGCACTGCGCATAAGGCGCTGGTCAAGCTGGAACAAGCCGGCATGCTGACGCTGCTGGCCACGCAGAACTTCGATGCGCTGCATGAGAAGGCCGGCAACAGCGACAACGTCATCGTGAACCTGCACGGCACTATCGGCACCTCGCATTGCATGAAGTGCCATCAGGAATATGCCACGGCGGACATCATGGCCCGTTTGGATGAAGAGCCCGACCCACATTGCCATCGCAAACTGAAGTATCGTGGCGATATGCCGTGCAATGGCATTATCAAAACCGATGTGGTGTATTTCGGTGAGGCGTTGCCGGACGGCGCGATGGAGAAGTCGTACAGTCTGGCCACCAAAGCCGACGAACTATGGGTAATCGGATCGACCCTTGAGGTGTACCCGGCGGCGAGCATTGTGCCGGTGGCCGCGCAGGCGGGCGTGCCCATCACCATTATGAATATGGGTCACACGCAATATGACCATCTTGCGAGCCGCTTGATTCATGAGGATATCGCCGTTGCCCTGCCGAAGTTGGTGGACGAGACGATTGCGGAGAACAAGTAGCCCTCAGCATAACGAAAGCGCCGGTGGGTGGGTTAAGCAACTGATGATTGTCGGTTAACCACCCACCGGCGCTTTTGCGCCACCTCCCGCCAGCGGGAGGTATTGGAGCACACTTCTGCGCGGCTTCCCGCCAGCGGTATTGGAATCAGTAGATGCGCTTGGGCTGGAATCCGGCTTCCCTGAGTGCCGCGAGGATGCGGTCGATGTGCTCGGGGCCGTTGGTCTCGACCGTGACGCCGAGAGACACCGCGTTGGTGTAGTGGCCGGATGCCTTGAACTGGTCGTGATCAAGCTGAATGACGTTGGCGCGCTGCTCGGCAAGCAGGGTGGCCACCTTGACGAGCTGGCCCGGAGTATCCGGCAGCTCGACCTCGAAGTTCATGATGCGGCCGCGGGCGATCATACCTTTCTGAATCACCGCACCCATGGTCACGGTGTCGATATTGCCGCCGGACATAATCGGAACCACCACGTGCGGGCCGGTGGCGGCGGCGAACTTGCGCGAACGCAGGTTCAGGTGTTCCAGCGCAGCCAGCGAAACGGCGCCGGCCGCCTCGACCACCAGCTTATGCTTCTCGAGCATGAGCAGAATCATTTCGTTGATGTCGCGCTCGGTGACGGTGACCAGATCGTCCAGGAACTCGTTAATCAGAGCGAAGGGCAGGTCGCCGGGGTGCTTGACCGCAACACCTTCGGCGGAGGTAACCACATGGTCAGCCGGAGACACACGACCCGCGGCCAGCGAGTCCTTCCAGGCCGGTGAGCCCTCCGGAATCGCACCGATTACGCGCACTTCAGGCTTGAATGTCTTGATGGCGAGCGCCACGCCGGCACCCAGGCCACCACCACCGAGCGGCACGACCACGTCAGTGACGTTCGGCACGTCTTCAAGGATCTCCAGACCGATGGTGCCTTGGCCGCAGATGACTTCGTAATCGTCGAATGGCGGCACGTAAATCATGCCTTCCTTGTCGGCGAGCTCAGCAGCGTGGGCGGCGGATTCGTCGAACACATCGCCGTACAGCACCACATCGGCGCCGTAGGCCTTGGTGGCATCGACCTTCAGCGGCGGGGTGATCTGCGGCATGCAGATGGTGGCCTTCGCACCACGCTCACGGGCCGCATAGGCCACGCCCTGGGCATGGTTGCCTGCGGATGCGGTGACGATGCCACGGGCGATCTGCTCTTCGGTGAGCGATGCGATCTTGTTGTACGCGCCGCGAATCTTGAAGGAACCGGTGACCTGCAGGTTTTCCGGCTTCAGGAGAATCTCATGACCGGTCATCTCGCTCAATACCGGCGAAGGGATAATTTCCGTATGACGGGCAGTCCCTTTGAGACGTTTGGCGGCCAGCTTCAGTTCGGCTGCATGATCACGCTGCAGCGCCTTCAAAACATCCTTTTGTTCCATAGCTTTCCATTGTAAGCACCACAATGCCGAGAGACACCGGCTATCTCGCTTCACAGAGGTACATTCGGCCTCTTGCAGACAGCTATCTGCTTTTCACAGGGGTACCGAGCATCGAAAACCCCGAGTATAAGCCTTGATTTTTCAACGCTTATACTCGGGGTTTTGACGTTACGGTACCTCTTTCAAGGCGGATAGCATTTCGCAATAGCCCTGAAGTATCTCTGTGAACGGAGAAAGGTACTCAATCCGCTACAATCGCTCCAATCGCTACAGCTGAATGACGGCGGCCTCCCAAGGATCGAGCTCACGGTTGGCGAGGGAGGCCACGGCGTGCGGGGCATCATACGTGCTGATTACCACGTTCGACTCGGTGATTCCGGCGGCGGCCAGTTCGGCGGTTTCGCGCGGTAGATCAACGGTTCGGCCGGACATGTTGACCACGACCAGCAGCTTCTCATCGCCGAGGGTGCGGGTGAAGGCGTAGACATGCGCGTCATCCGCATCGAGCAGATGCCAGTCGCCGGCCGCCACGACAGGCATGTCGTGGCGCAGCGCGATGAGCTGCTTGTAGAAGGCATATACCGAATCCGGATCGTCGAATTCGCCGGCCGCGTTGATCGCCGCATGGTTGGGATTGACGGAGATCCATGGCTCCTTAGCGGCATCCGGCGCAGTGAAACCGGCATAGACAGAGCCGTCCCATTGCATCGGGGTACGCGAATTATCACGACCGCGCGCGGCGATACCCGCCAACATCGATTCGGGCGACTGCACTTTGGCTTCCTCAACCCTTTGACGGTAAGCGTTCAGGGACTCGAGGTCACGGTACTGGTCTAGGCGCGTGAAGTGGGCGTCGGTCATGCCTAGCTCTTCGCCCTGATATATGTACGGGGTGCCGCGATGCATGTGCAGCATCAGGCCAAGTGCCTTGGCCGAACGCACACGAGATTCCTCCGAGGAGTCATCACCCCAACGAGAAACGACGCGAGGCTGGTCGTGGTTACCAGTAAACAGGCTTGCCCAGCCTGCATTCTTCACGGCCGCTTGATAACCGGCCATAATGCTCTTGAGCTTCGGCAGGTCAAGCGGCAGCGGCTTCCACTTGGTACCTTCGCAATCAAAATCAACATGCTCGAACAGGAAGAGCATGTCCAATTCACCGTTGCCCGGATCAGTGATGTGCTCGTTACGCTGAGCCGTGACGCCTGGCGCCTCGCCCACAGTCAGGAAGCCTTCACGCCCCTCGAATACCTCACGTCGCATTTCAGCCAGGAATTCATCCTGACGGGGGCCGTCCGCACAGAACGGATTCGGGTTGGAATAGCCCTCCTCGCCCACAGGAAGATCCTCAAGCTCCGAGCCGTACTCGCCCGGCAGCTTGCCGTTCGAATCGGTGCGCTTGGAGATCAGGGTGATGACGTCCATGCGGAAGCCGTCGACGCCTCGGTCAAGCCACCAGTTCATCATGTCGTACACAGCGCGGCGCACGGCAGGGTTCTCCCAGTTGAGGTCCGGCTGCTTCTTCGAGAACTGATGCAGGAAGTATTCGCCACGCTCGGGGCAGTATTCCCATGCGGAGCCGCCAAAGTAGGAGCCCCACTGATTGGGCTCGGCGCCGGGCTCGCCGGGCGTGGTGCCGGGACGAGCCGGACGCCACCAATACCAGTCGGCGTGTTCGTCGTCTTTGTTCTTGGATGCTTCAAACCAGGCGTGTTCATCGGAAGTGTGATTGACAACAAGATCCATCACGATCTTGAGCCCACGCTTGTGGGCCTCGGCCAGCAGCTCGTCCATATCGTCGAGCGTGCCGAACAGAGGATCAATGTCCTGATAGTCGGAAATGTCATAGCCGTTGTCGTCTTGCGGAGACTTATAGACCGGGGATAGCCACAGCACATCCACGCCAAGATCAGCTAAGTAATCAAGACGCGACGTGATGCCCTTAAGATCGCCGAATCCATCGCCGTTCGTGTCTTGGAAAGAGCGCGGGTAAATCTGATAGACCACCGCGTTGGACCACCACGGATTGGGGGTGGCGCCGTTGGTGCGGATGGAATCTGGAATTACTGTGCGTTGTGAAGTGGTCATCGTTGGCTCCTCCATTATTTATGGTCTACATTGCCTGTTGCTCATAGTCTAAAAAGCGCTGAATTACATTTCCATTGGGGAACTGCGTTGGTGTGCCGGAAACAAAAACTGCAAAGAGCCGGAAGGCACTGCTACGGCTCAATTCTCATAAGCTGCACATGCTATTTAGCAACATATGGGCCCTTTCGCTGTTTGTGGTGGGTGACTGTGCCGTGGGGTGATGTTGGTCGGGTAGGTTGGAGGCATGGATGCCTCTCACCTGTTCACCGCCGCGCTTCGGCTGCGGTCGCCTTGGAGGGTCGGGTCTGCGGACTTCCGTGACGCCGACGGCGACGGGCGGGAGCCGCACATCACGATCGGCTTCGAGCCCGGCAGAGGGTTCATGCTCCTGTTCGAGGCGTGGGTGTGGCTATATCGCCTGTGCTCGTGGATGATGCACTCGAGGCTCGAACCTATGAAGGAGCTCGCCCGCTTGTTCCGCCGCCACTTCGCCACCATAATCTACCTGACCTGCGGCAGCTCACATATTAACGGTTCTTCTGATTGCGACGCGCAAGAGCAACTTCGGGCGCGCTTGGATTGTCTGCTTGAACCCACTGGTGCGGGGATAGATGATTTAGTTGACACGCCTGCGGGAATCTGGTGGGGATTTCGCTGGCACACCGGATTTCAAGCAAACCCCGCCTCGGGAACCGCTCCGGACTTCGGCGTTGGCCCGGTTCGTATGTCAATCGATTGCCGTCTGAACCGGGACAGAATCCGCTGTCCCGGTTCGCGATTTTTGTCCTTTTTTTACAAACAGGGACAAGCCAATCTCCGCAGTTCATATGCTCCGTAATACAAAATCGGCGGAATAGAGCCGATCCCGGAATCAACATGTTGTCCCGGTTTTCACATAAAACGATTGACATTCATACCGGGACAATGAAAATTGTCCCGGTTCGTGAAAATCGCCCGAAACCGCGAACCGGGACAGCGGATTCTGTCCCGGTTCGCGCGTCAAACGGTTGATATGTGGACCGGGACAAGCCAGTGGCACGGCGACACAGCAGATGCGCTCAATTGCACCGTAAGCCGTACGGTTTCGTCACTTTTTCATTCGCACAACGAGCAAAACCACATGACCTTTGTGCGCCACCGCCACATCAACCGACCGTCGCCTTTATTGTGGCGGTTTCCAGTATGGCAACAGGACAGAAGAGCCTCCTCCGGTGAGAGCCGGAGGAGGCTTGGGTGGAAGCGGACCTTTACTTCACAGAGTCCTGCAATTCAGGACTGGCCTACGGCCAGACCCAACATGACCTCGCGAGTACGCGACCTATCCGGCCGCCCGGGCCGGGAAACAGCCCACGGGGCTGTTTCCTTAATCGGCTCGTCTCGCTCGACGCGGTGAAGTAAAGCAGCGCCTGCGCTGTTTTACTTCACCGCTCCCCTCATCACACCACCGACGACCCACTTTTGGGCGAAGATGTAGACGATGAGGATCGGGGCCATGGCCATCAGGTAGCTGGAGAAGGCCATCGGGTAGTTGGTGGCGAACTGCGAGCTGAAGACGTACTGGGCGAGCGGGATGGTCTGGTTCGACTGGTCGGTCAGGATGATCAACGGCAGGAGGAAGTCGTTCCAGGCCCACAGTGCGGTCAGGATGGCGATGGTGGCGTTAATCGGGCTCATCAGCGGGAAGATGATGGTCCAGAAAATGCGCCACGTGGATGCGCCATCGATTCGGGCCGCCTCTTCCAGCGAAACCGGAATCGAACGGATGAAGCCAGTGGCGATGAACAGGTTCGTGCCCAGGCCGAGCACCGTGTACAGAATGATCAGGCCGACCTGGTTGTCCAGGTGCAGGGAGCCCATCTGCTTCGCAATCGGCAGCATGACGACCGGGAACGGCACGAACATGGCGGCGATGAAGAAGTAGTACAGGAAGCGGAAGAAGCGCTTGTCCATGTTGCGGGCCACGGCGTAGGCCACGAAGGTGTTGGTCAGCAGGGTGAGCACCACGGCGGCCACCGTGATGATCGCGGAGTTGAGCGCGGCCTTCGGGTAGTTGACCTTGGCGGAGGCGTCGGCGAAGTTGTGCCACTGCCACGAGGTGGGCAGGGCGAAGGTGCCGGCTTCGGCCGGAGTCTTCAGCGCGGTGACGATGGTGAAGTAGAGCGGGATCAGAATGGTCAGGCTCAGCACGGCCACGGCGGCGGTCAGCCACCAGTTGATCTTGTGGTCCCTGCGGAACTTGGCGGGCTTGCCGGACTTGGACGGGGTAACTGTTGCAGTAGTCATTTCTTATCCTCCCCTAAATCAGATCTGTTCCTGGCTGCGGGAGATGCGCAGCTGTACGAAGGCGATGATCGCCAGCACGATGAAGAAGAGCACGGCGTTTGCGGTCTGGTAGGCGTACTCGCCACCGGTCAGGCCACCCTTCCAGATGAGGTAGGTGACGGTTTCGGTGGAGGAGTTCGGACCGCCCTCGGTCAAGGCGACGACCTGATCGAAGGTGCCGAGCGCGTTCTTCATGGACAGCACGAGGTTGATGGTGAAGAACGGTCCGATCAGCGGGAATGTGATCTTCCAGAACTTCTGCCAGGCGTTGACGCCGTCGATGGCGGCGGCCTCGTAGATTTCGTCGTCGATGGTCTGCAGGCCGGCGAGGTAGATGAGTACCGAGTAGGCGATGCCCTGCCAGACGGCGAGGAAGACGATTGGGATCCAGCTGAGTTGCTCATTGGTCAACAGCGAGGTGGACAGCCACTTGATGCCCAGCGCCTTGCCGAGCTCGGGCAGCGGGTTCATGAAGATGTACTTGAACACGTAGCCGATGACCAGCACGGAGAGGGTGTAGGGGATGAAGAAGATGGCTCGGAAGCCATTCTTGAAGGCGATCTTCGAGTTCAGCAGCACCGACAGGAACAGGGCGATCACATTAATCAGCACCGTGATGAGAATGGCGATGAGGAACGTGAACAGGTAGGCATGGCCCACTCGGTTGTCCTGGAAGAGGGCGATGTAGTTCTTCAGTCCGATGAACTTGTAATCGCCGTAGCCCTGCGAGTTGGTGAAGGAATACTTTACGCCATCAAGAAATGGCAGGTACAGGAAGAAGGCGAAGATGATGGCCGCCGGAACCACCATCCAGTAGTAGGCGGGGTCCACTTTGCGGGTGGAGAAGGCGGAGACCTTCTTCTTGGCCGGTTTCTTGGCAGCGGTCTTGGTTGCGGTTGCGTGTGACATGATGTTCTCCTCTCCTACCGATCACTCGAAGGTCCTGGCTTGGACCTTGTCCCATTCGGTCTGCATCTGGTTCAGGAAGCGGTCGGTGTTGCCGGAGGTCACCATGGTCTGCAGGTAGCCGCCGATGTTGATGGACGAAGGAATGTAGTGGTCGCAGAAGTCGGCCAGTCGGTTTTCCTCGAAGAACGGGCGCACGGTTTCCAGCGCATCGTTGCCGAAGTAGGTGTCCTTCAGCGGCGTGATGGCGGACTGGGCGTCGGCGTAGGCGTCAAGCTGATCCTTCTGCATGAGGAATTCGACGAGCTTCATCGCTTCCTTGGGGTGCTTGGTGTTCGCACCGATGGTGAGCATCACGTCGTCGCCGGCGGTGAGGATCTGCTCGCTGGCGTCATCGGTGGCCGGCATCTGGGCGAAACCAAGTTCGATATCGGGGTTGATCAGCAGGATCTGCGGGATGGCGTAGGTGCCGAGCGGGATGATCGCGGCCTTGCCTTGGGCGAAGTTCTGCGTGCCCTGCTGGTAGGTGACGCCGGTGTCCGCAGTGGAGTAGGTGAAGAGCTCGGATTCCTTCTCGACTGAGGTCTTCCACAGTTCCTGGAACGTGGTCTTGCCTTGCTTGAGCTCGGTGTACTTCGATTCGGGAACCAGCGTGCCGGCCAGGGAGGCGAGCGGTGCCTGGGTGGTCCAGGCGTCGGCCACGGAACCCTGCAGCGGGTTGATGCCGGCGTCCTTGAAGGTGTTGAGCATATCGGTGAACTCGCTCCAGGTGGTCGGCGGGTTCTCCGGGTCAAGGCCAACCTTGCGGAACAGAGCCTTGTTGTAGATGTAGCCGGAGGCGTTACCCGCGAAGGGCAGGCCGTACAGGCGCTTCTTGGAGGAATCGGTGGTCTGCACCAGATTCTTGGCGATCTGCACCATGCCGGGGTTGAGGGTGTCCACGATGGGTTCGTCGGTGAAGTCGTAGAACACACCGGAGGCGGCGAAGTTGCCGAAGCTGATGTCGCCGTTGAAGGTGATCACGTCCGGCACACGATTCTTGACGAAACGGGTGCGCAGATCGGTCTGGGCGTTGGCGGAGTTGTTGATGTTGACCTTGATGGTCGGGTTCTGTTTCTCAAAGTCGGCGACCATGGACTTGAACTGGTCGGCGGCCTCGGACTTGAACTGGAAGAAATCCAGCGTGACGGTGCCTGCGGTGCTGGAGCCGCAGCCTGCCAGGCCGAAGCCGACGGCGATCGCGCACACCACGGCGGCGGTGCGCACGGCCAGACGCTTCAGTCTAGGCGTTGCATGTGGGGAATCGGACAGCATAATTGTTGACTCCTTTATCTTTCTTTTCCTCCGGCTTCGGTGCCGGCGGTTCTTCCACTTTCCAAGGTAACGGTTCGGCCATTTCATTCCCAGCGCCAGCGAGCCCACTTGCGCAAGCAACAAAAAGCGCGGTATTTTGTGATTAACGCAATAAATACAGCGAGGGGGGGCTTGCATGTCTGATGCCAACGCGATTCCACAGTGGTTTTCCGGATCCGAGCATACGCATCGCGTGGCGGCGGCAATTGCCCAATACGGGCCGATAGCCCGCACTACGTTGGCACAGATGCTGGGACTGAGCCAAGGGGCCTTGTCCCGCATCACCAGCGATCTGATCTACGCCGGGGTGATCGAGGAGCTTCCGGCCGAGGCCGGCCCGTCAGGCAAGCTGCCCGAGCGATTCACGCCAAGGGAAAGTTCGGATCGTCGCGGACGCCCGCAGACTTCGCTGGTGTTGTGTTCGAACGCACGCACCTTCATTGGTGTCAAGGTTCATGGGATGTCGATTGTGGCCGCTGCGGTGAACGCGCATGGCGAGGTGGTGTCCGGCCGGCACGAGGTGCCGATCGGGGCGGATCAATCGGCTGAGTATGTGGTGTCGGCCATCACGCGGCTGGTGCGCGAATGTTCCGCCGATATCGCCTCTTCCGGACTACCCTCCCCCACTGCGGTGGGCGTTGCGGTAGGTGGGCATGTGGTCGACGATTCGATTGTGACGTTCGCGCCGTTCCTGCATTGGGACGGGGCCACGGACTTGGGGACGATGGCCACAGAGGCGACCGGCCTGCCGTGCGGGGTGTTCAATGATATCGATTCTCTGCTGGTGGATGCCTCCTGGTTCGGGCCGGGTGTCGGCGTGGATATGTTCGCCGTGGTGACCATCGGCGTGGGTGTTGGTTATTCGCTGGCCGTGAACGGCAAGCCAGTGCAGTACCCGGATAAGAGCTATGGTCTGGTGGGCCACGTGCTTATCGATCCGGAGGGGCCGCGCTGCACCAGCGGACATATCGGCTGTTCACAATGCTTGACTGACGATTCAATCGCCGAACAGTACTCTGCGATTGTGGGTCGCGCGGTCAGTTTTGAGGACTTTGCGCGCGATGCCAAGGAACGCGTGCCGCAGGCCACGCAGTTGGTGAACCGGACGTGTTTCCGGTTGGGATCGCTGGTGGCTACGGTGGCGAATATCGCGATGCCCGGGCATGTGATGATTGCCGGGGAGTCCGCGTTTTTGGCCAAGCTCGGCACCGATTCGCTACGTGACGGCATTCGTTTCTACCGTCACAGCCAGACCCAGCCGGTCAAGTTCACGATTATGAACCACGACTGGCAGCTCTGGGCCAAAGCCGCCGCCAGTCGCGTGATTGTGAAGCATATTGGGTAGGCCGTTCTTGGCTCCCCTCAGAGAGGGGAGCCAAGAACGTTGCTTCGCCACAGTTACTCCGCCACGACCAGCAATTACGGACTTGCCTATCGGCAAGGCTCAATCCCACCTTCGCTCAGCTGTCGCTTCGCTCAGGCCGTGGCTACTGACAGCCTACTAGGCTGTCAGCTTAACGCCACAGCCTTGAGCAATACTGCCTGCTGGGGGTGGAGGGACGGGGGACGAATGCCGTAGCGCTGCAGGGCTTCGCCGGTCAGGACTACGCCTTCCTCGTTCCACCAGCCGAGAGTGCTCTGGCCGTTGGTCAGACCGGTCAAATCCAAGCTCGGGTCAAGCGGGCTGACACGGTAGGTGCGCTCGGGGTCAAGTCCGGGCAGATGCACGGGCGCGGCCGGATAGGTCTGGCTGGTGGTCAGCTGGGTGAAGCGGTAGATGGCGGCGTCACGGTTCGGCATCACCATACCGTCCAGACGCACGGCCGGATCGTTGGAGTCGGCGTGCACGCAGGTGTCGATGGCGAACCAGTCGCGGTGCTTCTTGAATTCGGCCACCCACACGGCCAGCTTGGCGAGCGCCTCGTCCGGCTCCTTCAACAGGTTCCATTCGATGCCCATGTGACCGAAGAACGCCATGGCCATGCGCAGTTCCTGGCTGGTGGCGCGCTGGGTGGAGTGCGCGGGACTGGCACCCACGTGCTCGCCCATCATCGCCGGCGGCACCAGCAGCGAGGTGTAGCGCTGGATGTCCGCGCGCTCAACCGGGTCCACGCAGTCGGAGACCCAGATACGATCGGCGTGCTCCAGGATGCCAAGATCCACGCGGCCGCCACCAGAGGAGCAGCTTTCGATCTCAAGGCCCGGATGCGCGGTCTTGAGGCCCTTGAAGATGTTGTAGACGGCAAGGGTCTGCGCGTGCACGGCCGGGCGGCCGGAGCGGCGGGAACCGGGCTCGGTGACGAGCTTGTTGTGGTCCCACTTGATGTAGTCGATACCAAGCTCGCCGACAAGCTGGTCCATGCAGCCGTAGATGTAGTCGAACGCATCCGGATTGGTCAGATCGAGCACCTGCTGAGTGCGGCCCTGCAGCGGCAGTCGGCCAGCGGTGGGCGAGAGAATCCAATCAGGGTGGTTACGGGCCACATCGGAATCGGGGTTGACCATTTCCGGCTCGAACCACAAGCCGAATTCCATACCCTTGGCGTGCACGTAGTCGGCGAGCGCCTTCAGTGACTTCGGACCATCGGGCCAGACGTCCTGCGCAATCTGCCAGTCACCGAGGCCGGAGGTGTCGTCGCGGCGGGAACCGAACCAACCGTCATCCACCACGAATCGTTCCACGCCGGAGTCGGCGGCCCTGTCGGCGAGTGCCTTCAGCGTATCGAAGTTGTGGTCGAAGTACACGGCTTCCCACGTGTTGAGGATCACCGGACGGCCGTGCGAGAACAGGCGCGGATGCAGGGAGCGCACGTAGGAGTGGAAGCGGGCGGCGATCTCATTGAGGCCATCGCCATAGGAGCCGAACAGCCACGGGGTGTCGTAGGAGTTCTGGCCTTCGCCGGGGCCGGCGAGCGTCACTTCGCCGCCGAACAGGAGTTCGCCACCGCCGATTACGCCGGTCGTGTAGGGCAGACGTTCGGCGGACAGTACGGAGTTGCCGCTCCAGCCCACGTGCACCGAATAGGCGTCGCCATGCTCGAAGCCGAAACCGGGCACGCCGGCGGTCAGGAGCAGGGATGCGTCGAAGTCAGGGCGGCCAGCGAGCTGCGGCTTTTCGAAACGGCCGACGGTCAGCGGCTGGCGCTGCGGACTGCGTTCACGTAGATGGTGACCGGTGGTGGTGAGGATTTCGCCGGCGGATTCGGGCAGCGGGAAGCCGAGCTCGATCTTGCCGATCTCGAGCGGGGCTCCGGCGTCTGCACCAAACAGGTTGGTTACGGTGGCCTTCTGACGGACCAGGCCGCCGGGGAGCAGTTCGAGGTGCCATTCGACTTCCACGCCCTGCTCCTCATCGCGCGCGGTGACTATGACGCCGGGCACGCGGGCCGGGCCGGTGGCGCGGGCATGGCCGGCCACATCGGTGTAGCTTTCGCCGGACACGGCATCGAGGGTGGCTTCCAGCACGCCGCCGGTCTCGATGTTGGTCACGGTGAACTTGGGGAAGAGCTCGACGCCGGCGCGGCGCAGCACCACGCGTTGCTCGCCGATCCAGCTTTCGGCCTGGGTGGGCAGGATGGACGGCCAGACGGTGTCGTCGAGCGCGCCGGACACGCGCTGCGGCTTCAGGGCGTCATAGGCGGCCAGCAGGGTGTCGGGCTTGGCCAGCGGGCGACCCCAGTGGACGATGCGCGGCAGGTCGCTGCCGGCAAACACCAGACCGATCGCCACATTGGCGGCGGGCTGGGTCAGGTAGACGGCGGTGAGTGCGGTACCGTCAGCGGCGGCACCGGTGAAAGTCGAGGTGTTCTCGGCCATATTGTCTCCTTCGACGTGTGTGGATTGGCATTGCACTACTGGTTTCGATGGTAGAAGAAATGGAATATGTTGCCTTGGTGCCGCGTGTTGGTTGCGTGAGGTAAGTAATGCGTCCGTGTCTATCGCCGCTGGGCGAAGAAATCAGTCAGGATGGACTGACACTCGCCTTCCAACACGCCGCCGTGCACTTCAGGACTATGGCCGATATGCGGATCGCGCGGAATATCCCAAATCGAACCGCATGCACCGAGCTTGGGATCCCAGGCACCGAACGCGATGGTGCCGATATGGGTCTGGATGCAGGCACCCGCGCACATCGGGCACGGCTCAAGTGTGACGGCCAGCGTGCAATCGGCGAGATTCCAGGCGCCCAAGGCTTGGGCCGCCTGACGCATGGCGATGATTTCGGCGTGGGCAAGCGGGTCACCATCAGCCTCACGCGTGTTGTATCCGCGCCCGACAATCTGGCCGGCCGCATCCAGCACCACCGCACCAACCGGTACGTCACCAGCGGCTGCAGCCTGACCGGCCAGTTCCAGTGCGCGGCGCATCGCCTCGTCATATTCCATACCAACGAGTGTATGCCTTTTCTCATATCGTCTCATGATGTGCATAATCGGCCGCAAGCTTAACGTTTTCTTCATGGTTCCCATATACTTTTGGTGGAGAAAAATTTAAGGGAGAAGACGGCAACATGGCGGTATTTGAGCTCATCCTATGCATCATTGCGGCGGTGGTGGTGAGCTCGTTTGTCAGTCGCTTCGTGCCCAAAGTCTCCACGCCGCTGGTCCAGATTGTGCTGGGCGTGCTGGTTACGTATCTGCCGTTTTTCCCGGATGCAACGCTCGACCCGGAACTGTTCATGGTGCTGTTTATCGCGCCATTGCTGTATTTGGAAGCCCACGAAATCGATAAGTCGGCGTTGCTGAAAACGCTGGATCTGAGCCTATCGCTGGCTATCGGACTGGCTATCGTCACGATGGCGGCGGTCGGATTCACTTTGCATGCCGTCTGGCCGTCCATCACCTTAGCCTCAGCCTTAGCACTCGGCGCGGCACTCGGCCCGACCGATGCGGTGGCCGTCAGCTCCCTCGGTAAAGAAGCCTCGCTGACGCAGCGTCAGCGCAGCGTGCTGAAAGGCGAATCACTCTTCAATGACGCTTCCGGCATCGTCGGCTTCCAGTTCGCTCTGGCCGCCGCCTTCACTGGAGAATTCGCCGTGGGGCAGGCCGCCGGCGAATTCGTGATCTCCTTCTTTGGCGGCACCTTATTTGGCCTGGTGATAGCAGCAGCGGCCAACTGGCTATTCGAGACCGTGCGATCCCTCGGCTGGGAAACCACTACCACACGTATTCTGATGGAACTGTTCCTGCCCTTCCTGCTGTATTTGGGCGCGGAGGAATTCAATGTGTCCGGCATTCTGTCGGTGGTGGCCGCTGGCCTGTTCATCCGATTCGACCGCACCGGCGTGGGGCCGAATGTGGCACGCACGAATATCGTTTCCACTTCAGTATGGGGTGTGCTGAGTTTCTCGCTCAACGGTGCGGTGTTCATTCTTCTGGGCATGCAGCTGCCGCGCGCCATGATGGCCAGCTGGTCTGACCCGTATATCAGCAATATCGCGCTGATCGGCATTATTCTGCTGGTCACTCTGGTGGTAATCGCGCTTCGATTCTTCTGGATTGCGGCCATGCTGCGCGTTGCGCGAGATACAATCTCCGGCCAGCGCCGCAAAATGACACCCGAACGCTGGCGCTCGGCCGCAGTGATGACCTTTGGCGGCCCCAAGGGAACCATCACGCTGTCATTGATGTTCACCATCCCGTATTACATTGCCGGCGGCGCGCCGTTCCCGATGCGTGACGAGCTGATTTTCATTGCGTCAGGCGTGATTATCGTGACCTTGCTGCTGGCCAACTTCCTGTTACCGCTATTGGCTCCGAACCGTGGCAAGGATCCCAGCGCGGAAATAATTCCGGTGACCATCGATGTGTTACGCGCCACGGTGGAGGAATTGACCGGACGCATCACGCCAGAGAATCGTCGTGCGATTCTGATGGTAATCGACCAGTACACCAAGCGCATCGGGCGATTGCAGCAGCGCATCGGCGATACCGATCCCCAGGGATTCGAGCAATTGCAGATCGAAGCGCTGCATTGGGAAAAGGAATTCGTGCGCGACCGGCTTGCCGACACCAAAGCACATCCGGCGGCGGATACGGCCACGCAAGAGCTGAACGTCGAAGCCTGCGAGCGCATGCTTGACCAGATTATGAATACGCTGCGTCACACTTCCACTGATCCGACTTCGGGGCATGCGGTATCGCAGATTCGCGGTCGCGTACGCATGTTCCAGCGGCAGATGAGCAATTACGCCAAACGCACGGTGTCCAAGATTCGCCACACCACACCATTGGTGAGCGAGGACCAGATTTTCGCGCGCACCCGCGAACTGCAGGTCGAGGCGATTCATCATGTTATCGGTCGGCTTATTGACGAGATGGGCCAGGATACGTACAACACCGAGCATTGTTCGGCACTGTTGCTGGATTATCGTCGTGCCGAGGCTTCATTGCAGGCACGTCCGACCATGAGCGGCACTACGGAAACCATCACGCAGGTCGAGGACGTAAAGCGCGAGAGCTACGGTATCGAACTCGGTATGATTCAGGACATGTACGAAGCCGGCGACATCAACCGAGCCCAAGCCCGCTCCCTGAGGCGCAACATCTACGTTATGCAAGTGGACGCTGATTCCGGCATCTAGTTTCCCTTGTTCCCTTCTCTGAGGGGAGCCAAGTTGGGGATTGCTATTTCCGTGTGACTTTGAGGGCTACCCAGATGCTGCGAATCAGCAGAACCGTCAGATAGGTTGCGAAGAGTATTCCGCCGGCACGCGGGCTCATGGCCCCGGCAATCCAAGTGCCCAGCGGTGCGGTCAGTGCCGCCACGATGCCGATAATCAGACCGGCTTTGGCATGCACCATTTTGCGGCGCACATTGGCCACGGTGGTGGTCATGGCATTCGGGAACATGGACAACAGCGAAGTACCACGCGCGATCAAATCGGACGCGCCAAACAGGATCGACAAAGCCGGCACGCAAATCGCGCCGCCGCCCACACCCAGCAAGCCAGCCAAAATACCGGCGAGCACGCCGAAAACAATCATCAGCAAGACAGTAACCAGATTAAATTCGATTGACGAATCACGCGAAGGTATAAAAAAAGCTGGCTCGCGATGATAAACGCCATAAACACCACGAACGCCCAGCGCAGCACGACTTCCGGCAGTCGGGACAACAGCAGCGAACCAATCTGACCGCCGATGAACATGCCCAGGAACATCAGCAGCGCAGCAATCCAATCCACATTGCCTTCAACCGCATAGGCCAGAACGCCGGACACCGAGGTGGGCACAATCGCCAACATCGAAGTGGCGGCCGCATGCCGCTGGGTCAGGCCGAGCCAGACCAGCGCGGGCACGATGATGGTGCCGCCGCCAATGCCGAACAGTCCGGACAACAGCCCGACCAGCACGCCCACCACAACCATAACCGCGATGCCGCGCGGGGACTCGTCCACATGATTCTCTTCAGTATGTGCAGTAGTGCTTGCAGTGCTCACTTCGCTCATGGGAGAACAGTCTATGACCGAGTCAGCCACAAGCGCCCTCGATGTCCGATTGCTGCGACGGCCGCGCCAATTCCAGTGATGGCGGCTGACTACAGCACGCCAGAGGTAATGTCGTTGTCAAGTAGCCACTGGCGCAAATCGGCGAACTCCTCAAGACTCACATTGTGATCCAGACCGTGGTAGCTCTTGGTTTTCAGCCACGTATGCTCTTCCAGCCAAGCGGCGGTGGCGAACAGTTCGTATTTTGGGATTACGCCATCGTTCTTGCCGTACGTATAGAACACGGGGATATCGTAATCGGCCAGGCGAGAGTCGGCGGGGGCCGTGCCGGGCACCTGACCGGGTGCGTTGAAGCCGGACAGGGAGACGACGGCCCGGTACCGCTCGGGATTGATACGCAACAAATGCACGGCGACCAGCCCACCTTGCGAAAACCCAAGCGGCACCACGTCACGGTCGGCGGGAATGTTGTCGGCCACCCATCGGTCGACTGCTGTGGCGGCGGCATACGCGTCGTAGTCACGATCATCGCCGATAGGCAGGGCATCGTGGAACCACGCGTAGTTGCCGGGGTCGAGACTGCCCTCACGGGCCGGCGCGAGTGTCAGCGGCCCGCGCAATGCCACGAAATCGTTATATGGAGCGATGAGGCGCATGATGTCCGCCATGTCTTCTTCGCTGGATCCCCATCCGTGCAGGCACAGGAACAGCGGATGCGCGGCATGCTGGTCGAAGCCGCCGCGCGAGGTGACGCTGTGCTCCACGGTGAGTGGCTCGCCAAAACGTCCGGGCACAGTGGTGGATTCGCGGCCGATCAGAGGCTGGCTGGCATTCGCTTCTTTGCTCATACCATTCCAATATAGAGGTCTTGCGCGCTGTGCGGAAAACGATGGACCATGATTTCAATCACATTGGGTAATCCGCGCCGAATCGCCTTGGGACTTTTCAAGGGATACCGGCAATCTGTCAGGCGTTACCGCTGTCTGCGGTATCTGCGGCTGCGGTGATTGTCTCAAGTTCGCCGCCCCACTGCTGCTGCAGTGCGGTCATCTTGCTGGCCTCGCCGAACACCATCCAGCGTTTGCCGTTCAGCAATCGCCAATCACCTTTCGTTTGCTCATTATCAGCGTATTGGCTCAGCAGTTCGGAAATCTTGCTTTCGATAGGTGCCCGGCTGATGGCTGCGGACGATTCCGATTCAAAGGATACGAAGGCCACTCTCGGATCAGTGCACATCTGTACGGTGGTGATGCCCGGCAAACCGCCCGTATCAAGCCCCTGCCATCCTTCTTTGCACGCGCCGGCAGCTTGTTCGATGCCTTGCTCCATCTGTGCGGTATCTTCGACGGGTGCCTTGTCGTTCGACTGCTGAATCAGTCCTTCCGGGAACAATACGCCCACGGCCACGCCGATAACCAAGCAAACTATGGCGCACACCAGTGCGATGATGCCGCCCGCGCCCACTCCCCCGTGAGTGGCGTACCGAGGCATGGTGACTCGCGCAGCGATGACCAGAATCAGGGTGATGCCGATAAGCACCGCCGCCATCAACGCAATGTATCGTCCTGGCACTGCCGTCATAAAGGAAATGGCGTAAGGCGCGATCTCATGAACCGCCGAGGTGGCCGATACCACGACGGCTAGCAGTCCGCTGACAACGGCAAGTCTGCGGCACAATATCGACGTTGGGCTGCTGGCTTTTGTAGCGGCGAATCGCCGGCCGGCATCCCGTCTGGATGGGCGTCGATTCTGTGCACGACGTGAGCTGCGCGAATCGTCATACTGACCATCGCCGAAGAAATCGTAGTCCTCATCGTTGTGGGCCATCGGTGCCCCCTTCCTGCCGATTACACAGCTAGTGTACCGCTATGGCTTGGGAATGGCGGTCATTCGGGGGAATGATTCAGGGCACAAAAAGAACCCCGGCGGTTGCCCGCCGGGGAGAGAAAGGAGAGAGAAGAAGAAAGGGGGTTCAATTGTCGGGAACTGCTGCGGCTCCTGATCAGCTTTCCGCTGACATCTTTTATATAACCACTGCTTTCTGGGTCTACCTCTAAGTTTCTCTGAGAAAAACCTGAGAATACTTGCGATTGATGGACCGCGGAAGCGTGAGGAGCCTCTCACGTTTCCGCCCAAGGCGCTAGACTTGAAGGCAGTATTTATTTGCCCAAGGAGTTTTTCACATGCTGCTGTCCGACCGCGACATTCTCGCCGCACAGTCCGCAGGTCATATCTCACTTGATCCGTGGACCCCCGAAATGGTGCAGCCCGCTTCCATCGACGTGCGATTGGATCGGTACTTCCGTTTATTCAATAACCACGCCTACACCTATGTCGATCCGGCGGAAAACCAAGGCGCGCTCACCGAACAGTTCGAGGTGGCTCCCGACGAACCGTGGATTTTGCACCCCGGCGAGTTCGCACTGGGTTCCACGTGGGAATACGTCAAGTTGGACCCGTCCATTGCTGCCCGTCTGGAAGGCAAGAGCTCACTGGGCCGATTGGGGATTCTCACCCATTCGACTGCGGGCTTCATTGACCCCGGTTTCGAGGGGCATATTACGCTTGAGCTGTCTAATGTGTCGACGTTGCCGGTCAAACTATGGCCTGGCATGAAAATCGGCCAGATGTGCTTCTTCCAGCTGAGCTCGCCCGCTGAGCACCCTTATGGCTCCAAGGGCACCGGCTCGCATTATCAGGGCCAGCGGGGTCCGACGCCGAGCCGTTCCTACGAGAATTTCTACCGCGCGCACATCGACGACTGAGCGTTGCGACGTACCATTCGGCCGGCGGATGCCGGCCATTTGCTTAATCCCAAGGAGATGTCATGACCAACAGCGATGGCGGGTTCCAGTTCGACTTCCAGCAGCCCGAAAAGCCGGTCAGGCCAACGGTTCCTCCGATTCCCGGGCAAGAGACGGCAGCATATAGCACAGAACCCACGGCACAAGCCACACCGGCTCTGCAGTTCCCGCAGTCTGTGCAGTCTGCGCAGTCTGCGCAGCCCACACAGCCCACACAGTTTGTGCAGCCCGCGCAAGTAGCGTATGCCTCACAACCCACGCAAGCTGTGCCGACCGTACAAGCCGCTCAGCCGACGCAGCCCATCGATCCGGCCATGACGCAACCGTTCTCGCCGCAATTCCTGGCTGCGGTTGCCGCACAAGCACCACAGCCGGCGGCAGCCACGCAGCCAGTAGTATCCGAAACACCAATCGCCGCTGCGCCCGGCCAGCAGCAATACGTTTGGGATCAGACGACGCAAAGCTTCCGCCCGGTGGAACCGACAGCGCCGGTGACGCCAGCAGCACCAGCCGCACCAGCGGCACCGGCGACATCGCCTGTTTCGGTAGCTTCAAACGCCGCGACACAGGCGTTCCACCCCAATCAGGCCGAGCAGCCTGCGGTAGATGCCGAGGCAACACAAGCGTTCCAGCCTGATCAGGTCATGGCAACACAGCCTTTCGAAGCTCAGGCCATGCCGAATGCCGAAACCGCGGCCGCACAGGCATACGGCGCATCATCCACCGTATCCGGTGAGACCGTTGCCATGCCGGCAACGCAAGTAGCGTCTGCCGATGATGCTGCAGCCACACAGGTGTTCCAACCGGCCGCCCTGGCCGCTTCGGCACAGGCTCAGCCTGCTGTGATGCCTCCCTCCATTCCGTTGGATCAGGTCTCCGATGAGGACGATTCCGATGGCGCCGAGCCTCGTCACGGCGGTAGCGGCAAAAAGAACACCAGCAAGATCGTCGGCATTGCCGTAGCAGTAGTCGCCGTGATAGCGCTGGTTGTCGCCGGCCTGCTCTGGTGGCATTCCAACAGCAGCAAGGCGAGCCAAGCCGTGGCATTGGCCGAGTGCAAGGTAGCGGCCAAGCAGTACACGAATGCTCAGAAGAAGCTCACCACCGCCATATCCAATGGCCAAACCAGCGCGCAAACATCCACCAGCGATGTGGCCGATGCCAATACGCTCACCACGCTAAATCAGGCGTTGCAAGACGCCGGCAATCCGGCTGACACCGCCAAGTGCGATTCCAGCCTCAACGCCACTGAGTTGAAGTCTCACACTAAAGAGCTGCAGAATGATGCCAGCGACATGGCTGACAAGACGGATGCCATCAACAACGCGATCAAGGCCGTTAATACTTCAAAGGCGACGGCCGATACCAACACACTGAAATCGAACCTGAGCTCGGCTATTTCGCAGGCGCAGGGCACGCTGGATAATTCCGCGGGCAGTGTGGCCGATGAAAACACCCGCACCGCGCTGCAAAACGCCATCACCGAGGCCAATACGGTGATGAACGGGACCAGTCCGTCCGAATCCGACGTCAATAATGCGATTTCTAAACTGCAGAAGGCCGAGTCCGACGTCACCGCCTCGATGCAGGCCAAGCAGCAGGCAGATGCCGCCAAGCAAGCTCAGGAAGAGGCTCAGCAGAAGGCCGACCAAGAGGCACAGCAGAAGTCTCAAGACGAGTCCAACAATAGCGACAACAATAACGGCGGCGACAACTCCACCTCTACTGACGGCACCGACGGCAGCCACAACTGAGGTCTGCAGCGTTCTCCTGTTTCTCATGGGCGGTAACTTCCTCATGTGGCGGTTAGCACATTTCCCTTTTTCGCGGAATAATGCCGTTTTCAGCGACCGCCCCATGAGGAAATCACCGCCCCATGGGATAGTTACCGCCCCATGGGATAGTTACCGCCCCATGAGGAGCCGTTTGGATATAGCAGTGGGCCGGGCTCTGAATACCAGAG
>OLRG01001239.1_pt1 | contig 21275 bp, 19 predicted proteins | sample 1672331 | NCBI WGS metagenome assembly OLRG01 (sample SAMEA3136672, study PRJEB25190) | human gut metagenome
ATAGATATCCAGCTTTGATAAGCTCCCCTATGATTGCATGCCTGGTAGCCGGAGTGCCTATCGAACCCGACTCGCCTTTTTTACCTTGGTCTTTTTGCAGAAGAAGCTTCTTTACAGTCGGATGCTGTACATACTTCGCAATACTGCTCATATCAGACAGCAGCGAAGCCTGTGTATATCTTGCAGGAGGTTTTGTCTCCTGTTCGGATATGGAAGCATTTTTTACTGAACCATTATAATTGCCAACCGGAATGGTACTAAGAGCAGATGCTACTGCTTGCTGATTTTCCTCTTCATCGGATTCTTCATCTTGGGCATCTAACAATACTCGATAACCCTGATCTAATACCTTTGAAGAAGTGCTTTGTAAGCTACCTCCATCCGCCGCAGGTGTTGCCAGCTTTGTTACTTCCGATTTTAACGGCGGCATAAACTGTATGAGATAGAACTTTGCAATCGCCTCATAAACCTTCCTCTCGTTGCTTGTAAATGTCGAAAGGTCCTGTTTTTTATTTGTTGGGATAATAGCTGTGTGCGCTGAAATGTTGGCGTCATTAAAACACTTGCTTTTTATCGTTGTATCGAACTGTGTCGAGTCAATTTGCAGATTGGCGCAAATCGTCGGCAGGGTAGAGGGGGCCTCATCAAAGGTAGCTTCGCCAAGGTATTGACAATCAGACCTATTATATGTAATGGCTTTGTGTTTTTCACGAAGGTTTTGAGTAATCTTAGCAACCTCTGTAGGTTGGAGATCCCATTTGCGAGCGCAGTATTCGTATAATTTTGTCTGATTGAAGGGAAGGGGAGGGGCAGACTTTTTGATCTCGCGCGTAATTGCAATATCAGGTAAAGAAGCGCCCTCTATTTTTGACTTTAACCCTTGCACATATTCCTTATCAAGAAACTTGCCATTTGTCAAATGCGGATTATCCGCACAGGGGACATAGCGACAAGGAACGTCGACCGGTTTGCCCACAGCCACTGCAACGGATGCGTTGATCGTATAATACAGCATCTTCTTGTGGTTTTCGATCAGGCGATCGCGCTGTACAACCAGTCCCAATGTCGGCATTTTTACTCGACCAGTAGGCAACGTCTTCTTGCCACCGTTTATCAGACTGTAATAGCGTGTTAGATTATAGCCGAATATCTTGTCACACAGCTGCCGGCCAAATGCAGAAACACCATCTCTACTGCGCAGTTCATTCGGGACCATGCTCTTCAATGCCTTGCGCATAGCTACTTCTGATGTATCGTTCGTATTCAAGCGCAGGACTTTACCATTGTAATTATGGAATGCCAGCAGCTCATCAACAAGCAGCTGTCCCTCTTCATCAATATCGCCTGCATTAACGACGGTATCTGCATGCTGGAGCAGGGCACCTATTTGCTTCACACGGTCTGCTTTATCCGGTTGCGCTTTATGCTTCCAATCTGGAAAATAAAAAGGGATCGTTTCCATTTTCCATTCTTTCAAATTGGGGTCATAATCCTCCGGATCCCACAATGTCAGCAAATGTCCATAGCACCATACAATGGTTGCTGGCTCACCCTCAAAAGAAGTTGTTATTATTCCCTTATGGGTATCATACTCTTTCTTTCCGGGGATGGCTGCTGCAATTGATTTGCCCAAATCCGGTTTCTCTGCAATAAACAAAATCAACAGAATCATCCTCATTTCTTTTCTTATATTATACCACAACGCCTTTATTGCTGCAAATATATGCAAAAAACACCGGCCACAGAAATAATTCTGCGGCCGGTGTCCGTTAAATAATAGCATCAGGATTAAAGAGTTCAAACTTCAAAGCCTGATTGTCTCCATCCACTGTGATCTGCTGATAAATATCACATCGATTCATCAGCTCCTTAGCAAGATACTCTGCTTCCGTGATAGTCTGAATGCCTTCAGGCCACTTGAAAACGAAAGAACTCTCTCCGTTCTCAAGAGCAGAATTAGCCAGCTCTTCGAGTTCCCGAGAGATAAAGAGTGCAATATTTTCTGCACTCATCTTTGCGGTCTCCGTCGAGATCGGAGGAACATCGTCAACTGCGAGAATGTTCTCATCGTTGATAGGATCAATGTCTCCTCTTACCTCTTCTCGTTCAGGAGCAGTAAGTACCGATGTTTTGCCATCTCTTTCTATTGCACCTTCAATCTTCTCAGGCGCAATGCTCGGAGCAGCGGATTTTTTCTCTTCGGTAGTAGCAGCAGCCGGCGCCGGTGCAGCATCCGGAGTAACCACCTTGGTCTCTGTCGGAGCTGCCGCAGCGGCTTTAACCATTGCTTCCGCAACCGGCTCTGCCTTTTCGGCCTTCTTGGCAGAACGTACAAGGCGTACCTTGACATTCTCACCAATCATGCTGCTTACGCTGCCGTCCTTGCGGTAATGTACCTTTACCAGCGCATTATCCAAGCCACGAACTTCGCTCGTAACAGATAGCAGGTCTTCTCCTGTCCAAGACCATACGGCATCTGGCAGGACTTCCTTAAAGAAGCTCGTAATCGGGGCGTTCTGCTCCTTCATACGCTTTTCCTTCGGATAAAGATACGGCTTGTTCACGAAGCGAACCTGCGAGCCATCAATCATCGCCATTACCGCATAAACTCGCTGATTACTATCCATCTGGATCGTACCATGCCAGCGATTTTTATCATCCATTACGATGATATCGTTAATAGCTACAGCATCGGGCCAGCACCAGTTATAGCCGGTACCATGCATTACTGCATCGATGTCCGGGATGAGGCACATGCGATCGCACGCAACATCCACATCGGGGACGACCTTCTTTACGGGTTCCTGCTCTGCCTTTTTCAGGTGCTTAGAAACTACAAACCAAGTGCCGCCGAGCCAGCCCAAATAGCACATTGCCGAAACAATGGCATGCGCCGAAAAGAGTAAGCTAACGAGGCAGTTAAAAAGGATGGTTACTGCGCACCATTTTGCAGCTTTAACTGCGGTTTCACGTGTCATAATTGACATTTTCATTTCTCCTTTTTTATTTGTGGAGGGAGCTTTGCTCCCTCCTGTTTGTGTAAACTTACCGAATGTAACGCTTAACGAGTGCAAGCATCTGTTCCGGGAGAGTTTCAAGCGATGTGATATCCAAGAAACCCGTTCCGAAAATTCGATGAATATTCTCCTTATCACTACCGATTGCGGCAGTGAATATTTTTGCTCCCCTGCGAGAGAGGCCGTTTGCGATGTTCGCCATATCTGCCTCCGCCGCACGACCATGATATCTGGTTGCGCACGGTGCACCATCACTGATGATAAACAAAATCTTTGTCTTCTCCGGTCGCTTCAGGAGATGCTCACCAGCGAAAAGAATGGCAGCACCATCTCGGTTATCCTGCTTTGCTTGGATGTTCAGCAGTCTGTACTTATCCAACTTATCCGGGGTATCAAAATCCGCATAAATCGATAACTCCAGATCACCAACGCCAAACTTGGAAGTATGACCGATTACAGAACATGCCAACTCGCACTTCTCGCAGAAGCTATACAGCGCAATCGCAGCTGCACGGGCCATCTCGATTCGTTTTCCACCCATGCTGGCAGATTCATCAATCAGGATGGATACCGCGATTTTGTTGTCTGGCAATGGGGTTGTAGCATGTTTGAACACGCGATAATCATTATAGACAAGTCGCGTAGCATCAAACTTACTACCAGAGAAAAAACCTGTCATATCCATGGCATTGTCGCCATCATTCTTACGAAGGTATGGCTTGACCCGCCTTGCCATGATTTCAGCGATTTTTTCGATAGACCCCATTGTTTCGTTGTACGTACTGATTGCTCGTTCAGAGACATTTTTTACACGCGATACGCTAGTAGATAAGCCTCGGTGAGCCGCGCCGTAATCCAATTCAGAAGATTCTTTGCTCAATTCTTTAGTTAACTCATCATTAACTTCAGAGACAGCTTTCTCTTCTTTCATATCTCGCTCAATACGAGACATAACAGAAGAAATTTCTTCATCACTGAAAGACTCTTCGACCTCAGAAAATGTCGAAGCACCTTCGTCAGCAGGGAGTTCTACCTCGCCCTCTTCAGTAGATGTATCATCTGGTTTATCTGAGTGTTTACCAGCGGTAGAATCTCCCGGATCCGCGTCTTCTGAAGATCCATCATCCGTACCATCGGCATCGGACTCGTCTTTATCTTTATCAGAAGAGGAGCTATCACCGAAGAGGTCCTCACTTAACTCGGATCTGGACTTGCGCGAACCAGAAGAACCAGTATCTTCATCTTTCGATACTGCTACCGGGCGAGGAGACGTTCCTTCGCCGGAAGTATCCTTACTGCTGGAACGCATATCACCGGATGCCTCGCTATCCATCGACGAATCATCATCAACCGGCATCGAAAGGAGCTTTTCCTTAACGATAGGCCAAAGGGTCAGGAAAGTAAGATGAACACCCAGCAAACGACGTTTGGTGCTGGAGGCATAAAGGATCTGATCGACGTATCGACGAGCTTTATTGATCCACTGGACAGGCTCGCTATCCCTTTCTTCTGGGTTTTTAGTGTCGCATTTCAGTGTACCGAATTTGCCGTAGCCCAGAAGAAGTGCTGTTACAGCGTCATACATGAGGAATTTACCAGATGCAAGGCCATCCAGAATATTCTTGAGCGGCATCATCGTATCGCGCTGGTACGCTCGCACCGTATTTAACCCATCAATCAGGATACCCGACATTACCCGATAGAGGCATTCTTCAATATAACAATCCTCGAGGATGTTATAAATATCATGCCACAGCTTGGTGACATTGCCGAGGCGATCGGGATTATCAGAGATATACTCTTTCACTTCCTCAACAGCAATCGTGCAATCATCATCAAGTTCTTCAGGGAGAACCGGGAACCACTTGTTTTCGCAAATGGCGCTGATCGCGGCATGAGACCCGGCCGTGTCCGTGAAACGGTAATGACCGAACTCATGAGTTAAAACGCCAATCAGCATTCGCGTTTTCAGCGGCCGGGTTTCCAGATGAGTAATGATCGGATGCAATGGGTTGAGGTAAATCACTCTACCATCCGTGCAACCCAATGCCTGAGGCTCATCTTCTGGTGCCTGCATATTGACTTTCGGCACCCGGCGGCGAATTGCTTTACAAGGAATGCTTAACAGCGTTTCCATGTATGAACCAAATGCCTTCGATGTCAGAATATCTTCGTCCTTGATGGACATATCCCTCATTTTTTTTGCTACTAATGCAGCAGAATTCATACTTCTTCACCTCCTGATACAATCACAGATGAATTTCGAGCAGATATGTTGCGATTACGTTCTCCCAAATAGTGTTTTCTGAATCATTACAATTCAGTGCACTCTGATACCGAGCCACCAACGTATCGAGAATATAGTTCGTGGACTCTGGGTCAACGGCGTTTTCGATAGAAAAGCCATATGCCTGAAGGAATGCCTGGCGGTCCTCTTCAGATACATCTTCAACCCATTCCGGCATATCATCGAAGGTAGCCAGCAGTTGCCGTTCTGCATCCTGCAGCCAACCCAGATGTTGAAACTCTTCGAACGCACGCTTCAATTCTTCTGAATCTAATTCGAAAGAGTATTCCACTGAATCAATTTTTCGCGTGATTTTCATTATTATTCAACAACCTTTCCAAATATAAAGTGACAACGCGGATTAAATCCGCGTTGTCTTACCCATTTTGACCTTGCTTGCAAAGCGGCAGTTCGCACGATAGCAAGCACGCAGTGTTTCTACGTCATCGTCGTCGGTCGTCATCTTGTAAACGACACGACGCATAAACGCATCCTCACTGAAATCATCTCTGGCCAGATCCGTCATCCATCCAAGCAGGCTACGCATACCGTAGCTGCCACGAATACACTTGGACTTAGCCTCTTCTTCGATAGCCTTCATCGTCTTAGCCGCAGCCAGTGCCACGGTTTTACTCTTCAGACCAGTACGAGCCATGGCACGAGCAGCCATTTCCTCTGCGGACGGAGTATCCATCTTGATACCCATAACACAGCGGTCACGAAGAGACTCGTTGAGCTCTACGTTACCGGCATAACCACGGTTAGTCGTAATGACAACAATAGTATCCGGATGACGGTAGATGCGCGAGCCATTCGGCAGCTCGATCGAGCCATTCGGCTCCAGAAGACTGTTCAGCTCAGTAAGTACGCCAGGACGCAGGACAGAAGCTGCCTCCTATAGTGATAGGTAACCCTTTGATATTATCTCCAAGTTTTCCCCCACTTCACACCGAGCGTGCGAGTTTCCCCGCACTCGGCGTTCCATCGAAATTTATTCTCTTGAGCGTTAGTAGAGTTACTTGTAAATCTTTCTTGGGTATAGTCGATTTAGTCCATAGTAGATGTAGTTTGAGCCATTTCCCTCAATTCCTTAACTCGGGTAATCTGCTTGTTAGAGAGGTTTAGCGCCTTGCACATAGATTGGAAGAGGTTCGTGTTGACGGTGTGGATTATTTTGTGGATAGCCTCATGTACCAGCATGAGATTTCCATAGTTATCCTTACCACCCAAGGCCTTTGGAGTTTTGTGATGGCAATGAATCTCATCCGTCGTCAGAAAGGGCCATCCTGTGACAGCACATCGTCCTTGCTGGGCGGAGAAGAGAGAGATTCGATTATCGATGTATTCCAACGACCTTCCGTACGCAGGTTGCCGCATAAGTGCATGCATTAGGGGTACATCCACAGTCTGCAGTTCCTTATGCATCAACTTTCTTCCTCTTTCTGTGTATGGCGTGAGACCTCTTTTTAGCCCTAAAGCTGTTTTGTGTTGGCAGTAACTGATGGGAGCTATTGGATATCTCCCAATAAAGCGTAGCTGTTTAGACTCGCTGTAATGCCTCCACATTTGGGACTCTGGGTGCCAATCAGCAGTTTTGTTGAGTTTGAAAGCACTTTTCCAGCTTTTATTTACCACATAGGCAATGTCTCCAAAGTCTTTCGCACAGTCACCAGCCAATCGGTAGTAGTTGTGCATACCATTAACCATCAAGTTATACAGGTTGATTTCATCCTGGATAACTCGACCATCTTTAGGATGTTTGACTTTGTTAATTTGCTGTTTGAGGCTTTTTATTATTCTGGCTTTTGCCTTCGAGGATATATGGGAAGTGACAACATGTTTCCCTTTATGCATTTTAAGTTTGAATTCGAATCCCAGGAAAGACGCGGAGTGTTTTTTGGTATTTACAATCCTTGTTTTTTCGGGGGATACATCCAGGCGGAGACGTTCCTTGAGCCACATGGTAATGGCCATTTTCGCTCTTACAGCCTGGCTTCTGGTTCTGCATGCGACACGGATGTCGTCTGCATACCGTACTATATAGATTTCCTTGAGGCTGGTGCCACTCCTTGCCGCTCTGTACTGATGACTCCGAATGGGGTATCCATCTTTGTCATACATCTCTTTGACGCTCTCGAATTGAGGGAAGGACTGCCATTGGCTATCCACCCAGTGGTCGAGCTCGTTAAGGACGATGTTTGCCAGAAGCGGCGAGAGAATGCCACCTTGTGGTGTTCCTTTCATCGGGGTAATCATTGAGCCATTTGACATTTTAATGGGGGCCTTGAGGATTTGCTTGATTATATAAATCAATCTCTTGTCCCTGATACCAAGAGCCCAGATTTGCCGAATGAGCTTAGAGTGGTCCACATTATCAAAGAAACCTTTAATATCGAATTCAATTACCTGATGTAGGTTGGACAACTGCATCATCTTATTCAGTGCGGCAATGGCATTTTCTGCGCCTCTGCCTGGACGAAACCCATAGCTGTTGTTGCTAAACTGTGCTTCGCATATTGGTTCCATCACTTGAAGGATGCATTGTTGTATCAACCTATCCCATACACAAGGAATTCCAAGTGGTCTGGTGACATCTGGTTGCCCTGCTTTGGGGATTTCTACTCGTCTAACCGGTTTTGGTCGATATCCGTGTTTCCCGCCCAGGATATTCCGTACCTTTTCTATTACTTCGTTTTCTGTCATTTGACCAATGTCTTTGAAGACCAGGCCATCCACTCCGGGAGTTTTGCTCCCTTTGTTGGCTTTAACATTTCTATATGCAAGCAGTATGTTTTCCCTCGACTCTATCAGAGTCATCAGGTCCGAGAAACTTTCTCGTTTCATGGCTTTTGCATATAGGGTATCGAAGCATTCCTGAAGGTCGTAATATTCCGCGTGCCGGATTGCGGCATCGATTCTTACATTTTGATTTTCAGATTCAACAAGCACAAGGCATCACCTCCTCTACATTTCAAGGAAGGGATTCCTTTTGGTCTTACTCGTAATCCTTGTTAAAAAAAACTCTATACACTAAGATATATACTCCGACTTGAGGCCATCCCTCCATTCCCATTACAGGAACTTCTTCGGTTCGACCTCTGCTTTTTAGCACCAGTTCATCTGCTTATATGTTTCGACAGACTATCTCTAAATGAAGAGACCTGATGCCTTTCCTTGTTCCGATTCTCCTATCATGATAAATACCCTTAGGACGCCACTATGACCCTGTCAGTAGAATTATAAGTTCCTATGTGCCTGTAACACATAATGGTCTTTCATAAAATCCAATCTTACTTAACCACACTGACCATCCCTGGGGGGATGCCATGCATTTCTACATGTTCGTCGTTTAGAGCCGTACACTCGCAGCTTCGTCGGACGGGATTCCCTTCCCCGTCATTCTATCCATAGGTATCTAAGACCCCCGGCATATCACATACAGACTCCACCTCTGGAGCCCTTTCGTATAGGCTTATTGCCCATTTACGGTGTGCTTCTGCCGACTTCAACGGGCTTCGCACAATCAAACATTGCTGTTCTTTTGCACGCCGTAGTATCAGGGAGAGCGTTTCCGGGCGTTACCCCATCATTCCACTCTTCGAAAAATCAGTTCGAAGCAGGATGCTTTTGGTTACCCAAGTTCTCCTACTTCGCCTAACCTTTTCAGTTAGGAACAAGTCACACGAATTTCGACCAGCCAGCCATTCTGAAATGCTTTCAGCAATTCGGAAATGATGAACTGGTAGGATACAGATCCCTTCTCTGCCTCATCAGACAGAATGCCCATCAGTCGGAACATTTTATCTTGAAACGCCGCATGCAGAGCAAGTGTAACTTCCTCTACACCCGGTGCAGGAGTAGTATTGCCCAGATCGTGCCATACACCATCAGGATCGAATGCGATCTCCTCTTCGGATGGAATACCGTATTCGTCCCGAATAAGCGATCTTACACCCTCGTTTGCAAGAGCCTTTCTCATGGACAAAATCAGGTCCCGACTCTTCGGAGCCGAACCCTTGAATTCATCTTTCTCCATGATCTCCTTTACCTTTTTCAGAACCTTTCTATCAGTTTCCGAAATGTCCCAGTCATCCATATCACGGAAGACCGGATAGAAGGCGCCAATCAGGTTGGCGCTTTCAAAGGTAGGCGACATTGTCATCTTCGTACGCGGAATGCCGAAAACATATGCCCAGAAGATTGAGCCGGTGGTTTTGCCGCTGCCAGCATCACCTTCGAGGATAAAGTTCGGTGCAAGACCAACGCTTTTACCCCAATCCTGATGGATGCTGCGAGCAGCGTTCACCAGGACCTCAGGTGGGACGTAATTCTTGTCCATCTGCGGCACGAGTTTCTTTTCTTCTTCGGACAGCTTATGGATTGGAAGGAGAAGTTCCTCATGAAGTTCCTGCATCATTTTTACATAATCCTCAGGGCTCTTCGAATCCTCATCCAGATCGTACTCTTCTCGAGCTGCCGATTCTCCCCAAATGATAGAAGGCGCTGCTTTCTCCGCGCCGACCAGTACAAAGGGTGTAGCCTCTTTGGCAAAGCCCATTACATCGTCTACACTCAATCGAGCGAGCAGACCATCAGAACCAACACCCTTAATATTGTTGTCTTTGATGTCTCTGTAAATGATGCCATCCCATTCAGCGAAAATGGACAGTTCATCAGCAGAGGTGACCGCTTCCACGTCAATCTTGAACATGTCGTTCAAATGCTTGATCGCACCCGAAAGGTCTTTACCTTCTGCGCCCATTCGCTGCATGAGAAAACCCAGCAGGATCGTGGCGCAGAAAGGAGCACCGCTTCCGGCCTCCAAAGACGCATACTGAATTGGAGTAGTCGAAACGATTTCTGTTCCATCCACATCGATAGTGCATGCGCTCAGCGACATCTCTTGCCAGTCAAACTGGATGACACGGCGCTTCTCGGATGTTTTAGAATAAATCTCCGCATACACCGTATGAGTTGCTTCGTTCACTGCGAACGTTCCTCGCTCAAGGAAAATTTCCTTTAAGCGTGCCACGCTGGCGCCGACCTGCTGATGCACGCCGCTGCCAGTAGAAAGAGCCAGGACTCTACTGTCCGAAAAGATTGCAGGGGACAGGCCAGCCCATTCCATAGGATACACTGCTTTCTTAGTCGTGTATCCCATGACCCACGTTGTGAATCTGCTATAATAACCAGCCATAATTTTTATTTCTCCTTTTCTGTCCATGCTGCCTTAAAAAAATCGTCAGCATAGCATATATCAAACTGTTTTTTTTCTGCTGTGGTTTTACCTGCCACAGCCTTAAGAATCTGAAACTCGGATGAGTTAAAGATTCGGATAGCTAAACCATCCCTAAAATAAAGGGCCACATTGTTCATAACAACAACATCGCCCTTTTCCGGTTGGCATAGTTTCCACCATGCCACTGGTTCATCGCCTACGATCAGACATTTTATTGTCTGATCTATTAACTCGCCCATACCTATGTCGTTTTTCAAAGTAACTGAAAACGCGATATAGGGCACGGATTTTTCGGATATGCCTACTCGCCCTTCATTAAAGACACTATCAGCAATGTTACCGATTAGATTTGCCTTTAGATGTTGGACGACCGGCAGTCCTTCTACATGTGCCAAAAAAGAAACCTCCTTTCAAATTATAAATAAATATATAAAAACACCGTCTCCATGTGAGTACATGAAAACGGTGTTATTGGTAATAGGAACAGCGCTATATAGAATAGCGATTAGAGACAAATACTGCTCGTCGGCAGATATAAAGAGACACTTTACAATAATAGTATACTGGTGATTTGTTTGAAAGTCAACGATGATTTTCTCGCACAAACGAAAAAGGACTACAGACAAATTCTGTAGCCCTTCCGAAAAAACGTTTACTTTGACGCTGCCTCTTTCTTTGCAGCTTCTAATTGTTCATCCGAAAAGTTAGGAAGGTTTTCTTGGATGACTTCCTTAATAACCTCCGGATCTACACCCTTTTTGAAAAGAGAAACAGCAATTTGGTATACTTTGTGCTCCTCTATTTTATTGACCAGATTTAACATGCGGCATTTCTTCTGTAGTGATGTAATTACTTTATAACAGCAAGCAGAAATAAAAGCCTCCAAAGCAGTTTAAGCAATCTAAATGCAGGAAGGCCATGTTAATTCCCGAGAGCGGTACGCACGCTGCTAAAATGCATGTAATAAGGATTTCGAGGAAAACTTTCTGCGGTAAACCACGCATAAAATAAGAAGCGAAGTTCTTGGCGACCCAAAATCCAAAAACAAAAAGCAGTCCCATATCCAACTCTACACCAAACAGAGAAGCGATGTAGCTAACAGGAAGAGTAGAAACGACATAGCCGATGAGCAGATAAAAAATTGCCGAAAAACCCATGGCCGCGAAATCAGAAGCATCGCAGTTAGAAATCGTCGGAAGTTCCTTAATCTTACGGATGAAGTCCGTGATCTTCTTTTTAACCGCGAAAATTTGAGGTACTAAGAATAACATAAGAAAAACTCCTCTCTAAAAACAAAAAACTCCTATCTTCAATAGATAGAAGTTACGTAAAATGAATGGCTAACAACTCCCACGGAAGGGATCAGGAAACAAATACAGAATTTCTGCAAAAAGAGACAACTTATATTATATAAATATCAGATATTCACTATATTGTCAAGTCTTTTAATAAAAAAAGCAAGGTGCAACCTGACGGCTGCACCTTGCTTCAATTAAATTTGATCCTTATACTTTTCGATCATTTCAGCCGCAAATTCTGCATCGTCCATAACCTTCTCAATGTCTTCTTCACGGCCTTCATTCTTCAGAAGGCGAAGTAATGACCTCAATTGATTTTGGCCTTCTGCACGGCCTTTTTCTCTTGCTTTGTAAGCAACACCTTCGCTGAAATTACACATTTCAGAAACCTCCTCACGCAAGTCATCTGTAATAGAAATACCCATTTTCTCCAATTTGATTAACTTTTCTTCACTCGACGCATCAGTGTCAATCAAAGTGTTAAGAACATCTATTGTTTTAAGTCTTGGAGGGCAATCGTCTGATCCCAGATACACGAATACTATGCGCTGAAGATCATACCGATCATTAAATATTTCTACTGGCCCCTTGTGTACATCTTCGGTCCATTTCAACGATACTATACTGTTTCGCTCCCCCGGATCCGGGGACTCTACAAGCCATATGCTGTAAATTTTGCGAATCTTATCATAGTCCGATTTAAAGAAAAGTTCACCTTTTTGAGAGCTGATTAGTCTGCTTGCGTAGTATACAGCTCTTTTAACCAGATCATACCCCAACCGCTTGGCGTTGGAGATGTTCTGAGCTTCCAAATTGATAATTAAAACGCTTTTTTCTTTCGTTTTGGGGTTTTGCACAAGCAATTTAACGTCATATGTCACTACACCCTCACTTACAGTCTTATCTTCTGTACTAAGGCCAATAGCCTGTCGCACGGCTGTATGAGTTGTATCCGTATCAACACCAATACATGCTGAATCGACTGAAAGAAAGCATTTACCGATATCATCTAGCGACATATCCGAAAACTCTGGCACAGTCTCCTTGACGATCTGTGATGCAATCGGAATACATGCCATAAAAGAAATCAAAAAATAATGATTCAGTCTTCTGACAAAAGGTAAACAACCAACTTGGATATTCACTAATCCGTTAATATCCAAGTTGGTTGTTCCTTATTTCTCTTTCTTCGGGAAAATAAACTTCAGTTTGTAGTCTTCTCCCAACGAAAGAGCTGCAACGAATTCTTTGCCTTTGGAATTAGTTAAATGGAAAGGTTTTGTTGTCTTCATCGAGAGAAGCTGCGCTTCTTCGTGGTCCGTCAGTTTATGGCCGCAGACATTTGTGTTAAGCGTAAACGCGCAAGATGCGTTCTTGCATTTAAGGCCCCATGCATATTCGTTCAGTTCACCATGGCATTTCGGGCACGGGAATGGCGATACAAAGGAACGTGTCAGTTTCCCATCAGCGTAAACAATTCGTGCAGCATATTCTTTTCCTCGTGCTCACACAAAACCGTCGATCAAGCGGGTGCGTTTATAAGTCAAGAGATATGCGATATCTATCTTCTCCATCGGATGATTAAATACTATAGCAGGAATGGTGAAATCACAGCTCATGCAGTGCCAATCACCCTCTGGCCCCAGGTCGCCATAACTCTGGCATTTAGGACAAACACATTCCTGTAAGCAAATACCTCCGCACTCTTTCAGTTCTTCCGCTGCTTGCTGCACTTCCACGCAAAGGTCACGGACAAAAGCATCTGTATCCGACTCGAAAGAGTCTACATCAGCTGTACCCTGCGCAACCAAAGACAGCCGGTTAACCCAGTTGACCAATCCGGAAGTATCGCACAACTGCGAGGCCAATAAGTATCTTAACCCCTTTGTGCTGCGCTTCGTGAGTTTCAAGACATTATCATCAGGGCCTACTGTTACCTGTCCCCACGCGATGAGATTATCAATAGCATTCGCAAAGATAAGTGGATCAGGCAAGAAAGCATTCGAGGCCAACTCGTACAGATCCGTTAGCAAGTCATATTTCGAACAACCTCCTGCCGACTCCTGTACAGTAGCAGAGGCCATCTGCAACGGACTCATCTCGGTCATATCGGCATTAACTGACTCATCGGATGCAGCAACCAACTTGGATGTTTGCGCCATAATCGAGAAACAATGACCATCCGCTGTCAACTCATACATATTATGTACTCTCAGACGCTTTTCCATGATCGCTGCAATATTGTTCTCACAAATCAGATCGTAGATCTTCTTTTCGTCAACTGTCATATCTGGACCGATGGTTTTGCTCGTGACCAGAATGCCCATGTGATTATACGGATTATTATAGGCATCCCAGTCGCTGAATTTATCGAGTTCTCGCGGCTTGAACTGATTTGCAAAGCTTGGGTTGTTGTTAATTGCAACACTCGCCGCTGTAAATTCCACTTTCATACACCACGGCATAGCAGAGCTCTCGGTTGGCCATGTAATATAAGACTTGTTATATAACTCATACGCCAGATTTACTACGTACTCTGGTTTCAGGCCATATCGCTTTTCGGCTTCTACCTGCAAGGAGAAAATATTGTACAGTGGAATCTTCTCAAAGGTCTCTGTATGATTTGTTCGCTCTATATGATGCTCAGACAAAGACTGCAAAACCTGCATGGCCTGCTGCGCGGGAAATGTCGAGGAATGATTATATTGAACGACCGTGCCATACTCTCCATTGGACAGTTCAATTTTTATCTTCGGCGCTTCGTCTGCCTTCGACTCATAGCGCAGGCACGACAAAATCATACCTTCTATATATCCCGAAGGAAACATAGCATGGCTGATGGTATGCTGATACATAGCATTTGTTATATTACAGCCAATCAGCCATGAGAACCGTTCCCACGATACGCTGGCAGACAGATACGCATTACATGTTGCACCGTCTTCCGGCGAATTAAACGACTCGAATACACACGACTCTACCATCGAGCGAGGCCGTACGCGTGAAATATGAATACTACTGTCAGTAACGAAGATATCACAGAACTGAGCAAATGCCAGTTCGCCGCGAAGATTATCTTCTGCTGCATTGATAATACCAGCAGCATCGTTCACGATCTGCTGATACAAAGCCTGTCTCGCTTCAAAGTTCGGTTCGACAATTTTGCGCTGCAACTCCTGAGGAATAAACGGCAGCGGTCGTTTATCAAGGTTCGTATACTCTTCATCATAATCAACCATCTTATACGGTTCAGAGATTGCACCATCCGAATAGACAAAGAGATACTGCTGCCCGCAAAAGAATGCCGTAATATAGCCGTCTGCAATGAGTTCAGACTCTAATTTATCGTGATATTCCGCATAGTTTTGCGGCCTCACCTTAATATTGTTGGTTAGGACTACGCCATCCAGACGAGTAGCTAAAAGCATCGCTCTTTCTCTGCTGTTAGTGTAGACAACAATCACGGTAGATATACCCTCCTCCTAAAATAAAATAAAGGGATCCGCCAATACAAAAGGCGAATCCCTCTAAATACGGAATTACATAATAATAGACTGAAGCTGGATGAGGATCACCGCAAAAATGATGATGCCGGCAAATCCAACAATCATGGGGATCCACTGAATTCTGCGCTCACCGTCGAACTCTTCCAACTCATCCATAGTGTCACGGTCCGTATAATAGCCGTCTGTGTTAGCACGAGACTGGAACTGTTTACGACGCTTTTCCTCTCGCATCGCAGCGCTTTCTTTGTCCTTTTTCTTCTTATTCTTTTCCCTCTTCTTTTTCCTACGAGGTGCAGACTCTTCTTCAGTTTCCGTAGTTGCCTCCTCGGCGGCAGGCTGGATTTCCTCATCATCCTGAGGCTTATTCTTTGATAAGTATGCGAGCGGGTTCAAACGCTCATTCGCCCGGGGCTGAGGCTGCTGTTCCTGCATGGGGGATGGCTGCTGTTCCTGCATGGGGGATGACTGCTGTTCCTGCTGGAACTGCGACTGCTGAGGGGACATCTGCTGCTCATAGAAATAGCCTTGCGGATTCGGCGCCTGTCCCACAGGCGGCTGTTGCTGCCAGGGTCCTTGTCCCATAGCATTAGGCTGACCGGCAAACTGCTGTGCGTTCGGCATACCCTGATTTGGGTTTGACGGTATAGGCTGCTGAACCGGCGTCTGCTGGGGCGGAAATCCTGGCTGTGCATATTGCTGCTGCGATCCTGCCGGCGGGGTAGAAGGCTGCTGTGTATACTGCGGCGGCACCTGCTCTCTCTCAGGCGGAACTTGCTGCGGCGGCATATAAGTCTGCTGAGGAGGCGTCTGCTGCGGTCGCTGCATAGGCTCAGGCTGAGCCGTTGGCTGCTGATTAAACTGCGGCTGTTGCGGTACCGTTGGCTGAGGCGGAACAAATTGCGACTGTTTTTGAGCAGGGGAGGGGGGAGTAGGAGTATTTCTCACGGGTGACTGCTGATTAAAAAACTGATCCGGATCTACGAATTCAGTAGTACCATCTGCTGCCGGTTTCGAGTTTTCTTCCTTCTTGCCCATGCGACCAAAAATGCGCTTATGCGATCTCGGAGACACGGGTTTCGGTGCTGTCGGTTGTTCCTGCGGGGCAGGGGAAGACGGCGTAACTGTCTCCGGAGTAGGATGGGGAACAGGGGGCTGTTGCTGAGTATGCGCCGCACGCGTTGGTTGCGAGGCAGGAGACTGTGGCTGTGCATGAACAGTCGATGCAGATTGCGGAGTAGGAGGCTGCTGTTGAGCAGGAGCTGCCGGCGTAGGCTGATGGGGCGTTACAGGAGCAGCTTGAGGCGCCGACGACTGTTGCCGAGGAGCTGCCGTATGCACAGGTTGCGGAACTGTTTTGGCCACAAAAGAATGGCCACAATTAGAGCAGAATTTAATTCCCGGCTGTACCGGTAGTCCACATGACGGACATACATTCTGCTGCGGGAACTTATAGCCGCATTCATTGCAGAATTTAGCATTATCTTGATTTTCCGTGCCGCATTGAGGGCATTTTGTAGACATAATTTTCACATCCTATCAATATATTCGAAAAGATGACTATAGTAGTTTTCTGTTATCCGTAGTGAGCCATCACATAGTTTGCAAATTCAAAGAAACATGCGATTGCAATGACCTGCACAATAACCAACACCATTTTTATCAAGAAGCGCTGCCAGAGAGGACGCTTATTCCGCCTTTTCTGCAGAGCATGCTCAATTACATCGGTTTCAGTCTCGTTTTCGGATGAGGTCTGAGTTTTCTCAGTCGACTCATTTTCATCCACTGCCGGTTCCGGTTCGTCCTTGGGCTTGTTCTGCATACGATCTCGGTTTTTCTGGTATCTATCCAGCATAAGTAACCTCTATTTCAAATGTTTTCTGGTATATTCTTCTCGCTGATTACGAATGAAGGGCAATCTCCTTGAAAGTTCTATTTGAATATAGCTATCCAGATATGCTTTTCCAATCAAGCATAATTCTTTCAGTTCATCGTCCGGCATATTAACGAAGCATGAGAACGTTGGTTTTTCTCCAGTTTTCGGGGAGAAACCACCGTTCTTTGTATTGACGCCTGCACCCTCTGTTCCAACGAACGCAAATGCTGCCTGTCCCAGCCCATCTACTAAAGATAACGAGCGACTAACGATCATATTGTTTTTGAAGCCGCCGCCATACTGCTCAAAATAATGGTTTTGAGTAGAGCCTCTCTTTAGAGCCTCTTTCTTCTGACGGGAATAAACACCGCTAAGTACATTATGAGTCAGAAGGAGGAATCGTGCAGCCGGGATAAAGAAAGAGCATATGTCTGCTCTCTGTCCAGTTTCCTTTGAAATGTCCAAGTTGGACATTTGGAACTTCATGCACGGATTTGGTTCTCCGTGTTCAGTGACCATATCCAATGCGTCGATACAGAGCAGCAGGGAACGCTTCTCATTCATCTTTTTATAGATAGTTCTCAGATTATAATCTGCAAACTGTTCTTTTACCTTCGCCAAAACCGATTCACCACCTTGTTAACAAACCCAGTCACGGGAGCCTCGTGAGTTTCTTCCAAGGGGATATACTTCAGCAGCTGATCCTTGTGATGAGTTACCAGGTCATCATAAAAAGCCGGGTCCTTCACACGGATCTGCTCAATATACTGACGAACGAACAACGACAGATGACGTCGACAGCTATGATAATCCCACAGCGGAAAATCAGTGTCCTTGGACGGACTGCCTACCATTCGACGGGTGTATTCATCCATCGAGGAAATATGGATTTGAGACAGAATTGTTTTTCTATATTCGGTTGCCAGTTTTTCGGCGTCTACATGTCGAGAGATTGTTCCACGTTTAATGATGACCGGAATAGCGAACACTGGAATAACCATTTCATTAACAACGAAATGCTGATCGTCATATTCGCTGCGGTTATATGTAATGCCTTCAAAAAGAGCATCCCAGCCCTGCTGCAAGAAAAACAGCCACTGGCGATTATCCACTACATGCTGCAATGCCTGGATCTGATTAGAGACGTAAACATTACCCTCTCCATACTCAGACTCGATAATCTTCTTCAGAGATTCTTGAATATCCTGCGGTACGCTGAAATGACAAGAAACATTCTTCGTGATTACGCAGTATTTCTGCACATGATGCAGGATCGGGAGCATATACAGATTTGCATGCTGTCCAAACTCGTTAGAGTTCCAATAAGCATCCATTGCTGCCTGAGCTTCGTTGGTTTGAGAAGCCTGCACAAATTGTTCAAATGCCGTCTTTGCATCCTGGCTATGGTTATTTTCATCCAGCCACTGCCGGAAAGACAGTTTTCCAGGAACACCGAAGGTGGGAATAAACTCGATGTTTGCCTTGGGCGGAACTCTAAGCCCCGGATTGTTACGCATCAGGTTAGTGATATAATCGTAGACCGTGTTTTTGGACATAAACGTTCCAACGCCGGCAAAGATCTGTGCGCGTTCAGGAATACTGTGTTCAAAAATGCAGCGATCAACGTCAATCTTGTTAATATTTTCAGATTTCATACATATTCACCATTCACGGTACTACTGGTATTATATCATTATCATAAAAATCTTGCAATATATATGTAGAACCGATTTATCCTTCTTAGATTATATATTCTCGGAAATACCCGTATTTTTAAGAATGTTTCGAAAGTAATATTTGCTTTTTACTTTTGATATAGCAAGAAGTTCCCCTTCTGATTTCTCAGTAGTGAACATATTTATTTTTGCCGTTCGCTGGATATCGCGGACAGTAATTCCATATATGCTGTTCTTACCCGAGCGAGTTGCTTTCCGAAGCATTTTTCCGATAGAGTCACTCTTCATCTTCTTCTTTGCTTTGCTCACAAAGAGAGTGTTTTTTCCGTCAATCGGAGGAATACGGCATCCCAGATATTCGTCCAATGCTTCCTTTGTTTCTGGGTCGAGCGGGACGTAACGAATATCTCCTTTGGCATCTGTAACCCGAATGTTATTCAGCTCGACATCTTCCAGTTTCAGATCGCAGATTTCCTGGAGGCCTATTCCACAGCGGAGGAACATTTTCACGATACAGATATTACGAGTGGCAAATTCGCTGCTGTTCAAGCTATCACAGATCTGCTTCTCCAGAGCAGGAGTCACGGTCTTTTGTTCCTTAATCTCTTTTGCCGGACGCTGTGTATCCATTATAAAAGCAATGGGATCAGATGAGGTTTTGACCGCTAACCAGTTATAAAACCCATGAACAACACTTATCCGAAGTGCAAAGCTGCCGGGTTTCTCTTTCAGTGTATAACAATAATATGAGAGATAACGCTTCCATTCGGTTTCAGAGATCGAAGCCATGTCATCGATAGAAACTCTGTGAAGGACAACCTCATTCGGGGCGCAATCTAAATGTGCTCTTTCATGCTTGAGGTATTTTGCCAATGAGCGCAGCGACATATAGTAGTTGTACGCAGTCGACGGTGATAATTCGCGTTTTTCAACCAGAAAGTCCATATATTCCGTTAAAATACCCGGTTCCTTTCCATATTTCTCAGATATTCTTTCACCCATCAACAACACCTCCCTTAATATAACTCGAAACACCAATCAGGGTATTTGTGCTTAAGCAGCTTCCATTTTAGAACGAAATCCTTTGTTGTAAGATACCGTTCTCTCTTTTCATCATAGCCTTTAACATCTTCTATAACTCGCTTACCATCCCGGATATAAGAAAAGTCAGCCTTGTATGTAATGGCCTGTATTTTTTCTCCGTTATAGACGAACGATTCTTGGATAATGATATTATCCTGGCGTTTCAGTTCTGAGATATCGCCCGAGCGCTGTAAGAGCAAAAGCTCTCTATAACGGGAATACTCCTTCAAGCTATCGTACTTCTCCAAAATGCGACCCATATCCGGATCAGGCCTCTTGGGGGATACACCCTTTTCCTGTACATACACCTTAACGTTCCAATACTTCGAAGCTGAAGGCAGCTTCGGTACAGGAGAAACTGCTTTCGCAGGCGTTTTCTTTTTCTTATGGGTGTTTAGATCGCGTACTCGCAGCTGAGGGTTCTTCGCCATCATGGCATTAAACTCCTCACATGTCATTGTCATCAGAAAACACCTGCCTTACTCTTATGTCTTTTGCTTGAGCCAGTTATCCAAAAAGCCTTCCATTATCCCCTTGTTGACTCGGCCCACTGTAGACAACATGCACTTTTTATCCCAAAGGGAACCGTTCTTTGCGTAGAAGATCCTGAGGGAAGAGTATTTTCTTATGAGTGCTATTGTGCTCATCGCCATAAGCGTCTTGAGAATATCACTTGGGGCAACAGTAGGTTTGCAAATCACCACAACTAAGATGTATTTCTTATCAATTTGCAACTCTTTTACCGAATATCGATATTGGGCGCATATATCATTTATAATGCCGGTGATGCCGGGTACAAAATCTTTGCCCCATATTTCAGAACTGAACCGAGGACACCACACCAAACGATAATGCATGCTGCATTCTGGATATATTTGAATTCCATCATTGAGTATCATCGTTGCAGTCCTCCAGCTGAAACTTTTCTTTGAGCCCTCTTCGAATCAGGTCAGAGACCGTAATGGTTTTATTCTCTTCTACAGAGTAAATGCGCGAAAGATTTTCCAATTGTTCTTTCCATGCGACAGGAATACTCAGGTTGATTTGCGTATGCTTAATCAGACTTTTCTTACGTGCCATTTTAATTTCCCCTATTATAAAATCTATATCGTATATGCCTTATATCTTAAATACGATATATACCTTATGCGTAATATATAGCTTAACTATTATCTATATTATATATCATTATTAGATTTAATTCAACATGTATAACGTGTTTGTTCACACTTTATTTTCAATTATTCGCGTATTTATTTTAATTAAGTCTTTCTTTTTGCAATATTATATGATATA
>OLRG01001242.1_pt1 | contig 21268 bp, 15 predicted proteins | sample 1672331 | NCBI WGS metagenome assembly OLRG01 (sample SAMEA3136672, study PRJEB25190) | human gut metagenome
TCCGGATTATCCCGGAGATAGTTCTTGGCATTGTCCCGGCCCTGACCGATGCGCTCATCTCCAATGGAATACCAGCTTCCACTCTTCTGCACCAGATCATATTTGACGCCCAGATCGACCAGCTCACCATTGTGGGAGATGCCCTCGCCGTACATAATATCAAACTCCGCTTCCCGGAAGGGAGGTGCGACCTTATTTTTTACCACCTTGACCCGGGTGTGGTTGCCCATAATCTCGCCGCCGTTTTTCAGGGTTTCAGTCCTGCGGATATCCAGACGCACAGAGGCAAAGAACTTCAGCGCCCGCCCGCCGGTGGTGGTCTCAGAGGAACCATAGATCACACCGATCTTGTCACGGATCTGGTTGATGAAAATCACAAGGCAGTTGGTCTTGGCAATGGAACCCGCCAGCTTCCGCAGGGCCTGCGACATGAGCCGTGCCTGAAGGCCCACCACAGACTCGCCCATTTCGCCCTCGATCTCCGCCCGAGGCGTCAGTGCAGCCACGGAGTCCACTACCACCACGGAAATTGCACCGGAGCGCACCAGCGCATCGGTGATCTCCAGTGCCTGCTCGCCGTAGTCCGGCTGAGACACCAGCATATTTTCAATGTCTACTCCCAGAGCCGCCGCATATTCAGGGTCCAGTGCGTGCTCGGCGTCCACAAAGGCCACCTCACCGCCCATCTTCTGGGCTTCTGCCACCACATGGAGGGCCAGCGTGGTTTTACCGGAGGACTCCGGCCCATAGATCTCTACGATTCTTCCCTTGGGCAGTCCGCCTACCCCAAGAGCCAGATCCAGCGTCAGGGAGCCCGTGGGGATTACCTCAACATTCATGCTGGCCGCATCACCCAGCCGCATAATGGAGCCGTCGCCAAAGCTCTTTTTGATCTGCGCCATGGCAGTTTCCAACGCCTTTTTCTTGTCGGTGGCCGGTGCCGCCGCTTCATATGCCGGTTTACTCTTCGCCATCTTCCGCACATTCCTTTCCTGTATCTTCTGTGATGGGCTTCTGCGCCAAAACAGCTCTGGCCCGTTCACCACTGTCCCGGGCAAGTCTGCCCAGCTGATAGCCATGCTCCATCAGGATCTGGCACACCTCAGCTTCCTGCCCCATTCCAAATTCAAAACAGATAAATCCGCCGTCCCGCAGGATCGGCGTATAATTTTTCACAATGGCCCTGTAAAAATCAAGGCCATCCTCGCCCCCATACAGCGCCAGTCTGGGCTCATAGTCCCGCACCGACGTATCCAGCTCTTCCATCTGCCGTGCCGTGATATAAGGGGGATTGGATACGATCAGGTCGTATTTTCCCAAATATTTAGGTGCAGGCTGCCGCACATCCAGCGAAATGCAGCTGACCCGCCCGCTGAGATGATTGTCCTGCGTATTCTTTTTGGCAATCCGCAATGCCTCCGGGGATATCTCTCCCAGCGTCACCCGGGCGTCTTTGACCTTGGACGCAATGGCAAGGCCAATGCATCCGGTACCGGTGCAGAGATCCAGTACCCGGGGATTCTGTACCCCCAGCTTCACCTGATGAATTGCCAGGTCGCAGACCGCCTCCGTATCGTCTCTTGGGATCAGCACATCCGGCGTTACCGTCAGGGAGAGCCCATAGAACTCCCACTGCCCCAGAATATAGGCCAGCGGTTCGCCCTTTAGATGGCGCTCCACCATTTCATTGACCCGCTTGATATCCCGCTGGAATATGGTCAGCTGAAAGTCTGCTACCAGCTGGCTTACCGTTCGGTCTGTGGCTGCGGCAACGATCTCCCGTGCAGTAAATTCGGCATTCTCGCCGTCTACCCTCCGAAGTGCCTGTTTGGCCGCCATATATAGATTATGATAACTGTAATCCGCCATACCTTACCAGTTGTCCGCCCCTTCCTCTTCCGGAATCACTGCATCCAATGCGGCAATGGCACACTGGATCATGGAATCATCGGGCTCATTGGTGGTGAAATTCTGGAACCACATTCCCGGTGCCGTCAGGATCCTGGTCAGCCAATTGTCATGGCGGCCCACCAGACGGTTGAGCTCATAGCTAATGGCCACCACTGGAAACAGCAGAAGCAGATGGCACAGCATCCGCAGCAGCGTATTGCCTACCCGAACCACGCTGCCTACCAGAATGCTGATAAAAATCACCACAAACAGGAAGCTGGTTCCACAGCGCGGGTGAAATCTGGTGCAGGGCCGGACATTTTCTACCGTCAGCGGCTTTCCCAGCTCATAGCATTTGATGGTCTTGTGCTCTGCGCCGTGGTAGGAAAAGACCCGCCGCATATCCTTGAGCTTTGAAACACCGATCATATAGCAGGTAAAGATCAGGATCTTCACCAGACCTTCGCAGAGGTTTCGCAGCAGATAGCTATCATGAATGGGGCGCACCAGTCCCACCAGGAACGTAGGAAGCAGCATAAACAGCCCCACGGAAAACACAACGCCCAGAAGCACTGCCAGATAGATCACCAGCGACTCCAGCTTTTCGGAGCCAATGTGCTTTTCCAGCCACTGCTCCACCTTTCCTGGCTCCCCCGTATCTTCTTCCTCCGGGTAAAAAGACGCCGAATACATCAGTGCCTTGACCCCAGCCACCATACTGCCGCCAAAATTGACTACGCCCCGGATCAGAGGAAGTCCCAGAATGGGATACTTATCCTTAATGAACTTCAGTTCGTCAACCTTTAATACGATCTCTCCCTGCTGATCCCGCACTGCAATGGCCTGCCGGAAGGGGCCGCGCATCATAATGCCCTCGATCAGTGCCTGACCGCCTATGGATGTCCGCTTTTCCTGATTTGCCACAGTCTGTTTCCTTTCTAACCCCGCCGCTGATCCTATTATAGCGCACGTGGTATCCCAATAATGGTACTTATCGTTTCATTCCTTATTTCAGCGGCAGTTCAATGGTCACCGCACAGCCGCCCTGTTCATCCGCCGCATTGGCGATGGTCAGCTTGCCGCCGTGCATGGTAACGATCTCCTCACACACCGCAAGGCCAATGCCGCTGCCCCGGGCCTTGGAAGACCCCTTGTAAAACTTCTTTTTCACCAGAGGAAGCTCTTCTTCCGGAATTCCCGGTCCAAAGTCTCGGATATGCACCGCCAAATGGTCGTTCTCCACCTGAATATCACAAAGAATCCGTCCGCCCTCGCCGCCATACTTGGCGGCATTGTCCAAGATGTTCAGGAACACCTGCTTCATCCGCTCCGGGTCACAGCTGATCTCCGGCACGTCCTCGTCCGCCGCCTCATACTGCAGATCGATTCCCTCCTGCTTTAAGCGGCTGCCGTACATAAAAATGGTGTCCTCAAAAACGCCCCGCAGGTCACATTGCTCTACATTCAGCTTGAAGCGTCCATCCTGAATCCGTGAAAATTCCAGCAGTTCCTCCACCAGAGATGTAAGCCGCTTGGTCTCCTTCAGCATGGTCACAATGCCCCGACGGGTCTCCACCGGGTCCATCTGATCGCTGGTCATCAGGGTCTCGCCCCAGCCGGAAATCGCCGTCAGCGGCGTCCGCAGTTCATGGGATACCGAAGACAGGAATTCCGACTGCATCTTTTCTGTCTGACTGATTTGCAGAGAGAGATTATTAATTGCCCGGGCCAGCTCCCCGATTTCGTCATTGTTTTCCGCAAATTTCTTCTGAATCTGCGTACCATAACCGCCGGAAGCAATGCGCTTGGCGGTATCCGTAATCTCCACCACCGGTGTTACAATGGAGTGAATAAAGAACATCCCCGTTGCACCCACCAGCAGAATAATGAACAGCGCAATCAGGCCCATACCGCCTGCCCACAGCATGATCTGACGATTTGCCAGCCGCAGAGACGTAACCAACCGCAGTGCACCCGCAGCTCGTCCGTCTGCCAGCAGGATCGGCGTAGACACTGCAAGAATCCGTTCTCCGGTCTCGGGATCCTTTCCCTGAAAGGTGGTGATCTCCAGCCGTTCCAACGCTCCGGTCACATCCGCAGTTTTCGGCTGACTGCCGGAGGCAAGGCCGAAGGAGGAGCTGATGATCTCTCCGCTGCTGCTGAGAAACTCCAGCTCCAGATTATTTTTTCCTTCAAAATCCTGCGTAAAGCTGTATACACCGCTGTAAAACTCCTCCTGGGAAGAGCTGATATAGGTCTCAAAAAAGTCAGCCGTGGTTTTCAGCTGCGCTTCCAGTCCGCTGCGCATACAGCTGTAATAGTAACTGGAAATTGCGGCAATTCCGCAGGCCGCACAGCCCAGCACCAGAATCACCAGCAGGATCACATTGTGGGTGAGCCACCGGGAGCGTATTCCAGACTTTTTTTTCATGGCTCTCAAGCGCCCCACTTATATCCATAACCCCAGACGGTGGTGATATAGACCGGATTCGATGTATCATCCTCGATTTTAATGCGCAGCCGACGGATATTCACGTCTACGATCTTCAATTCTCCATCGTAGTCACGGCCCCAGACTGCCGCCAGAATATCCTCCCTGGACATGGCCCGTCCCGGGTTCTGCATAAGCAGCTTGACAATGGCATATTCCACCTGCGTCAGGCGAATCTTCTGCCCCGCCTTTTCCAGCGTGCGATTGCGTGTATTGAGAACAAAGGGGCCATGGCGCAGCTCATCCGGCGAGCTGTTGGGCTCCCCGCCGATCCGACGGTACAGCGCATCGATTCTGGCCGTCAGCTCTGCCGGAGAAAAGGGCTTGGTCACATAATCATCTGCGCCGGTCATCAGCCCGGTGACCTTATCCATTTCCTGCGTCCGGGCCGTGAGCATAATAATGCCAATGGTCTTATTGGTGGCCCGCACCGTGCGGCAGACCTCAAAGCCGTCCATCCCCGGCAGATTGATATCGAAAATCGCCACGCCGGTATCCGGATTCCGCCGCAGCTGTTCCAGCGCCTCTTCTCCGGTGCTGGCCTCAATGGCTTCATAGCCCGCCCGCCGCAGATTGATGACGACAAAGCTGCGGATGCTGGCCTCATCTTCCAAAATCAACACTTTTTTCATGACTGTTTCCCCTCTATGTCTGTTCTGTCCCCAGAGCCGCTCTCGCTGTCTGTACGTTCCAGATGGAAGCGCTCAGACACCTGCGCCACAGAAACCATGCCCTCCCATGGCTGCACCTCCGCGGGAATATCCACTGCCAGAATCATATCTGTATCGCTGTAAAGGCTGGTGAGCTTTCGCTGCTCAGCCTGTGTCTGCCGGTCTGCGCCCCAGATGGCGTATATGGTCATAATCGTATCCCCGGCCTTTTGGCTGCGCTTCCAGCGCCGGAATGTCACAGTGTGGATCGTATAGGCCGCCTGGGTCTCACTGGACTCCTCTGCGGTAATCTGCCCCCACCAGGACTCGGGCATTACAAAATACCACTTTTCGTTCCACTGATGATATGTGACGGATTTCTCTGCGGTGCTGCCGCCGGAGGTCAGTCCAAACCATTCCACCGCCTGCATCTGATGTGCCGCATCCTCTGCCGGAAGGCCTACGGGACTTGGGATCTCAATGCATCCGTCCCCATCGATGTCCGTGGGGTACAGGCTTCCGCCGCTGAGGCTGGCCGTTACGGCAAGTTCACCGCAGTCCACCTGCATCAGCGCACCGTCGTTGCCCAGCACCATCACGTCCGTTGCCAGCCCCGCTTCCGTTTTCGATGTGACCAGCACCGCCGGAATGTCATCTTCCAGCGTCCCCTCCTGAATATTCAGGATATCAGAAAAGCATCCGCCGAGCACCAATTCCTGCCCCGGCTGTATCTTTCCGTCTGCAAGTGTGTAGTACACCGCCTCTGCCATTGCATCCGCACCGCCGTCTGCAATGGTAAGGATCTCCTGCCCGCCCTTCCGGTCCAGATCCACCAGCTCATATCGGCTGCAGGGCGCCGTCAGCAGCTGCTGCGCCGTTCCGCCGGAATAACGGGACACCTGAAGCGCCTGCGTCACCGCATCGCTTACCTGACAGGTGATCAGGATTTCAAGACTGCCGCTGCCGTCCAGATCCGCATATTCCACCGATCCCACCGCACTGCCAGAGCAGGGAATCTCATCCACCTTCTGGTAGGAATCCCCCTGACGGGAGAAAATCGCAGCGGATACCGTTCCGTCTTCATTGCTGCGGAAAAACGCCACCGCCTCGTCTACCCCGTCATGATCCAGATCCACCAGCTGCACCGGCTCCCGCCGGGCACCCGATGAGGGGGCATGATAGCTATAATTCTGTTCCAGAACCTCATTGAGCGCATCCTGAAGGTTATAATAATCCTCACTGGCTTCCGGCAGGCAGTAGAGCTCGTCAACACTCATCCCCGAACAGCCGCACAGCAGGCACAATGCCAGCAGCGCTGCAAGAATTTTGATCCGCCTCACGGCGCTGCCTCCCTTCTGCATTCATGTAAACATACTCTGATACAGTATATCACATTCCGTTACAAATTGGTAGCATTTTTGTGACGAATGCAGAAAGAAATCCCCGCCTTTTCCGCAAGAAAAAGCAGGGATTTTCTATTTCTCGAACCGTTATTTGGTCAGCTCCAGTGTGAAGGTAAAGGTGGTCAGGCCGTCCCGGCTGGTCACGGTGATGTCCTCCCCATGACTGCCCAGAATCGTCTTTACAATATACAGTCCCAGCCCCACGCCGGTTTTATCCATGGAACGGCTCTTATCCGATTTGTGGAACCGGTCAAAGACCAGCGGCAGCTCTTCCGGCGGAATCGTTGGCCCATGATCGGCCACACTCACCAGCGCCTTGCCGCCGGAGGTGGCCACCGTCAGCAGGAACTCCGTATTGGGCTGAGCAAACTTTACGCCGTTGTCGATGAGATTGTAGATGACCTGTGTGATGGCATCCTCATTGGCCATCACATAGACCGCCTTTTCCGGCATATCCACCTGCACATCCAGATGCTTTTCCTCGATCTTCTGCTCAAAGGTCAGAAGCGTCCGTCCAAGGGCCTCCGTCACGTCAAAGCGTGCCTTTTTGATCTCTTCTCCGGTGGATTGGAGCCGGGAAATATCCAGCATGCTCCGCACCAGACGACTCAGCCGTTTCACCTCATCAGAGACCGTCTGCATATAATAGGCATATTTTTCCTTGGGGATCGTGCCGTCCAGCATGCCATCCATAAACCCGGCAATGGTGGTCATCGGTGTCTTCAGCTCATGGCTCACATTGGAGATAAACTCCTGCCGCAGGCTCTCGCTGCGCTCCAGCGATGTGGCCATATTGTTAAAGGCCGTGGCCAGCTCCGCCAAATCGTTGCCATCCGGATAGATCCGGGCAGAAAAGTCCCCATGGGCAAACTGCCGGGCCGCCTTCGCCAGATCCCTGAGGGTCTCCGTTTGCCGGCGCGTGATCAGTGCCATTGCCACCGTTGCTATCACCAGCACCACAATGGCAGTCAGCAAGAACAGGCTTATGATGCGGGTCATCATATCGCTCATGTCCTTTGTTGCAGTAGAGACCATCACATATCCCAGCAATGATCCGTCCGATGCTGCGTTGACCGGGACGCCGAAGAGATACCGCTCGTCAGTATATACCCCGCTGAGCACACCGGTGGCATAGGCATAGCCGTCTGCGTTGATATTTTGGAGCATATCCGTCGGCACCGTTTTCCCAACGTGGTCACAGATAAACTGATTGCAGGAGCACAGCGTCACTACGCCATTGGGATCCGTGATCAGTACATCCGTGGCCGAGACGCTGGCACCATAGCTTACCGACAGCCGAAGCTCCCAATCATCAATCTGGGCCAGTGTATTCTGGGTACTCACATAACTGCTGACCGCCTCGGCATTGGTGGAAAGGGACGCCTTTTCCTCCCGAAGCATATAGTTGTAAAACAGGCTGGTAAAGCTGCACCCCAGCAGCACAAAGCTCAGAAGGATCATCCCCGCCGTAAGCGCCAGCTGCCGTGAGAAGGTGGTTCTCATGTGCCGGACACCTCGAACTTATAACCAACGCCCCAGACTGTTTTCAGCTCCCACTGGTCGCTGACGCCCTCCAGCTTTTCCCGGAGGCGCTTGATATGGACATCCACCGTCCGGCTGTCGCCGAAGTAGTCAAAGCCCCAGACCTCATCCAGCAGCTGATTTCGGGTATAAACCCGATTCGGGCTGGAAGCCAGATGGTAAAGAAGCTCCATCTCCTTGGGGGGCGTATCCACCTTTTTACCATCCACGATCAGTTCAAAGGCATCCATATCGATAACCAGCTTATCGAACACCAGCTTCCGGGAGGTGGGCGCAGCACCGGTGGTACGCCGCAGCACCGCCTCTACCCGTGCCAATACCTCCTTGGCCTCAAAGGGCTTGGTAATATAGTCGTCAGCGCCCATCTTCAGACCGTTGACCTTATCGTTGGTCTCCCCCTTTGCGGTCAGCATAATCACCGGCGTTTTGGACTCCTGCCGAATGGTACGGAGCACCTCCCAGCCATCCATGACAGGCAGCATCACATCCAGCAGGACCAGATCCGGCTGGAGCTGGCGGAATTTTTCCACCGCCTTGCCGCCGTCTGGGGCAATTTCCGTAGTATATCCATCTTTTTCCAGATATAGATGCAGGAGATCTGCGATATTCGGGTCATCCTCCACAATCAAAACTGTATGTGCCATAACCATTCCTCCGTTCTTCTGTATAAAGCGCTCCGCTTCCCTGCGTTCCGCACGGCAGAGCCCCATGATCTTCTGGTAACATTATAATTCATTTTTTTATGGAAGCGTGAAATTTCTGTGAATAGTCACGCTTTTTTTCGGGCATCATAGGATAAAACAGCACCGTAAGGAGGGATCAAATATGCTGCTTGTCTTTCTGGCCGGCGCCATGTTCGGCGGCTTTATTGGCGTTTTAGCCCTGACCATCCTGCAAGTCAGCACGGATCGGTAAGCGCTTCTGATTCAGCACCGCCTCCGTCAGTGCATCCCCCTGATAGCACAGCTTCAGTGAGAAAAACGGTACCCGCTGATCCAGCAGCGCAAGAAAGATATCATCGCCTTCCCACTTGGGGATCTGCCGAAGCTTTTCCTTGGAGATCCACTCCAATACACCTTCATCACATTCCCGCAGCGCTCCCGTGAATCCATCCGCCCAGAACAGGTGCATATATTCCGTCTCATACCGGTCGGAAATAAATGTCACAATGCCGCGGTATTCCATATGGGTCAGGGTCAGGCCCGTCTCCTCTTTGGCTTCCCGGAGGATACAATCCTCCGGGCTTTCTTTGTCTTCAAATTTGCCGCCGATGCCGATCCATTTATCATGGTTCAGATCATTTTTCTTTTTGACCCGGTGCAGCATCAGGTAGCACCCATCTCTCTCAATATAGCATAGTGTTGTGTTGATTCCCCGCATCGCTTCTCTCGCCTTTCTCAATCATGCCGCTCTTCCATGCAGTCCCATGTCTCACAAAATCGTGCCGAAAATGAGGGCATTTCCCCAGCCACATAGAGATGGGCTGTATCCCCAAAGGCGGCCATGCGGAAGGAGGCAGCACCCTTTCGCCGTTCCTCCGTAATCAGGGTTGTTACAGAGGCAGGCGCAGCACAGGCTCCATGCCACAGCACCATCGGGCTTACCCCCAACAGATGGCTCAGCAGTACGCACTCCAGTCCAAAGTGGCAGAACAGCACAATGGTATCCCGGTTGGGTTTCTCCGCCTCATAAATCTCTCCGTTTCTCCGGTAGCCGTGCTGTGCCAGCAGGCCGTCAAGGCCCTGCACCACCTGCCGATACGCCTCCGGCGCCCCGGCCTTCTCCATCACAGGGACGTGCATCCACGCTTCCCGATCATAAAAGCGAGGCTCTCTGCTCCATGTGCCCGGAAGCCAATCCCACAGGGGCGTTTCCCTGCCAATATCCGTATCCATACGGTTCGGCGGAAATTCCCGAAGCCATTCCAGCGTTTTCGCAGATCGGTTCATTTTTTGGAGCGTCGGAGCCGCCGTATCTTGCGCCCGCCCCAGCGGAGATACATAAAAAGATGCGATCTCCATTTGGGCCAGCCGGCAGGACAGCAGTTCCGCCTCCCGCCAGCCGGTTTGTGTCAATGTATCATGCTGATAATCCGGGTCGCCGTGCCGAATAATCAATAGTTTCATCTTCTGTCACCACTCGCTTTCCTCAGGTATGAGCATAGCATATCCCCTTAAAAAGTGCAATAGCCCTTACGTCTCCAAAAGCCTACTTGACAACCGGGATTTTCCGTGCTACCATATATACACCCCCCGGGGGAGGGGTATTAGCACAAACTTCGCCTCCCCTGTCGCAAAAGGAGTTGTTTCCATGAATCAAGAAAAACAGCAGGCTCTACAGGCACTGAAGACTGCCCGGGGCCAAATTGACGGCATTATTAAAATGATCGAAGACGGCCGATATTGCATCGACATCTCCAATCAGATTTTCGCCGCTTCCGCCATGCTGAAGCGGGCCAATTTACTGATCCTCAAGCAGCATATGAATCACTGCGTGCTGGAAGCCGCCGAGCATGGCCACGGCAGTGAAAAAATCGATGAAGTCATCGGGATCCTTTCCAAGATTCTGGACAAGTAAGCAAAGGAGCATATATTATGGAACAGTATCACGTTACAGGCATGACCTGTGCCGCCTGCTCCTCCCATGTAGAAAAGGCGGTAAATGCGGTGGATGGCGTCACCTCCGTTACAGTCAGCCTGCTCACCAACGCCATGAGCGTAGAAGGCAGCGCCAGCCCGCAGGCCGTGATCGCCGCAGTGGAAAAAGCCGGTTATGGGGCATCTCTGGCCGGAGCTGCACAGGAGGAATCTGCTTCCGCCGCCGATCTGGAGGATCACGAGACTCCAAAGCTCAAAAAGCGGCTTATCGCCTCCCTGTGTCTGCTGGTTCCTCTGATGTACCTGACCATGGGACATATGATGTGGAATTGGCCGGTACCCGAAGCATTGGCAGGAAATCATGTGGCCATGGGCCTCATTGAACTGCTGCTCACCGGTATGGTCATGGTCATCAACCAGAAATTCTTCATCAGCGGCTTTACCAGTCTGATTCACCGCGCCCCCAATATGGATACGCTGGTGGCACTGGGTGCCACCGCAGCCTTTGTCTACAGCACCTATTCTCTGTTTGCCATGACCGGCGCACAGGTAGCCGGAGATATGGACGGTGTCATGAAATGGATGGACGAATTTTATTTTGAGTCCGCCGCCATGATCCTGACACTGATCACCGTAGGCAAGATGCTGGAAGCCCGCAGCAAGGGCAAAACCACAGACGCACTCAAAACCCTGATGAACCTCTCTCCCCAGACTGCCACCCTGCTGGTAGATGGTCAGGAGCAGGTGGTTCCCATTGGTCAGGTCTCTCAGGGAGACGTATTTGTGGTACGCTCCGGTGACAGCATTCCCGTGGACGGCGTGATTCTGGAGGGCACCTGTGCCGTGGATGAATCCGCCCTCACCGGCGAGAGTATCCCCGTGGACAAGGCCCCCGGCGCCAAGGTCTCTGCTGCCACCATCAACCGTTCCGGCTATATCCAGTGCCGAGCCACTCGGGTGGGCAAGGACACCACCCTGTCCCAGATTATTAAAATGGTCTCCGACGCTGCCGCCACCAAGGCCCCCATTGCCAAGGTTGCCGACAAGGTATCCGGTGTATTTGTGCCCATTGTCATTACACTGGCAATTATCACCACTGCCGTGTGGCTTCTGGCGGGAAAAGAGCTGGGCTTTGCACTGGCACGGGGCATTTCCGTTCTGGTCATCTCCTGCCCCTGTGCGCTGGGTCTTGCAACCCCCGTTGCCATTATGGTGGGCAACGGCAAGGGTGCCGGCAACGGCATTCTCTTCAAAACCGCCGCATCATTGGAAGCCGCCGGAAAGACCGATATCATTGCCATGGACAAGACCGGCACCCTGACCTACGGCAAGCCAAAGGTCACAGACATTATTCCCGCCGCCGGCTGCTCTGAGGAAGCACTGCTCCGTGCCGCCTTTTCGCTGGAGCAGAAGAGTGAGCATCCGCTGGCCACCGCCATTGTGGACTACGGAACAGAGCATTCTCTGACCCCCGATCCCTCCGAGGCATTCACCGTGGCCCCGGGCAACGGCCTCACCGCCCAAATCGGTGGAAAGCTGGTGGCCGGAGGAAACCGGGCCTTTATCGAGCCAATGGCCCCCATCCCCGCTCCGCTGCTGGAACATGCCAACGCGCTGGCCGAGCAGGGCAAAACCCCTCTGTTTTTTGCCGCGGACCATACGCTGCTGGGCGTGATCGCCGTTGCCGATGTGATGAAAGAGAATGCGCCGCAGGTGGTCAAAGAGCTTCAGAACATGGGTCTTGAAGTGGTCATGCTCACCGGCGACAACCATCGTACCGCCAAGGCCATCGGCGCCCAGATTGGCGTGGACACTGTCATTTCTGATGTTCTGCCCCAGGGGAAAGAGCAGAAAATTCAGGAGCTCTCCCAGCGTGGAAAGGTTGCCATGGTGGGAGACGGCATCAACGATGCCCCTGCCCTGACCCGTGCTGACGTAGGCATCGCCATCGGTGCGGGCACGGATGTTGCCATTGACGCCGCCGATGTGGTGCTGATGAAGAGCGATCTGGCAGACATCCCCGCCGCCATTCGGCTCAGCCGCCGGGTGCTCACCAACATCCACGAAAATCTGTTTTGGGCCTTTATTTACAACGTAATCGGCATTCCGTTGGCCGCCGGTGTCTGGATCCCGCTGTTTGGCTGGCAGCTGAACCCCATGTTCGGCGCCGCCGCCATGAGCCTTTCCAGCTTCTGCGTGGTCACCAATGCATTGCGGCTGAACTTCATCGACATCCGCAGCCCCAAGCACGATCACAAGAAAAAACACACCGCAGCTCCTGCCGCACCCGCCTGTGACACCGGAAGCTGCCCCGTCAAGGAGGAAACTGCTATGAAAAAAACCATTTCTATCGAAGGCATGATGTGCCAGCACTGCGTGGCGCACGTCACCAAGGCCCTCACCGGTGTTGCCGGTGTGGAATCCGTGGATGTCAGTCTGGAAAACAATAATGCCGTTGTGGTCGGCTCCGCCGATGATAAGGCACTGAAAGCGGCTGTCACGGAGGCCGGATATACGGTAAAGAAGATCAGCTAAACGCACCACAGCAATGGGGACGCCCTGTGAATCACCACAGGACGTCCCCAATTATATTTTCTTTGTTCCGCTTATCCCAGATCCCGGTACAGGAAGGTCACGACCTGACCACGGGTGCATGGATCTTTGGGCGCAAACTTTTCCGTGGTTTTTCCGGTGGTAATGCCGTTTTCCACTGCCCAAAGCACCGCATCATAGTAATAGCTTCCACTGGAAACATCATAGAAGGGATTGCTGGTGCTGTAGCCCGGCTTCCCCTCTGTACGCCACAGGAAGGTCACAAATTCCGCTCTGGTAATGGTGTCCTTGGGTGCAAACCTTGTGGCGCTCTTACCGGTGGTGATCCCATTTTCCACCGCCCAGAGTACGGCTTTATAATAGTATTTTCCTTCTGCCACATCTTCAAAGGGGCAGTTGGTGCTGGTGGGCTCCGGGCTTCCCATGGCACGCCATAGGAACGTCACCACCTGCTCCCGCTTACAGGTATTGCCCGGTGCAAACAGTCCGCCCTCCACACCGTTGGTGATGTTGTTTGCAGCAGCCCAGAGAACCGGGGTGTAGTAATACTTACCGGGATCCTGAACGTCGGGGAAGGGGGAGCCCAGCGCCGGAATTTCTTCCGTCTCTGTCTCGCCGCAGATGCCGCAGGTGCGATATTCTGTTCCAGCATTCAGGTAAGTGGCAGCTGTTTCCTCTGTCCAATCGCTCCAGTCGTGACCCAATGCTGGAACCGTATTCCCGGTGCCCGCAGTTTCTCCGCAGCGTGTGCAGATCCAGTCTCCGCTGTAGCCTTCGGTGGTACAGGTGGCTTCTACCACATTCTGAAGCGCATAGCTGTGCCCCAGCGCATTCGTTTCATTGCGGTGCTCCTCCTCGCCGCATTCACAGCGATAAATGTCATAGCCTTCCTCAGTGCAGGTAGGCGCCACTGTCTCCACGAACACAAATTCATGGCCTGCGCTCGGGATCTTCTTCTGCTGTACGGCACCGCAGGATGCGCAGGTGCGCTCTTGCAGCCCATCTTCTGTATCCGTGGCCTCCCGAACAGTCTTCCAGCCGCTCCAGCTGTGGCCGGCGGCGGGAATCGGCTCGGTTCTTGTGGTGCCGCAGGCCGTACAGGTATGGGTCTTTGTCCCCTCCGCCTCGCAGGTGGGCGCTGTGGTAATTTTCCCTTCGTCATAGGTATGTGCCAGCTTGCGTATCGTCCGGCCCTTTTTTATCGTTGTGCCGCAGACCTTGCAGACCTCGTCACCGGTGTAGCCCGCTTCCTTGCAGGTGGCTGTCTTTGCATTCACCAACTCGGTCTGATGGGCTGCCTTTGCTACAGGCTCCGTATAGATGTCGCCGCAGACCTTGCAGGTGTATGTCTTTACGCCTTCCTCGGTGCAGGTTGGCTCCGTGGTGATTTTCCCCTCGTCATAGGTGTGTGCCAGCTTTGCAATTGTCTGCCCCTTCTTAATCGTTTCACCGCAGACCTTGCAGACCTCATCACCGGTATAGCCCTCGTCCTTGCAGGTGGCCTCCTTTGCGTTCTTCAGTTCACTGTCATGGCCAAGGGCCTTTGTATAGCTATTCTTATCAATTTTGGCCTTTTCGCAGCCACTGCACTGATACTTTGTATATCCCTTTTGGGTGCAGGTGGGTTCCACCACTACCGGATTTACATAATTGTGGACATGTTCTGCTGGTGCCATATCCATATACAACTCTGTTGTATTATTCAGCTCATTCCATTCCTCGGTATCGCTGCTGATGGTAAAGCCAATTTGAACATCCGTTGTACCGCTATAGATTGGCCGGGTGATGGCCGCAGACAGCAGTGTGCTCTCGCCCTGATTCAGCTCGCCAATGTCGATCTCACCGAGTGTCTCTGCTCCATAATACACCTTCAGCTTTCCGGAGGCCGGAATGACGCTGTTGTTGCGGACATTGACCAGCACGCTGTATGTATCTCCCACATGCAGCAGCTCTGCATGTGCAATTTCCAGATCCGCGGTGCCCGCAGTGAACTCTACGGAATTGTTCATATCCTGCATATCATTGTCTGCCGTAACTGTCGCGGTGTACTTCTTCTGGCAGTCCGCTGCACCAAGTGCCGGTACCGTCAAAGTCAGCTCCGTTTCCTGTCCTGCCGCCAAAACATTCTCGACCTTCTGCTCTGCAACAGTCTGCCCATTGCAGGCGATCGTGACCGAGTATTCCGTGACCTTCGTATCTCCGTTGTTCTTTACATCCACCACAATCGGGAAGTCCTCACCAGAAGCCGCCGCTTCTTCATCGGCTGCTGCACTTGTGAGCTGCAGATCGGTTGTGTGCTCTATGGTCATCCACGACAACGTGCATACGTCTTCCACCGCATCCTCGGATATCGTCACGTCTGCCTGTACTGCCGCAAGATATGTCTTGTCGCCGATTTCCGCCGCTGCATAGCTCTGGAGATAGCCGCTCTGCTCGGTCACGCCGACCGGCTCCTGCCAGCCATTGTCATAAACCATTGTATAGAGGTTGGAGTTGCTTTCCTCTGCGTTTCTCAACATGATCCGGTCAGAAAGTGCAATAAATCCGTCGGAGAACGCTGTGGACTCTACCACCGTCCGTTTTGCAGTGCCATCGAATGCATAAAGCCCATTTTCATCCGCCCATATGATCTCTTCCTTTTGGGAATCCGGGAGCTTTGCAATCTGAATTGCTGCCACTGCGCAGTCTTCACCGAGCGTCTGGTTTTCTCCCTTCAGGCCCGTAAACAGCGTCAGTTGGCTGCCCTGTGTGTTGCGGTCATTGTCCTGATCTGTCGCCACAGCAATGCACAATTCGCCGTTTACTTCGCCAGCTGCCAAGCTGACAACTGCATTCATGCCCTCCGCAAGGGTGCTTGCCTTCGACCAGGTTCCGTCCTTCAACTGTGCATATACCAGGCAGTTGGTAGCATTCTGCCCCAGCATATCGCTGGTATCTTCGTTGGAGATCCATACAGCCGTGGGAATCCCATTGGCCATGCAGATCACAGGGGCATAGGCATAGATCCCGGATACGGACAGATCCGTTACATTCTCAAACCCCATGGTATCTGTGGAAAACTTCGCCGCTGTAATCCCCTGTGCTGCCGCATAGTCTGCCGCTGTAACATCGTCCGTCCATTCCTGATTCGCATTTTGATAGATGACATACAGGGTTCCATCTGCAGCAGAAGCCAGCTTTGCAGCGCCGTCTGCCGTTGTATTGTCCGGATTCACCGGCTTGGGCTGGCTCCACGCTCCATCGGAATACACCGAATACACCAGCTGAGCTGCATTTGCCGTTGTTCTTGACGTATCTGCTCGGGTCCATACCATCACCGGGGTTCCATTTGCTGAGCCGATCACCGGCTGCATATTGCGGTAGGTGTCCGTTTGCAGAGGCGTCAGCTGATTTTGGGTGTTCTCATCCTCTATGCTCATCAGGGAAATTCCGCCGTTTTCTCCCAGCCACTCTGACTCTTCCTCCAGATAACTCAGGTCAGACAGCTGATAAGCATCTTGGTCTGCCTCATTTCCCACCGCCGCCTCGCTTCCGGGAAGCATCCGCGCACGGGCTACGCTGGAAGAGGAATACAGATGCCATGTGTTGTAGGCAAATGGCCGGGCATATTCAAATGGTCCCACATACGCCTTCACCCCCAGCTCGCCGGTTAAATCGATCTTTCGAACAAAGGGATCCCGGAGGAACGCCATATCCAAAGCCAGCATCGCCGATCCATAGGCGCCAGCACCGGCAACCTTACCAACACCCACGCCGCCAAATGCCTTCAGGGCAAAAGAAGTGCTCACCGGGATTTCCCCTATCAGCGTTGCCTTTTCCCAGTCATAGCTAACTTTCGCTCCGGCCTGGGCTGTAAATTCGCCGCTGATCTGCACCGTTACAGGTACCACAACGACCCATGTTGTAAAGCCAAAGGTCTTTGTGGACGCCTTGCAAAGCACATAAATTTCGCCTGTAGCAGTAGTGCCTCCGATATCACACTCCGCATATCCCACCACGTTTACCTTTACACTGCCGCCGGGCAATGCAAAGTCCGGTTCCTTCTTCATCATCGCATTGAGCAATTGGGTGTCCCGCTTGCCAAGTGCCATATTGCCTTTCCACACCTTTGCCAGACTATCCTTAAAGTCCGCAAAGCGCTCCTTTTTTTCCGCATCGTCGCTTCCGCCGGAGATATTGGCGTTGAATCCAATATAAAATTTATCCTCTGTCACTTCAACTTCCACCGGCAGCAGTGGCAGGTCGCCAATGCTGAATGTACCGCCGCCCAAAAAGGGAACATCGTCTTTTGCAGTAAATTTGATTTCATCCCCCAGCTTGATGCCGGACGCTTTGTTATACTCGTTTTTCGTGAACGTCAGATTGATGGGCGTGTCAACCTCGGCTCCATCGGTGCCGATCGTGCGGATCAGGCAGCCGCCGCCGGCTGCAAAGCCAGCGTCCACATTCAGCGAAAAGCTTCCGTCTGCGCTGTCGGCGATCTTATTTTCATTCTGCCAGAGCTGATACGACTGCACCTTGTCCGGATTGATGGCCTGACAGGAAATGGTGAAATCGCCCGAGGTGAGATCACCGATCAAATTACCGCTGTTTTTGAGGTTCAGTGTCTTGACTCCGGTCAGCAGATCTGTAGAATCCTTGTATTTGGCATAGCGCAGCAAAAGATCCGACTCGCTCTCTTTATAGAGCCTGATTACGTCATAGCCTTTGTCGCTCTTTGCATAATTTGTGCCCTTGTTTGTATAGCTTTTGTAGCCATCGCAGGACACCTCAATCAGCGGTTCTCCCTCTGTCTTCCTTGGGAACAGCACAACGCCCGTTTGGTCCGTCTGCTTGGTCTCGCTGAAATCGCTTCCAATGACCTTTCCGTAGGACCACGTTACCGAGGCGCCGGAAATTGGCTTTCCGTCACTGCCCACCACAAAAATGCCGTACTGATCCGCAGGGATGTTGGCCCCGGCAGAGTTGATCCATGAGAACAGTGCGCCGGAGCTGTTGCAGTGGATGGTTGCGCCGAAAAGCCCGTTATTGCTAAACGCAATGTCTATGTTGCTCCAGTCGCTCTCGCTGCCGCCATAGTATACGTCCGTCAGACTCCTACAGCCCCAAAAGGCATTCGTTCCAATGCTTGTTAGGCTGTCGGGAAGCGATATGCTGCTCAAGCTGCTGCAGTTGTAAAAAGCTTCCGACGCAATACTTGTCAGACTGTCTGGAAGCGCTATGCTGCTCAGGCTGCTGCAGTCCTTAAATGCACCCCATTCAATGCTTGTCACACCGTCCGGAATCTCTATGCTGCTCAGGTTTTTGCAAAAGTAAAATGCATGATGTCCAATGCTCGTTACGCTGTCCGGAATCTCTATGCTGCTCAGGCTGCTGCAGGCCCAAAATGCATTATCTCCAATGCTTGTTAGGCTGGCTGGAATCTCTATGCTGCTCAGGCTGCTGCAGCCACTAAATGTACCATCTCCAATGCTCGTTACACCGTTGGGAATCACAATGCTGCACAGGCTGTCGCAGTCGGAAAAGGCATATTCTCCAGTGCTCGTTACGCTGTCTGGAATCTCTATGCTGCTCAGGCTGGTGCAGCCACTAAATGCACTGTATCCAATGCTTATTACGCTGTCTGGAATCTCTATGCTGCTCAGGCTGCTGCAGCGGGAAAAGGCATGCCCTCCAATGCTTGTTACGCTGTCTGGAATCTCTATGCTGCTCAGGCTGTCGCATTCGGAAAAGGCATATTCTCCAATGCTCGTTACGCTGTCTGGAATCTCTATGCTGCTCAGGCTGGTGCAGCGAGAAAAGGCACTCTCTCCAATGCTTGTTACGCTGTCTGGAATCTCTATGCTGCTCAGGCTGTCGCAGTAGAAAAAGGCATAATTTCCAATGCTTGTTACACCATTTCCAATCACAACTGCCTTGATGCTAGTCGATTTGGCAAACCACGGCGCACCGTACCAACGCGAATAATCCCTCATACCGCCGGTTCCGGAGATCGTCAGCGTTCCCTCTGAATCCAGCGTCCACGTCAGATTATCGCCGCAGGTTCCGCTGTCTACGACATCATCCGCCGCGCGAACCGGCACAGCAACAAGCAGCAGCATAACCTGCAGCACTGCCAGCAGCATTGCCAAACGCCGTTCCATCCTCCTGATTCTCTGTTTCATCGTTCTGCCTCCTGTCATTTTCCCGTTTTTCCAGTTTTCATCAGTTTACAGTATAGCATATAGAAACAGAGTCGTCCCATTATTTTGTCGTTTTAGTCGATTTTTCTGTCGTTTCTGCACCGACGTCTCGCAGAACAAATTTTCATCTTGAAAACTCGGCGCCCCCGAAAAGCGTTTCCATTCATATGACTGATATCGCACCAAAAAATGCACAAAAAAGCACGAAAGCATTTGGTCAATCCCACAGCTTTCGTGCTTTTCCATGATTCGATTATTCCATTGGAATGCGGCCTTCCAGCGCCCGGGTCAGGGTCACCTCATCGGCATATTCCAGCTGCCCGCCCACGGGGATGCCGTAGGCCAGCCGGGTCACCTTTACCCCAAAGGGCCGCAGGAGGCGGCTGATATACATGGCCGTGGCCTCCCCCTCGGTATCCGGGTTGGTGGCCATAATGACCTCTTTTACATCTTCCTCCGCCACCCGCTGCAGCAGCTCCTTGATTTTCAGATCCTCCGGCCCCACGTTGCCAAGGGGTGAAATAACGCCGTGGAGCACATGGTAGCTCCCATGGTACTCCCGCGCCTTCTCCATGGCGGTAACATCCTTGGGATCCGCCACCACGCAAATGATGCTGTTGTCTCGGGTGTCATCCTCACAGATGGGGCACAGCTCCTGATCCGTGAGATTCTGACATCTGGGGCAGGTGTGTACCGTGCGCCGGGCCTCTAAAATGGCATCCGCAAAGGCCCTGGCGTCCTCCTCCTCCATGCTGAGCACAAAGAAGGCCAGCCGCCTTGCGGTCTTGGTTCCAATACCGGGGAGCTTTGCAAACTGCTCCCCCAGCCGTTCCAGACTGACAGGATAGCTCCGCATCTTAGAGGAGACCGCCCAATCCGCCCAGATTCATGCCGCCGGTGAGCTTGCCCATGGCGCCGTTCATATCCTCTTCCGCCTTCCGCAGAGCCTCGTTGACTGCCGCTACCACCAGATCCTGAAGCATTTCCACATCCTCGGGATCTACGGCCTCGGGATCAATGGTGATGGACTTCAGCGTCTTCTTGCCGGAGATCACAGCCTTGACCACACCGCCGCCGGCCGTGGCCTCATATTCCTTCTCCTCCAGCTCCTGCTGCATCTGAAGCATCTGCTGCTGCATCTTCTGCGCCTGCTTCATCATATTTGCCATATTGCCGCCCATGGGGCTGCCGCTACGAAAACCCTTTGCCATTATAATTGCCTCACTTTCATAATTATCAAAAGCCTATTGCCTCAGCAGGAACGCTCACTGCTGCACTTTCATATTGTCATACTTGCCCATATCGCCGATCAGCTGGGCAAACTTATCGTCTGAACCAAGACTGCCCACCGCTTCTTCCCCCAGACGCACCCGCACCGGTCTGCCAGCCACCACGGAAGCCTTCTTTTTGATGGTTTCCAGCACCGCCGGATCCCGCTTCACCATATTGTGGACAAACTCATTGTGCGGTGTCAGCCACAGGTCATCGCCCCGCATTCGGCCGGAATATTCATTTTGCAGGAAGACGCGGTACTGCTCTTCCACATCCGGCAGCACCTTTTCCAGCGTCTTTCGCCAGATGTCATCAGAATCCGGCATACTGGGGCCTGCTTCTTCCTCAGGTACAGGCGGTGCGTCCGCATCGTCCCAAGGGGGCGGTGCTTCTCCATTATCCGGCTCCCCGGGTGGAGCTTCCTGCTGGGGATTTACCACAAAGCTTCCGCTTCTCAGCTTCTGCTCCAGCTCCATGATCCGGGCGGTCAGGTCATCCTCCACCCGGCTGATCCTTGCAGATAGATCTCTGGCATCCAAGGTCAGATCCGGCTGACACAGATGGATGAGACACAGTTCTCCGTCCAGCCGCTGGTTCTGGCTGGCCTTAAAGCCATTGGTAGTCTCCTGTACCAGATCAATGATCCGCAGCAGCTCCGCCGGAGAAAACTTTCCCGCCAGGGCTGATG
>OLRG01001245.1_pt1 | contig 21236 bp, 3 predicted proteins | sample 1672331 | NCBI WGS metagenome assembly OLRG01 (sample SAMEA3136672, study PRJEB25190) | human gut metagenome
AATTCGTCCGGAAAGATTATAACCGCAGATACCGCCGGTGTCGCTACTGCCGGTGTTGCCATTGCCGGTGATGTTGCCGATGTTATAGCAATCGCGGATTATTAGCGTACTACTATTATAGTCGACCAATCCGACAATTCCACCGACTCTGGCATCTATGCCTGTGCAGGAGACCGTGCAGAGGCTGGCGCAGTTTTCGATGGTTTCGTCCATAGCGTAGCCCGCAATGCCGCCACACCACCCCTGGTTAGCAGTACATGACACCGAGCCTGCCACCGTCAGTTTCCGGATGGTGCCGTCTTTTACGCAACCGAACAGACCGGCGCGACCGGGCTGGACATTGACGGTTACACTCAGATTCTTGACGGTGTGTCCCTGCCCGTCAAAGGTACCGGTATAGGCACTGTCTCTGTCCGGACCGATGGGCGTCCACGGTTCGTTATTCAAATCAATGTTCGTTGTCAGCACAGCATACGCGCCACGGTTCTGCGTCTGGCCGCCCGCACCGTTGACAATATCCCGGAACCGCTTCAACTGTTCGGCGGTGCCGATCTGATAGGGGTCGCTCTCCGTGCCGCTGCCGGTCATCGGGGTGTTAAGTGTGCCGCCTTTGATGGTACCGCTGCCGGAGACTGTGTTGTTAAAGACGCCGCCGGTGATGGTTCCGTTGTTGATGACCTCGCCGTTGAATGTGCCGCTTTCGATGGTGCTGCCGGGGGCAACGGTCACTTTGCCTTTGAACACAGTCCCGCCGGAGCCTGTAATGGTACAGGGATAGTTTTCGTAATCTCCCAGCACGACGTCGCCGTCAACCGAGCCGCTGTTGGCGTAAAGAATCCCATAGCCAGGTACCTGAGAGCCGGTGATGTATAGTCCGCTTCCGTTTGCCGCAGTACAGCCGGCAATGCGCGCACTGTCCGCCAAGGTGATCTCCTTCACACAAGCGGCGCTTACGCCGCCGCCGTAGGCTTCGCCGGGGTTGGCGGAATTTGTAGCCGTGCAATTTTGAATCACGGCGCTGCCCGACAGGGTGAACTTCGTATTGTTTGAGAGATGGACGCCCCCGCCCTTGGAAGAGTTGGCAGAGTTGGAGATTGCCCGACAGCCTTCGATTTCTGCCTTAGCAGTCATCACAAAGCTACTGCTGCTGCTGACATATACGCCTCCGCCGTAGGCAGAAGTGGAGATTGCCTGACAGCCTTCGATTTTTGCCGTATCAGACATTTCAAAGCTGCTGCTGCCGTTGACATATACACCTCCGCCGCAAATTAATTGGATCGTGCTTTCGACGGTGCAGCTGCGAATGACCGCCTTATCTGACATTTGGAACTTGCCGGAAGCAAAAACACCGCCGCCGCTATTGGAGGCGACGCAGCCGATGATGCTTCCGCCGGACATAGAGAACTGGCCCGGTTCACCATTTCGCTCCGAATCAATACATACACCGCCGCCGCACTCTGCGGAGCAGCCGATAATATTGCCGCCCCTCATGGTCAGGCTGCCGCCGTTTTTGATCAGCGCGCCGCCGCCGCAATACCACGTCGTTCCGCCGTACGTTGAGAGGTCCGTTCCCGTGCCGCCGGTGATGACGCCGCCGGAAACATCCACAAAGTTCTCGCCCGTAGCATCATCCGCCGCCAACGCCCATGGCATGACGGATTTATTAAACCTGTGTACTTTTTCGTCGTTGCTGTCCGTCAGCGTCAGATTGCCGCCGCCCTCGACCACAATCACGCTGCCCTCGTTTGCGCTCTCGTATTTGAGCACATGACCGTTCAAGTCCAGCGTCACGGTGCGGTTGACGGTCAGGGAAGTGCTGATGCTAATGTCCCCTGTCAGCTTGACGGTGCTGACAGCAGAATTTGCAATCGCCGCAGTCAAGGCAGACTCGTTGCCGACTTCTGTTATCGCTCCGCCTGCGGCGGGTGTCTCGCCCGCGCCGCTCAACGCTGTCAAGGCCGTCTCCGGCTGGGGGTCGGACACTTTCCCCTCCGGCTGGGGGTCGGATACTTCCCCCTCCGGTTGCACTACCGCATCGTCTGCGGGCTGGGCGCACTTTGCACAGTTCTCCGGCAAAGCCCCCTCCGCGCTGCAGACGGGGCAATCCGTATTCATGCTTTCCGTCGTGCAGGCCGTTTCACAGCTGCAAACAGGCGGGGTTTCCGTGCTGTCCTCTGCAAAAGCCGCTGTGGGTATAAGGCATAGCAGCATACACAGGGCAAGCAGGGTGCTTACGATTTGCTTTTTCATCTTGTCTCCTTCGCTCTTTGCTGTCCGCTGACAGCACCACACTAATTATATAGATTATGGGGTAAAATGCTCGAATTGTCAAGTGCTTTTTGGGGGAAAATATATCGTAAAACCGAAGATAAGCGCGCTGCACGACCCCTTCAAAAGGACCAAATTTCATACTTTGGAATGATTTACTTTTCCCCTTCGGATGATATAATTTAACTATTATAGTGTGGCATTTTCCCCGTTCTTCACCCAAAAGGAGTTAAAATTGACCGGAAATATTCTGATAAAACCATCTGTGCAGCAAAAATTTGACAGCGTTATGCAAAGCGGCCGCATCCTTTTTTTCAGTGCGCCCTGCGGCTTTGGCAAAACGGCGCTGGCCAATGCGCTGCTGTGCGGGCATCGGACGCTGCGGCTGTGTGCCGATGCGCCGGATTTTACGCTGCGCACACTACCGGAAAACTGGGATGTCCTTTTGATCGACGACTTTCAGCTTTTGCAGGAGCAGGAAACCGCGCAGACGCTCTGTGAACTGATCCGTGCCAACCCGACGCGGCGGTTTGTGTTCCTCTCCCGCGGGGTGCCGCCGTCGTACTTGACGGCCTTCCAATACACGGGTCTTATGACCACGCTGGAGCCAGACGACCTTCTTTTTGACCGCGAGGATATACGCGGCTTTTTTGCTGCCCGCAAGGCAGCCGTGACGGAAAGCGAAATCAACGGCATTCTGAAAGAATCCATCGGCTACCCGCTGGGCGTCGCCGTTACGGCGCGGTGTATGTCCGGCGGCAAGCCGTTCGCCCCGGAAATCGTAGCGCAGGCTTACCGGGAGGTGTTCAGCTACTTCGAGGATGCCATCTATCGCCGGTTCGATCTTCCGGTGCGGCATTTTTTGCTGGATCTTGCCCCCTTTGAGCGCTTTGATTTGGAAATGGCGCGAATGGTCAGCGGCGACCCCCGCACCGGGAATCTGCTGGACTGGCTTCTGCACAACACAACGATGCTGCGTTATGACGATGTGCGGCACTTCCACTTCTGGCCGCAGTTCCGCGCCTTCCTTCTCTGGGAGATGGAAAAGGAATGCAGCGAGGAAAAGCGCCGCGCCGTTTTCAGCCGCGGGGCGCTTTACTACGAGCTGAAAGAGGATTATGCCCACGCGCTGGAATGCTACACCAAAAGCGGGGATCACGCCAAAATATCCGAGCTGCTGATCCGCAATTCCGAGCTGCACCCCGGCATGGGACATTACAGCGAGATGGAAAAGTATTACCGCGCTCTGCCGGAAAGCGAAATCTTGGCTTCGCCTTCCCTGATGCAGGGAATGAGTATGCTTTGCGCCCTGGCAATGGACTATGAAGGCTCGGAACGGTGGTATGGGGCGCTAAAGAACTTTGCCGACTGCCGTAAAAAACAGGACCCTGCCGCCAGACAGGCTCGCAGCCGCCTTGCATGGCTGGATATTTCCCTGCCGCAGCGCGGTGTGGAGGGGCTGATAAAAACAATCCCGGCCGTGTTCCGGCTGCTGACCGATAAAGAAATAACGCTGCCGTCTTTTTCCGTGACCAGTACCTTGCCCAGCATTATGAACGGCGGCAAGGATTTTTCAGAGTGGAGCAAAAAGGACGATCTTTTGTATCGGACGCTTCGCACCCCGGTAGAGGCCGTGCTGAAAAAAGACGGCGTGGGGCTGGCGGACTGCGCCGTTGCCGAAAGCAAATTTGAAAAGGGTGAAAACATCACCGAGCGTATGCTTGCGCTTATCCCGCAGGTGAGTGAGATTCAGCAAAAGGGAACGCCGGATATAGAGTTTGCCGTGAACGGGCTGCTGGCGCGCTGCCAGCTGTCCAAGGGGCAGGCGGCAGATGCCCGCCGCACGATTGAAACACTGCGTGCCCGGTTTGAAGCGCAGGGTCTGACCCGCTTTTTGCCGAATATGGACGCGATGCTCTGCCGAATGGCCCTGCACTGTGACGACCAGGACAGTGCCGACGAGTGGTACCGCACAAAAGCGCCCCGCGACCCCATGCACCTGAACGTAATGAAGCGGTATCAATACCTGACGCAAGCCATGGTTGAAATTGCGCAGAACCGCCCGGACGCCGCCCTGCTGACGCTTTCGCCGCTGGAACGCTACATACAGGGCTGCGGGCGGCATATTGACGGCATCCACCTGAACATTCTGTGCGCCCTTGCCCTGTATCGGAAAAAGGACAACGCATGGCGGGCGCGGCTTACGGCCGCGCTGGATACGGCGGCAGAGTACAGCTTTATCACGCCCGTCAGCGTGTACAGCGCCGCCGTGCTGCCCCTTTTGGAAAAGCTGAACCGGAACGATGATACAAAATGGTACAAGCGCCTTATGGCCGCCGTGCGGACACAGGCGACCTATTATCCGCGCTTTCTTGCCCCGCGCATGAGGGCGGCGAAGGAGCTTACCCCTACGGAATTACAGATACTACGCTTGATTTGCGCGGACAAAAGCAATGCCGAGATCGCGCAGATCATGGACGTGAAGCTGCCCACGGTAAAGACCCATGTGAGCCATATTTTAGAAAAACTGGGTGTAAAGCGGCGCAGCGAAGCCAAAACCGCAGCCAAAAAGCTGTGGCTTATTTCCGACCACTGATGTCAAACGGAGGAAAACCTGATGAAAAAACGTGTATTGAGCCTGTTTCTGGCGATCACCCTCTGCCTGACCCTGACCCCCACCGGGGCGCTGGCAGCAGAGGGACAGCCGCCGGAACAGACGGTCAGTGCAACGCAGGAAGCACAAATCCCTGCACCTGCGCTGGAAGAAAAAGAAGAAGAAAAGACCACCCCTGCACAAACCGGCGCGGGTGAGAATGCCCCGCCCGCGAACCCCGAAGAAAACCCGACAGAGGATGCGCCTGCGGCTGCCGAGAAGAATACCGCAGACGAAGAAACCGGCAAACAAGCCGTGCAGAATGAGCCGACTATGGAGGGGAAAAACGAACTCCCCGCCCTTAACGATGCGGGGCAGAGCGCCGCAGGCGGTGGGATTTATGTGGGCCCCGGAAGCCCGACAGAAGGGGGCGGCGGCACGTATATCCCCGGAGAAGACAAGCGGACAGAGATTCGGTGCGTCAGCAAGCCCGATTCCATTGGCCGCAGCTATGACGGCACGACGGACGGCGGCACGATTCCAATCGACTTGACGTTTACAGACGGCACAAATGAAATCAAACTCAAAGAAGGAACGGGCTTTACCGCCAAGAAGACGTTCGATTCCGCGGACGCGGGATGGCATACCGTCACTGTGGAAATCGCGCTAATCGGCGAAGCCGCGGTAAAGTACAAGCTCAAGGCGGGCGAAGAAACGTTTACGATTGGCGGCAACATCAACAAGGCCTATCCCAAGCTGACCGTGTCTCTTTCCCAGACGGCTTGCACGGCGGGCGAAAAACTTCTTCCGCTTCTGTCTGTCGAGGGTGCTCCGGAAGACGCCGAGGTGACATATTATTATCTGGCTTCCGCGTTAAAAAGCTGGGCGGGCTCTTCTGACGTAGAGGGTAGCGATGCCATGCCCAAGATTGACGAGAACACTGCAATCAGCGAACCCGGCACATATTACGTCTATGCCAAGACCGGCGAAACCAAGAACTACGAAGAGGAACGGTCAACAACTGCGGAACTCACAGTCAACGAGGCTGTCGTTGAGGCCGCTTCGGTAACAAAAAAAGACGGCACGGATGGAGGCACATACGAATCCCTCCCGGCGGCACTGAACGCGGCGCAGAACGGCGATACCGTCACACTGCTAAGCGACGTAGACCTGGGCGAGACATATGTGACCATCAGCAAGAGCATCACCTTCGACCTGAACGGCAAAACGCTGTCCAGCTCCAAGACGTGGTCATCTGACGGCGTTCTGCTGGTCAAAAATGCCACCGTAACGGTGAAGAACGGTACAGTAAAAGCCACAGGAATCGGCAGCTGCGCCATCCGCGCGTACAGATCCGGTGCGAGCATGACGCTGGAAGCTGTGACCGCCACAGTAACGAGCAATAAAAGCAGTGTGATGGTGGGCGACTTCGGCTCTGCTGTCATCAAAAGCGGCGACTATCAGGGACTGTACGTAGGTGCAAAAAGTCAAGTCACACTGAAAGGCGGTACGTTCCGCCCCTACATGGATACCATGACAAACGAGAATGTCAAAAGCATTTTCTGGAAGGTGAACGAGACCACCGACGCCACCAGCCGCGACTGCATGGAACTTCTGGGAGATGGCTGTGTCTATGTGGATGAGAACAGAACACAGGTGCGCACCGGCGGCGGCTTCAACACGGTCGTGACCGTTCAGCAGGGTACGGCCATAGATGCGCCGGTTGCAAAGATCGGAAATGTGGAATACGCTTCTCTGTCGAAGGCGATCGATGCCGTCCAGAACGGCGGGACCATCACGCTGCTGGATGATCTTGATCTGGGCAACGGCGCGGTGCTGCAGGTAGGTTCTTCCCAAAAGAACTTCACCATTGATTTGGACAACCATACCCTGAGTGCCGACGGTGCCTGCCTGATCATGCTGCACAACGGAAGCCAGCTGACGCTGAAAAACGGCACGCTGGATGGCAGCAGATGCACGAGCTATGAGGGCGTTCTTTACATCTCATCCAATAGCGGCCCGAAGCTGACACTGGAAAATGTGACCGCAAAGAGCGGAACTGTACCGGATACCTTGAATGGTCAACGGTCCGTCTTGCTGGCATATGTGACCTATGGCACGGTGGAGTTTGACGGCGGCACGTACACCGGCGGTGTGCTGTTAAAAACAGATGGCAACGCCGTGCTGAAAAGCGGCACGTTCCGGAAGGGCACTAACAACTACAGCATCAAAACAGAGGATAGCGGCAAGCATCTTTCCGACTATCTGGACGAAAGCCTGTTCTGGAATGGTGACACAGTGCTCGATCTGAGCAGCGAGACCCAAACGGCAGACGAAGTGACCGTGCGCCCGTGCGAGCACAACTGGGAAAACGGCAAGTGTACCGTCTGCCAGAAGGTCTGCGATCACGGCTCGGCGGATGGAAAATCCATGACGGAGGATCCCTGCCACACCTGTGGGATGAAAGCCGCAGCACAGGTCGATATCACCGGTTCGGACGCAAAGTATTTCCCGAGCTTCACCGATGCGCTCGTTTACGCGACCAAAAACAACGGCTGCACACTGAAGCTGCTGGCGGACGTGACCGGAACTACGGTGATGATCAACAATCCGTTCCTCTTCGATCTGAACGGTCACAACGTCGATGCGCTGAGCGTGGACGCCAGAGCGACGATCAAGGACTCCGGTACGACGAAGGGCAGAATTGGTAAGGTGACGGTTTCCAATGAAAAGGTGACCGATCTGACCCTCGGCGACCTGCTGGAGGAGGGCTATGCCTTCAAGTACGAAACCGGTTATTGGGCGGATGACAGCCACAAGGAAACAATAAGTGGGCTTAAAGTCACCGTGGAGAAAGCGCCCATCCAGAGTGTCAAGATATACGCGAAGGATAAGAATCATAAAGAAGTCCCGACGACCATGGCATATGGCACGACGGGAGAGGTAACGCTGGTCTCAAGCTGCCGAATGGGCGAAACGAGCGGAGCGGACCTTAGCTATTTGTGGTATAAGCTCGAGGGGGCTGCGGCGACAGCACCGCTGGAAGGGGCAACTGGCGCAAATTACACACTGCCCGACAATCTCGCCGCGGGAACGCACACCTATCTCCTCATCTGCACCAGCGGCGGCTATTCCAAGAGCGCGGAGATCACCATCACCGTTACGCCGGTCAGCCTTGAGGGCGCGGAGGTAACAGTCGAGAACCCGACCTATAACGTTCAAAAACAATTCCCGGCGGTCACGGTCAAGCTCGACGAAAATACAACGTTGACCAAAGGCACAGACTTCTACGTGGATGCCACGATGCAGGCCAACGCGGGCAGCTATACGCTGACTGTCAATGGCAACGGCAACTACTCTGGCAAGATTGAAAACGTGGAATGGAAGATCGAGCCGATGAAGATCGACAGCGTCATGGTTTCCTCTGCCATTTCCAAAGTCTATGACGGCACGGCGGAAATTAACATGAGCGCAAACGAATGGGCAACGGCTCTGAAATTCAAAACGCTTTCTGCTTCTGGCGTCGTCGATGTTCCGAGTGAAGCCTACACCATTTCGGATGCGTACTTTGTTAAGAAGAGTGGTGAAGAAACCATCTATTCGCCGGATGCCGGTGAGAAGTATGGGATCACCTTCAAAATAACACTCAACGACGACAACTATGTGCTTCAGACCTATGGTGAGGACACTCCTTCAACATCGAAGGTAATCACACAATCCGGCGGCGCGACCTTTACCATCAAGCAAGCCACTGTGACCTCACCGGGTGAGATCACGCAGCTTGTTTTCAACGATCTGGCAAAGACCTACACGATCGATCTGGCCGCGCTCCTGCCGGAGCTGTCTGAGGGCTGCGAGTATGGCGATATCCAGTATCAAGGGCGTGATTACCATTTTACGGATAGCACCTACCTCGACAGCAACAACGGTATGTCCGTGTCAAAGGAAGGCATTCTGACTCTGCCCACTGTGTCTGCGCACACCTCAGATGTTAACACACAAATCGGCACGATAACCGTCCCGGTTGTGACCACGAACTATCAGAAGTTCGAGTTTACCATCAAGGTCTACATTAGCGAAAGGATCCCCCCCAATGCATCGGGCGTCACCGTCAGCGCATCGGAGATCACCTACGGTCAGACGCTGAACGAAAGTAAGCTTACGGCCACCGGCACGATGAAACACCCCGGCACCGGAGAAGAGGTCAAGGGCACGTTCGCGTGGAAAAATGGCACAGTCAAGCCAGACGCAAGCGACAGCTATGAAGCCGAATGGACGTTCACCCCGGCTAAGGGCTACGAGGAATACGCCCCCACGACCGGCGAAGTGGCCGTCAAAGTGAACCCCAAGAGCATCGAAGGTGCAAAAGTCGCACTGGGCGATAGCCTGACTTACAAGGGCAGTGAGCAAACGCAGGCCGTCACCTCTGTTAAACTGGATGAAACGACCCTGACCGCTGGCACAGACTACACCATATCCGGCAACACCGGCAAGGATGCCAAGGGCTACGAGCTGACCATCTCCGGCACGGGCAACTACACCGGCGAAGTCAAGCAGGCGTACACCATCGCACGCAAGGCGGTGACGGCTACTGTAACTGTCACTGGCAGCTACACTTACACTGGCAAGGCTATTGAACCGACGTTCACCGTCGAGGATGAAGGTACGACCATCCCCGCAAGCGAATACACGGTTTCTTATGAGAACAACACCAACGCAGGCACGGCTAAGATCATTCTCAAGGATAATGATGTTGGCAACTATATCGTCAGCGGCGGCGCTGAGTTCACCATCGACAAAGCCCAAGCAACGTGCACGCCCCCCACGGCAAATGACTTGACCTACAACGGCACTGCACAGCAGCTCTTCGGCCCTGGTTCCACGCAGGACGGAACACTAGTCTATAGTATGCACCACTATGGAGGCTACGTCGAGTACGGCGATTTTTGTGCTACCAGCGCAAAAAATTACACCATCTGGTATAAAGTGATGGGTGACAGCAACCATACAATGTCTGAAGTAAACAGCATCACAGTGACGATCAAACCAGCTCCCCTGACCGTTACAGCAAAGGACCGGAGCGCCTACGTCGGCAGCGCCGTTCCCACCCTGCCTACGGAGCTGGTGGAAAACACCGACTACACTGTGACTGGTCTGTTCAAAGAAGATAAGTTGACGAAGACCCCCAAGCTGTCCTATGTGGCCACACCTGACATGAGCAAGGTCGGCGAGTTTGTCGTCAATATCAGCGAGGCAGACGCAGGGAGCAACTACACAATCACCTACGTCCCCGGCAAGTTGACCATCACCACCCGCCCCTCTTCCGGCGGCTCCGGTAATACCGGTACCAAGACGGACACCGTCAAGAACCCTGACGGTTCCACCACCAAAACGGAAACCAAAGCCGACGGCTCCAAAACCGAGACGACCACCGCCACCACCCCCGGCGGCTCCACCGGCAGCACCGTCACGAAGACCGATACCAAGGGCAACACCACGACCGAGGCCAGCGCCAAGCTCAGCGACCAAGACGTGAAGGAGGCGCAGGAGAAGGGCGAAGCCGTAACCGTTCCCGTGAAGGAGATCAAGGCAGCGAAGGACGCCAATGCCGCCACAAAGATCAAAATCGACGTGCCGAACAACGCCAACAAGACGACCGTCGAGATCCCGGTGGAGAACGTCACCTCCGGCACTGTGGCCGTCATCGTCCATGAGGACGGCACGGAGGAGCTCGTCAAGGACAGCAAGCCCACAGAACACGGCGTGCAGCTGAAGCTCAGCGGCAGCACGACCATTAAGATTATTGATAACTCCAAGGACTTTATCGACACCAAGGACCATTGGAGTAAGGACGACGTGAACTTCGTGGCCGCCCGTGACCTCTTCAACGGGGTGGGCGGGAACCGCTTCGGCGTGTCCCAGCCCATGACTCGCGGCATGGTCAACACGGTCTTGGCCCGCCTGGCCGACGTGGACACCACCCCCGGCCAAGGGCAAGCCTGGTACGAGGTCGGCACCGACTGGGCCAAGAAAAACGGCATCTCCGATGGGACGAACCCCACCGCCCCCGTGACGCGGGAGCAGTTGGCCACGCTGCTGTACCGCTACGCCGGGTCTCCCAGTGTGAGCGGCACCCTGCACGCCGCCGACGCCGCCAGCGTCAGTGACTACGCCGAGGACGCCCTGCTCTGGGCCAATCAGAACGGCATCGTAAACGGCGTAGGCAGCAACACCATCGCCCCCAAGGACAACGCCCAGCGGGCGCAGGTGGCCGCCATGCTGGCGCGGTACCTGCAAAACCAATGATCTGATCCCCCTCTCTGAAAGAAATCAAGTAGGCGGCTCCCGAATTTTGGGAGCCGCCTACTTGATTTTGTTATCACGATCCGATCACGCAAACCGCTGGATCAGGATCATTTGGCCCGGTACAGGAAGGTCACGATCTGCCCGCGGGTGCAGTCACTCATGGGGCTAAACGTGGTCTCGCTGGTGCCGGTGGTGATCTTCTGCTGCACCGCCCACTGGACGGCCTTGGCGTAATAGGCGTCGGCCTCTACGTCGGTAAACGGCATCGTGCCGCTCACCTCCGGGGACCCGGCGTTCCGATACAGGAACGTCACGGTCTGCCCACGGGTCACCGTGGCGTCGGGACTGAACGTGGTGGCGGAGGTGCCGCTCGTCACGCCCTTCTCCACCGCCCACAGGACGGCGTCGTAGTAGTAAGCGTCTGCCTGCACGTCAGTGAAGGGGTTCTTCCCGTTCTCGACCTTGGGGGACCCAGCCGCCCGCCACAGGAACGTCACCATCTGGGCGCGGGTGCAGGAGGCATCGGGGCTGAAGGTCGTGGCGGAGGTGCCGCTGGTGATTTTCTGCTCCACGGCCCACAGGACGGCGTCGTAGTAGTAAGCGCCTTCCTTCACATCCACGAAGGGATTCTGTGCCGTGCCGCCGTTCTGGGTCCACTTGGCGTAGACCGTGGTGTTGGCCGTCAGCTTCACGCTGGTCACGGCCTTGGTCAGCGCCTTGTCGCTGAACCAACCGGCAAAGGTATACCCCGCGCGGGTGTGCTTGTAGGTGGCCAGGTCGATGGTCGTCCCGCTGTCCTTCGTGATCTTGTCGATCGCGCTGCCGCCGTTGGTGTCAAAGGTCAGGGTGCAGGTGCTCACTGCACCGCCTCCCCCGCCGCCGCCACCGCCGCCAGGCGTAGGCGTATTCTTATACCAGCCAATGGCGAAGGGAGACAGGCTGTTGACGTGGAAGGTGATGCCACTCTCCCCGTTCGTCGCCGGCAAGTTCTCAATAGTTCCATCTGCCCGCATGTGGGCAACAGAGTAATTGTAAGAATTGTCTAAGCCGTTTCCAAGGATACCATACGAAATCGTAATGTTGATGCCGCCCTTCGGGAAGTTGGCAGCGGTCACGTCTTGCCATCCACTACCAGTATTGATTTTCAGCTTGATGTCAAGATACTTGATGTTCGAGCCAGAGACCGAGGGGCTGATTTGTGTACGCAGTGCGGACTTCATTGCTTCAGGCGTCGCATACTTCTCTGTCAGTCCCTCCGGTACTTGGGTCAATTCATTCTTAATCACTTGGAACTCAATTGCCGTTGCGGTAAGATTGATTTCTCCTGCCACATTAGAAATTGTGATCCTATATCCATTTCCTTCTCGAACTGCAGTCACATCACCTGTACTCGGTGTAGACAAGCAGTCTATGTTCCCAACCTTGAGCTGGTTAAAGACCTTATTGCTATCTGGAACCACCGTAAATGTAACCGTACCACCTTTGCGGATTTTACCATCCTTCGGGGTATCATCCGGAATCCGAACGACGTCTTTCACTGTGTACCCAGCTTCTGTGGTCGGTGTGGTCGGAATAGTATAGCCCACATAGTCCTCAAACTCAACAGTCACCGTTGTTCTTTCCGTAATCGAGTCGATCACCAGTGTGTTGGAGAGGTTGCCACTCTGTACGGTAGTACCAATCTTCCACTCTTTGACCATCTGGCCAGCCACAGGATGCGCTGTCAGAGTAATTTTTTCGCCTCCGGCTACCTGCACGCCGTTGCCATCTGTGTTAGTAGCAATCGATCCAGTCACGCTTCCCGTTGCCGTCAGCGTACCCTTGCTCGTATTCGTAGAAGATGCTTTCAGATACACGCTCTGGGTGGGTGCAAAGGTTGCGGTTACCGAAGCAGGTCCTGTCACATCCGCAATGGTGTAGGTCCCCTTTGTATGATCCTGCCAGCCAACGAAATAGTGGTTGTCGTCTGCCTGAGTCCGGAAAACAACCTTGTCGTGATACTTCACTGCAAGCGTATTTCCAGTCACCTCAGTCTCTGCTCCGTCATTGACCGATGCAAAGACCTTGCCGTTACCGTTCTTGGCCAGGCTGATCGTATAGGTCGGCTTGACCGCAAACTTCACATAGACAGTGGTGTCATTGTAAACATCCACAGAGTAGGATGTTTCTTCTCCAGTCTCAGAAATTCTCTGTGTGCAGGCCGCATCAGAATACCAGCCTACCACATAGTTTTCTTCCTTCGGCGTTGCGGTAAAGGTCGCCTTTTCCCCGTTCGCTATCGTGGCGGGGCTTGCGCTCAGGTTTGTAGTCAGGGTACCAAGTATCTCTCCATCGACACCATAGATCACGGTATGTCTGGTGACATCCTGGGTGTAGGTTGCCGTAACGGTAACAAGCTCTTTGATGGTAACCGTCAAAGTTCCGTTTGCATTAACCGTTGCGTCGCTGTACTCACTAGGCGTTTTGTCGTTGATCTTCCAGCCAGCAAAGGTATACCCCGTAGGCTGGGCAGGCGTCGCTGTAAACGTGACAGACGTATCACCCACAACCATCTTATCCGCAGGAATCGCGGGGGTTGCCACAATAGTTCCGTTCACCGCGCTGAAATTCACCTCATAGGACGAACGAATGATTTTTACTTCAATCGCTGCCCCGACATCATGCTTGACAGGATACTCAAAGGTGTTCTGCTTTGCCGAGTTGTCCTTTTTATGGCCGTTCACATACCAACCTTCGACTTCATAGCCAGCGTTCGGTGTCACCTTCAATGTCAGTATTCCGTTGGTGTTCGGGATATTACCGCTCGCAAAGTCTGCTTCATTGCCATCATCAGGTTTGAAGGTTGCTGTTACAGGAGAACTATGTTCGCCCTCTTTCCCAAATGTAATTTTCTTACCAATCGGGTCAAACCGCACCTGAACATTGTGGTTATCCATCTTATCTTCCGAAGAGAAATCCAGCGTCGGCGGCGTCAGGCTTTCCTGTCCGCCATAGATCCACTTTGCCACATAACCGTTTTCTGCCTGCGCCGAAAGCGTTACGACCGAGTCGCGGTAGACGTTCAGGGTCTGGGTAGATGTCGTGCTGTTAGCCGTTTTATCCTCAGCATAAGTTGTCATGCCCTTACGGGTAACAGAAGCCGTGACGCTGCCGTCAAAGCCGCCCTCTACCGCACTACCGTCCTTATCCACCACCGAAAACTCCACCGTCGCCTTAGGCAGCGCCTTAAAGCTCACCGTCACCGTCAAATCGCTAGTGATACCCGTCTCAGCGTTTGGCGTATAGGTATAGGTCTGGTTGTCGGAGTTTGCAACTTTCTGACCATTCACTTCTGTAGTGTTGACCGTCCATTTGTCCACCTCGTAGCCAGTCCCCGGCGTTGCTGTAAAGGTGATGGCATTTTTGTAGCCATAGGATACAGTTATAGGACTATCGCTAATAGGAAGATTGTTTGCAGTTAGGCTGCCGTGAGCTTCTTCGCCTGTTGGAGTCACCACAGAGAATGTCACCACCGGCTTCTTCACAAAGGTCGCCACGATGGTAATATTCTCGTTAACGCCATTGACCCTAAACTCGTTTCCGCTTCCCATCTGGCTCATTTGCGAAATATCATTACAGGTCACATCCAGCAACTGATAGCCATTGACAGGATTTACCTTAACGAGCAGGTCAGACCCTTGCAGAACCGTGTCAACTTGACCTGTTGTCCCGATTTGATAAACTTCAATCGTTCCGCCATTGTCGCCTTCTGTCCCACCCTGTACGGTGGTACTCGTTGTAATCATATAGGAGTTCGGTGTGGAACACTTGACTGTCAGGTCCAAGCTATCCGGCAGATTAACAACATGCCATGTGGTTTTGTTGTTCGTGAAGCTCCCGATCTGCAAAGCTGAGCTTGTGTTTGTTTCATCATCTTTGCGGAGCCACTCATCCACGACCAGGCCACTCGGCAAAGTAAGTGCTACCGTCAAGTCATCATTCTTATGTCCAGAGTAAGTAAAGGTTCCTTGGGGATTGGCTTCCTGTGTTGCACCATTGAACAAAACCTGACCGCCAGTCAAAGGATCACCATTCTTATCTACCAAATGAACCTTTACCGTGCAGTCCGTTTGATTTTCCGTTATGACAGTGACCTCAGTATCTGCGGTGATGGAAGACAAGACATAGCTGTTTCCCGTGTAGACCTCATTATCTATCTTGAGCGTCTCCGGTGTGCCGTTGTTTCGCGTGATTTGCCATTCTTTAATGGACTGGCCCTCAGTTACATTGGCCGTCAGCCGCACACGATCAAAGTAACTGACCTTGTCGCCACTCGTGAATGCTCCGCTTTCAACAGAGTCTCTCAAGTATTTGGCGGTCACTGTTCCTGTCGCCTGGCCACTCTCATTTTTGACCTCAAAGCTCAGCGTATGACACACCAGCTCAAACTCAGCTTCCACTGTATAATCCTTCGTTGCCGACGATGCAACAGTGATCGTTTGCGCTGTGTTAAGCGCTCCGTCTTGTCCTGTAGTAATCCGCTGGCCGTTCACCTTCCACTGCTTCACCCGGTACCCGGCCTTCGGGCTTGCCACCGCGATCACTTCTGCATTTTTCGGCACAGAGTCCCCATACACATCCACATAGCTGTCGGTGCTGCTCGAACGATACCTCAGTGTCACAGTCCCGTTATTGCTGCTGGTCTTATCGGTCACTGTAACCATATCGTCTTTAAGCACATAGGGGTGCATCGTGTCGATCACCACAATGTACTTCGAGTTGATTGCTGCCTCGTTCTCACCCGGCGTATAGGTCACAGTATACGGATATTCTCCCGCTACTGCATTCGGCGCCGTGCCCGCGCAAGTCACTTGAATCTTGTTTGTAAACAACGATTCATCACTAGTCATGCAGTTTGCCAAGGAATAGGTCGCCGTCTTAGTTGTTCCCGTTCCTTCCACCTTCGGCACGATCGTCACCGTTCTCTTATTCACCACGATACTCTTGGTCGCGGTGAGCGCTTCATCACCGCTACCATACGTCGCCGTAACAGTATAAGTCCCTGCCGCTGTGGGAGCAAACGTACTACCAGTAGAAACCTCAGTCCCGTCCGCGTTCTTCACAGAGTAGGTTACACCTCTGGTCAAAGTCGTTGCTTGTTTCGTAGCCGACTGCCCATCCAGCAGCGTAGTCTTCAGCTTAATCGCAGCGTCCCCATAGGTCATGCTGTTCGGGCTGTCGATCATCAGCGTCTTTTGCTCGGGGACCACCACGTTGATCGTAATGCTCTGGCTCGAAACGGAACCCATGTACTTTTCGTTGCCCTCATACGCCGCCGTGATCGTATACACGCCCGCCGCAGTGGGGGTCCAGGTGGCCGTTGCCGTACCATTCGTGGCCGTTGCCGTCACCGTTGCGCTGCCGTCACCAACCGAGTTAACGATTTTGAACACAACCTTGTCATTATCTGCCAAAATAGGTTCGCCTGTATTGTTATCTTTGAGGCTAGCGGTCAGAGTGACCTCAGTTCCCTTAACGTAGGTCTGAACTTCTTTCTTAACGTTTTCCTTTTGAGTCACCTGCTCCAGGTCATCAAGGTCTACAGGAGTACCATCCAGCGTTATCGTTGTCTTGGTATCAATATCCGCAGGATACTGTGTGACTGTCTCACCACTCTTAATTTGCACAAACCAGAACGTGATAGTAGTGTTCTCTTGTGTTGTCTCATCTGTTACAGTCGTGCTGCACTTGTAAACGGTAGTCGCATTGCTAGCATCCGTATACTTTGCAAGTACAGTGCAGTCCGCATATGTTGTAATAGAAGTACCGTCCTCGTCCTTGCTTGTATAAGTTATTGTTTCACCTTCAGTAGGAGTTTGCTTAGTTAAGCTACTAAATTGGATTGTTTTGATATCTACCTCCGTAGTAGCAACACCACCTACAGTCTTTGTAGTTTTAACGGCATACGTCAGCTGTACATTGGTTTCGTCTGGCGTAATAAGCGATCCTACCGTTCCATTATTACTAGTGTAGTACTTTCCATCCTCGTCAATATACACTATCTTTTCAGTAGTATCATCCTTAACTTTGTACTTTGTGTACGTTTTATTGTCTTTCGTTTCCGTTACAGGCACATCCGCTTGTTCACTTGTCTCAACCGTTTCCGTCTTCACATACGAAGCGTTCACCGTCGGACTGGTATTATCACTCGTCAGCGTGGTCGCACTGTTCGCTTTACCGATCGTCAGGGTCACGGGTTCGCTGTAGATGTAGAGGTTGGAGTTGTAGAAAACTTGGCAGCGGTATTTTGTGCCGTCCATAGCGTCGGCCTGTTTTTCGTTTGATGGTACTGAGACACTGAGCGTCGTGCCCTTCCCTATATACTTCCATGTCTTTGTTGCGCTGTCATACCGCTCCCAGAAGTAATCCAGCGTTTGCGGATCTCCATTTTTGTCTAAATACTCCGCGTCAATTGTCGCAGTAGTTGTGCCGCCAGCATAGGTGGTGATTTTGCTTTCTGGTTGTTGGTTGATAACAAATTTGCCATTCGTATCTGTTAGCGTAGTCGCCACTACATTCGTGGAGTAGATACTTTCCTCCCCTGCCTGTGTGATATTTTTGACACAGTATGTATAGGAACTACCGGGAGTAACTCTCGTATCCGTATAAGATTCCGCCGTACCGGGCACTCTTGCCCGGAGATACTTCGTGTTCGAGTCCGTTGTAGAAACCTGATAAATATCATACGCTCCCGAACCAACCACAGGGTCCCAACTCAAAGTCACGCTATTGGCAGTAACAGAGTTCACTCGCAAGTTTTGGGGCAGGCTGGGCTTGGCGTGAGCGTTCTTCTGGCGATACTCCAGGACCAACACATCGTTGTTGTTCAACTTGGCCGTCCGATAGCCGAACTGCCAGGAGAGTGTATAGCCGTCTGCGTCTTTTGGCAGGTTATCTACCGTAGCAGAGTAAGATGTGCTATTCGATGTACTGACACCACCGCCCGCACTAGTCCCAAACCCGGCCAGCACGCCCACGGTCACACCACCGGCGCCAGCGCCAGCCTTGGCTTCAAACTCATAGTTGTACGCAAAGGTATGTGCATTACTTATCTCTGTGGAGGCTTCTAGTGAGATGTTGCTGCCTTCTGCCTTGGTCATGGTTTGCCAATCTCCGATGGGGTTGAATCCGTTGTTTACGTTCTCCCCGTCATAGGTCAGAGGGTCGCCCGGCGTGCTGTTGAGGATGTTGCCGCGAATCGGCTCCAAACCTTCAGTCTGTTCCGCGATTGCATCATAGTCATCCACGGAGAGGATGACCTTTGCCGGGTCCATCGGCACCATGACAGAACTCGGCTGCCAGCTGCCTTCGACTTCCATTCCCTTGTATATACCAAGCTCGTCTTCTACTTTCTTCCTATCTGCGTCCGAAATCGTTATGCTAGCACTCGCGTTGTTATCTGAATCAACTTTATTTTTACCGCGTGTATTTCGTATATACTCGTCAAGATACTTTTTATATTCAGTTTCATTATTTGGTAACTTATACCCTGGTACCCATGTCTCATACTGATACTCCATGTAGGGCACAGCATAGACAACGGCATAGTCATCCCCGGCGCTGCCACTGTAGGTGATATTCAGTTCCTTGGTTTTTGTGTGCTCATAATCGTAGGTAAAAGCGTGTGTTGACTGCGCCTCCGCTTCAATGGAGGCGACCTTTACGCCAAAAACAGAAAAGTCCTGTTCAAATGACACATAGGTCCCTAACTTAAGGCTGCCGCCTGCGGTCCCACTGGTTCCGGACGAGCTTCCTTTACCATACGCCGTCTGCCCCTGGTTCAAATAATCTCGCGTATCCTGCAAGTCCTGAAAATACGGCGCCGACTGCAGCACCGTCAGCACCTCCGGCTTCGTCCAGGTGACGGTCTGGCCCTTGTAGCGCATGAGCGTACTGTCCTTGTCGCAGTCCACCGCCGCCAGCGAGAGGTACAGGCTGGCTCTGCTCTTGTTTTGGTCCCGGTTGTAGGAGCTTTCATAGTTCATCACCTGCTCCTGGCCGTACCAGTAGCCGGAAGAGCTATTTGCATTGGTATCGCCGGGCTCTTTCTTATTGATATACCCAATGTCATACCAATACCGGTCAGAGTCATCGTGCTTCATGCCAAAGGCATACACGATCTGCTCCTGCCCGTTCCGGTTGCCGTTAAAGTTCCCGGCCACCACATTGACCACAAAGATTTCATTCTTGTTGGCCTTGTTGCCGTTGTCCTTCTTATATTCACGGTTGGTAGAAATTCTAGTCAGATACTTCAAACTGTTGTCACTGTTTACCGTATAGAGACAACCGCCCAAAAACACCTGTTCCGCGTACCCCACACCCTGCGTCGCCGCACAAGTCAAGGACACCGGGGGAATCAGCTGCTCCTTGTTATCTACCACACGACGCAACAAGTCAATCTTCTGGTCCGCAGTCTTCCAACCACTGGTTGTATACTTACTACCTTTCACGATCATGTAGGAGATGGTACCCGTCTCACTATTACTGCACGTCGTTTTTTCATCATTAGTCGACTGATAACCAGCAATAATCAGCTCGTCCTTATAGTCTCCATCAATGTCGCCCGTCGAGACATTGGCATAACGAACGTACTTATTTCCATCGTACAACTTATTTGACCACTTTTGACTTAACGTATTGTTATCTAAGGCATAGATGCCAACTTCTCCATCTGCTATATTTTTACAGCCATAGGGCAAACTCTCTGCAATGATCAGTTCCTCTTTATCATCTGCGTTAATGTCTCCAAATGCCAATGTAACTACGGCTGTACCAAGCTTTTTAGTTTTATCATCTGAAATATAACCCGTTGGATATTTTGTTCCGCGGGTTATAGGACTTGATAGTATATTGTTTTTGTATGAATATACATACACTTGATTCGTTGTATATACTGCTATCTCATCATAGCCGTCACCGTCCATATCGCCAGCGGCAATGTCAAACATAGCATCGTATTCCCAGTTCCATATAATATTCGTCTTATCATTCGCGTCCCCAACATAGGGATTTTTTCCTATGTTCGTACCACGAACGTATCTCTTGTTTCCACCCTCTACCTGATAAATGTAAAGAGAAACCATACCGTCATCACTCACTACCAGCTCGGCCACGTAGTTGTCCTTACCCGTATTAGGAGAAAAAGCTTCGGACTTGCTGTACTGGTAGACTAAGTGCTTGTTGGCAGAACTAATGGAACTGCTCTTATTCCCATTTATTGTCTCATTATGTTCACTTACAGTAACTCTGCCGTTCTCGTCCTTTGCAAACAGAGCGCTAAGAGATGTGTCACCATATTTGAAACTTACCCGTTGCTGGCCATAGCGCCAATACGCCATAGCACCGTAGAAGTTTTCCGAGCTATTCCAGTCACTAATATTCGTTTTATACTGCATCGTGAGGTTATCCAGAATACTCCACCCGTAGTGGATACTGCCGTTGAAGTTGACGTACAGCTCGTTAATGACGTTCGTGGCAACGGTGTTGCCTGGCTCCGCCTTGCCGTAAGGCTGTTGTCCCTTTGGCAGGGCTGATGTGTTCACATCCCGGCTCAGGCCCAACGCGCTGTACGTGTTGGCCGAGAGCTTGCTTTCGGTTTGGGTGGCTGTGTTGCTCTTTTCCCCTGTGGCCGACGCCCAGACGGGTAGGGTCTGGGGGGCTAGGGTGAGGAGCATGGTGAGGGCCAGCAGCCAGCTCAACGCTCGTTTCTTCATCCCGTTTCCTCCTCTTTTTTCGTTCCGCTTTGTGTTAGGAATATAGTAATCCCATACTATCTGCCCTCCATTTTACAAAGAAATGGGAAGAGCCCCAGAAAGGTACCAAAATTGTTACCTTTCTGGGGCGCTGTCTTGTGATTTCTTCCGTTTTATGTGTCGTTCTCAGTTTGGTTCTCGTTTGACGAGGCAGCGCTTCTTGTAAAACGCAATGCCGTAGCACAGGATCTCGTCATATTCATCCCGGAAATCTTCTGCGTACTGCCGCGCTTCGATCTGCTGTAAAGCCGCTTCACACGCCGCAGGCAACTCATCGG
>OLRG01001250.1_pt1 | contig 21177 bp, 20 predicted proteins | sample 1672331 | NCBI WGS metagenome assembly OLRG01 (sample SAMEA3136672, study PRJEB25190) | human gut metagenome
CAGTCCCGGCTGCGAAGCATTTTCGCAGCCGGGACTTTTCACTTATTTTTCTCCGAACAGGTTCGCCCGTTTCAGCAGCACCACTGCCAGCACCGCCGTGATGGCATCCGATGCCGCCTGTGCCAGCACCACACCATAGTAGCCAAGCAGGCCCGACAGTACCACCATGCAGATCAGCAGCACCACGCCTTGACGGCTGACAGACAGCAGGAAGGCCGGAAGCGCTTTCCCCGCCGCCTGAAACAGCGTGGTACACACCAGTATGACCCCCATCAGCGGCATGGTCACCACCATACACCGGAGGATCACACTGCCGGCCTCCACCACCGCAGTCTCCGCCATGAATATCCGGATCACAGCAGGCGCCGCCAGCAGGAATACAACAGTCATGCCAACGGAAAAGCCGAGAATCACCAGCAGGTCAAACCGCAGGATCTCCCGGAGCCGTTTCCGGTTTCTGGCTCCATAGTTATACCCCAACAGGGGCTGGGCTCCAAAGGCAAAGCCCACCATGATGAGCATAACGATCATGTTGACCTTCAGGGCGATGCCCAGTGCTGCCACCTGCTGTGTTCCATAAGGGAGCAGGAACCGGTTGGTCAGCGTCATGGCAAAGCTCTGCATGAGATTGGTAATGGAGGCCGGGAAGCCAATGAGCAGGATTTCCCGAAGCTCTCCACCATGCACTGAGCATTCCCGCAGGTGCAGGGACAGGTTTCTGCTCTTTTTGCAAAGAAGAATCATAAACAGCACCGCAGATACCACATTGCTCAGCACCGTTGCCAGCGCCGCGCCCCCTGCCCCCATCCCCAGCAAAAAGATAAAGATGGGATCCAGCACGATATTCACCAGTGCTCCGGTAACGGAGCCGACCATAGCCGCCGTGGCAAGGCCCTCGGTTCTTAAAATATTGCTGGGCACCAGCGTAAAGATGATGGCGGGTGCCCCCAGCGCCAAGTACCGGTAATAGGCCGTTGCGCTGGCCATGGTGTCCGCCCTGGCTCCCAGCAGCATCAGAATTGGCTGCCGGAATACCAGCATAATGACTGCCACCAATACGCCCCAGAGAATCGAGCAATAGCTGCAAAAGGCACTGACGTGACGAACCCGCTGGCGCTCTCCCTGCCCCAGCAGCCGGGAGATCAGGGAACTGCCCCCGAGTCCGAAGATGTCGCCCATGGCCACCATCAGCGTAAACAGCGGCGCACAGAGGGATACCCCCGCCACCAGCGCGGTATCCTGGGTCTGGGCGATGAACCACGTGTCCACCATGTTGTATACCAACGACACCAGCATGCTCATGACCACTGGCAGCGCCATCTTAAAATATGCCCTTGGTACGGGCATCCGTTCAAATATCTCCTGTTCCATCGAAATTCCTCCTTTTGATTCATTTTATCAGATTTTCTTGCAATGCGATGTGACATATGTCATAATGTGGGCAGGAGGTGCTGCAATGCGATATATTTCCGATCCGGAGAGGGTCTCCCAACTGCTGGATCATTTTCAGATTTTCCGGCTGTTTTCCACCCCGGGACTCCGCTTCTCTCTGGTTGAATATCAGCCCGGCGAATCTCTCACCTCGCCCAATCAGGAGCCAACTGCGCTTCTGTTTCTGGTCAGCGGCACTGTTGCCATTCGCTCCATCCGCAGTGACGGCAGCGAATATATACTCACCAGCGGAAACCGATTTTCCATGCTGGGTGACGTGGAATTTGCCACAGGCCGCTTCCCTGCTTTTTGGGCCCAGGCATCCACAGCCGTGCTGGCACTGCGGCTCCCTTTGGCGCCCTATCAGGAAGCACTCCAGCAGGATATCCCTTTTCTCCATTTTCTCCTGACCTCCCTTGCAGAGAAGCTGGAGCAGTCCTCTCACTCAGAGGCCAGTGCCGCTTCACTGGAGCAGCGTCTGTTTCAGTTGATGGATTGGCGCTGTCCCAGCAGTATTCTCACGGGCATAGGGGAAACCGCTGCCCTGCTCCATTGCAGCACCCGCCAGCTCCAGCGTGTCTTAAAGCACTGCACCGAAGTTGGTACCATGAAGCGTTTGGGGAAAGGGATCTATCAGCGCACTGACAAATAAAAGAGGCGCCGCAGCACGGCGCCTCACAGCGTTCTATTTCTCTTTTCTACGGCGAATCGCCCAGCAGACAATCTCCTCCAGGATTCCAAGCAAAATCACAGGAAGCGCAAAGTCCTTCCAGTGCAGCAGCAAACACAGCCCCGACAACAGGCACAGGCATGGAAACAGGAAAATCTGGACCTTCCACATGGTGCTAAGGGGCTTCCCCTGCTGATCTCTGAGCTTTACTTTCAGAAACGCCCCCAAAAGCAGCAATGCGCCCAGAAGCAACAGCAGCCATTCATCCTTCATGGCAGTCCTCCCGGGCAATAGAGTGCTCCGCATCAAAGCCCTCCGGAAAACGTTTCCGGAGCTTTTCTATATTCCCCCGCAGTACAGTTTCCAGATCTACATCCAATGCCCATGCAGTTTCCGCCAGATACCACGCCACATCGCCAAGCTCCCGAATCATATTCTCCCGATCCATGGGATGCCCCTGATGCAGATGCTTTTTCACAAGGTCAATTACTTCACCGGATTCCCCGCATAGGCCCATGACACCGTTCAACAGCACATCCTGACGGGACATCGCAGGATTCAGCGTTCTCATCGCAAGGCGCTGATATTCGTTAATCGTCATCTGCCTGCCTCCATTCCATTTTTATTTATCTTATCACAGATCCCCAGCAGACGCAATATTCCCATTCTCTGCATAAAATACTTGCGCCATTCCCATGGATTCGGTATAATGGACGCAACAACAAACGCCGGAGGTATCCCCATGGAACGCATTGATAAAATCAATTATTATCTGGACATCGCCCAAACAGTGCTGGAGCGCTCCACCTGCCGCCGCCGTCACTACGGTGCCATTATCGTCCGCAATGATGAAATCATCGCCACTGGCTATAATGGTGCGCCCCGGGGCCGCATTAACTGCGATGAACTGGGTTACTGCGTCCGGGAGCAGCTGTCGATCCCCAGCGGTGAGCGATATGAGCTGTGCCGTTCCGTCCACGCCGAGGCCAACGCCATTATCTCCGCCTCCCGGCGTGAGTGCATCGGGGCTACCCTCTATCTCTGCGGTAAAGACGCCGCCTCCGGCCAGCTGCTTCGGGACACTACTTCCTGCTCCATGTGCCGCAGGAATATCATCAACGCAGGCATTGCGCAGGTCATTATCCGCAACACCCCCACGGAGTACACCATTGTGGATGTGGAGGATTGGGTAAAGGATGACGAGTCCATCCACGGTCTCAGCTGCGGTGTGAAAAACGGATGACCTTCATTCCCGTTTTTCGCAAAATTCGCTCTTGCATTTTGGCAGTTTTGTGCTATAATAATTTTTGCACAGAATATATGCGCCAGTGGCTCAATGGATAGAGCATCGGATTCCGGTTCCGAGGGTTGGGGGTTCGAGTCCCTTCTGGCGTACCAAAAGAAGCAAGGACGAACCCTTGCTTCTTTTCTTTTGTGCTTGTCTTTTTTCGAGCTTCTGACAACGCCACCAAAAATTCTTCGCTATGGCTAGAATTTTTGGGAAGGGACAGCCCCAGTCGGACATGCCACCGGCATGTCCTTTGTGCGGCTACTTCTGGCGTACCAATGGAATGCAAAACGAACACTGCGGAGGCCGAAATATTTATGGCTGGAAACGTTGGCCGAACTCGTTGAAGCAAAGGCCGCCACCGGCAAAGCTGTCGCTGAGATTATTCGTGGAAAAATCGAAGCCCTGAAAAAAGCCTCGAAATAAAAAATGAGCTCCCCGGCCTAGCAAACCACAGGGAGCTCACAGCAAGCCAATCGGAGGCGGTTGAGAGCCTGCCATCTTGACCGCCTCCATGATACCATAGCGGCAGGAACAAATCAAGCTGGAGCGCACTATGACCAAGAAAAAGCGCCGCAAGCCAAAGCCTGCGGCGCACTTGGACAAGAAGCCATCTACGAACTACGAATTTTGGAAGAACGTTCTTTCTGGCACATTGTCAGGTCTGATCGTCTTGATCATCAATCTAATCATTGATTGGCTGACAAAGAGGTAGACCATCGGGTGTGAGGGTTCGGGCCCTCACACCCCCCGTATAAATCATTTCTAAAAATATTGCAAGGGGGGGAATTTCGGTGAGATATGTTTTTCTGACGATTTTATTTTTCGTCCTGTTTTTCTTGATCCGCAAGCTGCTGAAATAACAAATAATCGCCGCTTCCCAGCCGTTCCATTTCCGTCGCACACGGCGCGCCTGCATCACACAAAAGCGTTTCGGATTTCCTCATACTTTTCTGCGGTGGCCAACGCAGTGGCTTCCGTGTTGCGGAAGTGCACGATATAGGTCCATCTTCCATACGGTTCAACGCTCTCTATCCGAGACAGGTTTGCAATATAGGATTTATGACAGCGAAGGAACTGTCCTCCGGGCAGACGCGCCGCCAACTCTTTCAGTGACATAGAAGTGGCATAGGTTCCATCCTCCGTCACAACATTTGTCATACCATCGCTATGCTCCGCAAAAATAATACGCTCCGTATTGAGAAAAACCGTCCGTTCCCGGCTTTTCAGGATCAGCTTGGAAATTCCCTTGACAGACATCAACGGATCCGGTGCCGCCGACTGCTCCACATACTGTTGGCTGATCTTCTGCAATGTTTTCAGCACTCTGGCTCCGTCAAAGGGCTTGACCAGATAATCAAAGGCATAAATCTCGAAGGCATCTGCCATGAACTCATTGTGGGCAGTTGCAAAAATGATTTTTACACCGGGGTTGATCTCCGTAATAGCTTTGGCGCAAACCAGCCCGCTCTCCCCATCTAAATCAATATCAACAAAGCAGACTTGGGCAGAGCACGCAAGGTACTCTGCCACTGCCTGAGAAAATGTACCGCAGACGGACACCACCTCATAATCTTCCGCCTTCTCGATCATTCTTCGGAGAACCAGCGCTGCTGCTGGTTCATCCTCGATAATCATCACCTTAATCATTGGTGGTTCCCTTCTTTTGGGCCGTATAATGCTCAATGCCACTTCCGATTTTGGTCTTCATTCCCGTGTCTGCCTGAACATTTTGCAGCCGATAATAGTCCATCACGCCCATATTCCCTGACCGGAGGGCCTCTGCCATGGCCTTGGGCACCTCAGCTTCCGCCGCCACAACCGCAGCACGCATCTCCTGCTCCAGTGCAATTGCCATGACACGCCGCTCTTCCGCCTTTGCCTGTGCGATCTTTTTATCTGCCTCAGCCTGCAGAGATTTCAGATTTGCACCAATGTTTCTTCCAATGTCAATATCCGCAATGTCAATGGAAATGATTTCATATGCCGTGCCCGAATCCAGCCCTTTCTGGAGAACCACCTTGGAGATCTCATCTGGATTCTCCAATACATCCGAATGCTTTTCCGCCGATCCCACCGTAGTAACAATTCCTTCGCCAATTCGTGCAAGCACGGTACTCTCCCCAGCGCCGCCAATGAGCCGCGCAATATTGGTGCGCACCGTTACCCTCGCCGTTACCAGAAGCTCAATACCGTCCTTTGCCACTGCGGAAATGCTGGGGGTAGAGATAACCTTAGGAGTAACCGTCATGGTAACCGCCTCAAATACATCCCGCCCCGCCAGATCAATGGCAGATGCCTGCTCAAATGTCAACTCAATATTCGAGCGCTCCGCAGCGATCAGCGCGTTGACAACGCTGTCTACATTGCCGCCTGCCAGCAGGTGCGCCTCCACCTGATTCAGATTCAGGTTCAGGCCGGCCTTGGTGCCCTTGACCATAGCCATAACGATCTTCTTGGGTGCAACTCTTCTCAGGCGCATGCCAATCAAATCACCAACACCGATCTTTACGCCAGATGCCAGTGCGGAAATCCAAAGTCCCAGCGGAACAAATGCCGCAAACAGCACCACCAGCAGGATAACGACAACTAAAATGATTATTTTTACAACCAGCATATGCATATCTATCCTCTCCCCTTCAAATTATGATGTGATTCAATCCATTCATCTGCTTCCCTATGCGAGCTTTTGTCCGCCAGCACGCAGAGCGTACTGCCTGAAATGCGTGTGATCCGAATGGGCGTATCTTTGGTGACGTAGTGGCCTTCTGCACGCACATCAAATTCCACCCCATCGAATGCGCCGATCCCTGCCGGCCGCAGGTCTGTCACCGCAACTCCTGTTTTCCCCACCAAATAGCTGAGATCTTCATTGGAGATACTGGCCTGTTCCGCAGACAAGCTGTCATGCAGCACAAACGGCCCCCGTTTTTTCCCGTTGACAAAAACCAGACAGATGGTCACAAGAACCGCCAATACCGCCAGAATAATGACCGCCATGGTCACTGCGGCTTCCAGCGTATCTGTTGCCAGCAGCGTTCCTCCCACAAAGCATAAAATGCTGGTGAGCCCGGGCAGGCCAAAACCGGGTATCATAAATTCCACCACCGCCAATACAAATCCGGCAATCACCAGAACCATGCCAAGGACAAGCTCAATATTCAAGTCTGCACCTCCTTTCTAAAGCAAATCTGAAATACGGTTTGTATATCATCCGAACGCCATGTGAGCATTCCATGATACTTTTGAAGCAGCTGTTTCACAATATAAAGTCCCATCCCATGGCCAGATTCCTTTTTCGTAGAAAATCCGGCGGAGAATATGCGCTCCCGATTTTCCTCCGGAATACCAGCGCCATTGTTGCGTACCTCAAACAGATACTGGCAGGCATTCTCCGACACCTGAACCGTTACCGTGGGTTTGGGTGTCTTTTCCGTTTCATCCGACTGGAGGGAAGCAGCGATTGCATTATCGATCAGGTTGGCCAAGATCCTTACAAGATCCCAATCTGGCAGCGGAAGCGCTGCTAAGCTGGAGCTTACCTCCAGAATCAAATGGACGCCATTGCGCTCCGCCTCACCGATCTTTGCCGCAAACAGGGCATTGATCGCCGCGGAATCCGTGCGAATTGCTTTTCCCGTCCGCTCCAGCTCATGACAGATCGGCTTTATGTAGTCACGGAGCGCATCGTATTCCTCTACCTCCAGCAGGCCGCTGATCACGTGAAGCTGGTTGAGATGGTCGTGCCGCTGCGCGCGAAGCTGCGTATTCCATTTCTCCAGTTGCCGATAGGCATTGACCAGATTATCATATTCCCTTTTCTGTTTGACACTGATGCGCCACAGCACAAATACACAGAGTGCCGTCACCAAAATCACGGTCAAATACAATGGGATGGACATCTTCTAACACCTCTCTTCCGTTACAACTGCATTATATCTTCTCAGACATGGAAAGGAAAGGCAAGACAGCTAAAAACCTGATAATTCGAGATGAAATGTACAGAATTATGATTTTCCCCTCACACCACAGCCGGTACCGATCTGGATGAAAAAACCAATCCATGTCTTTCCTGTGACAAAAATGCCCCCTGATTCTTCTTCCAAATCAAAAAAGTCCTCCCGAGGCGCCCAAAGACGATTCTTGGGGCAGCCTCAGGAGGATCCGATTGTTGATTAAGTTTTCCGTGCCGGGCTTTTATTGGCGCAAAACAGCTTCCGCTGCATGCTCTCCGGCCATACGCCCGGAGTTCAGGGCAAAGCCAAAGCCATGGCCGCTCATTTCCACGTTGTATTCATCGGCATCCACACCGCCAAAGTCTACTCCGGCAATATAGAGATTTTCCACCTGCTGATACTGGTCGTTCAGTGCCTGAAAATACTCGTTGACACGGACGCCCCCATGGGTAATGAGCATATCCGCACCGGCCCGGATGGCGTACAAGGGGCCGTCTCCCAAGGGCGTCAGATAGCGTCTGTCCTTGGCAAACATGGCATCACGTCCGTGCCGGCAGAAAGCATCATATTCCGTCAGCGAAGCTTCTACCGCCTCCTGCGGGCAGCCAATAAACGCCGCCAGCTGAGCCGTGTTTTCAGCCTTGACCATCACACCGTCCGCAATGGCCTTCTCCATGGTCTGGGGCAGCTGTTCCTCGGCCTTGGGGTCAATATGGATCAGTTCAATCATATCCCGCCCATCGGAAAGGGCCTGATCCAGCTGCCGCTGGCCAATGACCACCCACATCTTGCCCTCCGGCTGACGGAGGCAGGCGTTGGCCGCCTGCGCAAAGTTATAGACGATCCCTTCGCTGGCAAAACGCTGGCCAAATCGGTTGAGCCACATATGATAGGGCTTCCCAAGGATCAGATTCAGCGCCGCATACCCCTGAATCTTCGGAGCGGCAATCTCCATGGCAAAATTCCCCTCAATATCCGCACCGGCCTCCAAGGCCATACGAACCCCATCGCCGGGGTGGCGCATGCCGCCGCCCTTTGCCACGTGCTCCGGCTTGAAGCCAGGATAATACTTCCGAATCATCTCCGGATTGCCGGAAAAGCCGCCGGTGCAGAGGATCACCCGCTCCGCAGAGATATGAACCTCCGTGCCGTCCTTCTTTTCACAAATTGCACCAGTCACAGCGCCGTGGTCATCCTGTGTCAGCTGCTTTCCCCGGGTATGGGTCAGCAGTGTAACGCCGTGCTCCAAGCAGAACTTTTTCAGGCACCGGATCACCACGCTGCCCGCATTTTCCTCTGCGCTGGTAATATGGAACACCTCCGGGGCCTGATTGGGGGTATGGTGCACCACATCACAGAAGTCCACGCCCTTGTCCATGAGCCACGAAATGGTGTCGCCGCTCTTGTCCAGAAGCCGCCGCACCAGCCGTCCATCGATCTTCCAATGGGAATACTCCATGCACCGGGTAAAGATTTCATCGGTATCCGCAAAGATCAGCCGCTTCCGCTGGAGCACGCTGTCTACCGCAAAAACGCCCCGGGGAAACAGGCCGTTGCCCCCTACTGCCGCCATGGACTCCGCCACGATAACCCGGGCACCCTTCTCTGCCGCTGCGGCAGCCGCCGCCAGACCCGATGCGCCGCCGCCGATCACCAGCAGCTGTGTTGTATACTGTTCCATCTTTTCCTCCCTATTCCTTCCGCCCGACAGGCTTCTGTCCGGCGGTCAATTTCTGTCTACAGTGTACCCGGAATTTCACCAAATTGCAACCAAATCCCGCAAAATAACCTGTGATTTCGGAAAAAAAGGGACGCACGCAATCCAATCCTGCGCTGCGTCCCTCAATTCTGTCATTCCAGCATATGCTGTCCGGTATACAGTTCGTAATACCGTCCGCCCTTGGCGAGTAGCTCCTTATGGTTGCCGAACTCGATGATCTCGCCGCCCTCAATGACTGCGATCTTATCGGCGTTCCGCACCGTAGAGAGCCGGTGGGCAATGATGAACACGGTCTTCCCGTGCATCAGGCCGTCCAGGCCCTTCTCGATCTCCTTCTCGGTTCGGGTATCAATGGAGGAGGTGGCCTCGTCCATAATGAGTACCGGAGGCTTCGCCACTGCCGCCCGGGCAATGTTCAGAAGCTGCCGCTGGCCCTGAGAAAGGCTGCCGCCGTCGCCGGTGATATAGGTCTGGAAGCCTTCCGGCAGCGACATGATGAAGTTGTAGGCATTGGCCCGCTTGGCCGCCTGCATGCACTCTTCATCGGTGGCATTGAGCCGCCCGTAGCGGATGTTCTCCATGATAGTGCCGGAGAATAGGTGAGTATCCTGAAGGATCACCACCAGACTCCGCCGGAGGTCGTCCTTCTTGATGTCCTTGACGTCGATGCCGTCATAGAGGATCCGCCCCTCCTGCACATCATAGAACCGGTTGATCAGGTTGGTAATGGTGGTCTTGCCCGCACCGGTGGAGCCTACGAATGCGATCTTCTGGCCGGGCAGCGCCTCTACAGAAACATGCTTCAGTACCGGCTTGCCCTCCACATAGCGGAAGCAGATGTCCTGCACCTGCACATGGCCCTTCAGGGGCACCAACCCCTTGTCGGTCTTCCACGCCTCACCGGAGCAGGTGGTCCAGTCGGAGATCTCATTGCCCTTTTCATCCACTGGCACCATGGTAATGGTGCCCTCGTCCACCTCAGGCTCGGCATCCATCACCGCAAAGATGCGCTCTGCACCGGCCACGGCACTGAGCAGCGTAACGATCTGCTGGGATACCTGGTTGATGGGCATTGCCACCTGCTTGGTGTAGTTGAGGTATACGCCCAGAGAGCCGATGGTAAAGGCCACGCCCCCCAGAGCTGTGCCGTTGATGACGAACAGGCCGCCCACCACCGCAGTGATGGCATAGCAGATGCCCATGACCTGATTCAGTACCGGCATGATGATCATGCCCACATAGGTGGCATCCATGGCCGCATCCCGGTAGGCAATATTCTTCTCAGTAAACTCTTCCTTGATCTCTTCCTCGTAGTTGAAGGCCTTGACCACCTTGATGCCCTCCACCATTTCCTCTACATAGGAGTTCACCAGGCCCAGGTTCTTCTGCTGCTTCCGATAGAGCTTCTTGGACTTCTTGCTGATTTTCTGAACGATGATATAGTCCACCACCAGTACCGCAACGGTAATGATAAACAGGATATAGTTCAGATAGATCATCATGGCCACTGTTCCCACAAAGGTGAGAATGGAAGAGATCAGCATGGTAATCGTCTGCTCCATGGCCATCTGTACGTTATCGGCATCGTTGGTAAAGCGGCTCATGATCTCGCCGTTGCCGTGGGCGTCATAATAGGAGATGGGCATTTCCTGCAGCTTGTCAAACAGGTCTTTTCTCAGCTTATTGATGGCCCGCTGAGAAAGGAAGCTCATGAGAAGCCCCTGTCCATAGGAGGCCGCAGCGCCCAGCACATAGATGCCCAGCAGCTTCATAAGCTCTCCTGCCAGTGCCATCCAGCAGTGGGAATTCCAGCTCTCGCCAATATAGGGCACGATGTAGTCATCGATCAGGGGCTTTAAGAAGTAGCCTGCCCCCAGATTCGCCAGCGTGGAGATCAGCATCATGATCAACACAGCGATCAGCAGCGCCTTATTGGCCACCACATAGTTGAGAAGACGCAGCAGGGTGCCCTTGGTATCCTTGGGCTTCCGGAAGTCCTTGGCACCGCCGGGGCCGCGTTGTCCGCGCATGGAGCCGGTATAGTTCCCGTCTTCCTCGTCCTCGTCTTCCTGAGACTTCTTCTTCCCCTTGGTATCTACCTTCGGAGCCGTATCCTTCTTCTTAGCCATCCAGACCGCCTCCTTCCTGCTGGGATGCATAGATCTCCTGATATACCCGGCTGCGGGCCATGAGCTCCTCATGGGTGCCCATGTCGCTGAGCTTGCCCTCGTCCAGCACAATGATCTGGTCGGCATACTGTACCGAGGAGATACGCTGGGCCACCAGCAGCACCGTGGTATCCTTATACTTGCTGTAGAATGTCTCGCGGATCTTTCCTTCGGTGCCGGAGTCTACCGCAGAGGTAGAGTCATCCAAAATCAGAATGGAGGGTTTTTTCAGCATGGCCCGGGCAATGCAGAGCCGCTGCTTCTGACCGCCGGAGACGTTGACGCCGCCCTGCTCGATCTCGGTATCCAGTCCCTCCGGGAACCGGGAGATAAACTCATAGGCCTGAGAATCCTTGGTGGCCTCCAGCAGCGTCTCATCCGCTGCCCCCGGTGCGCCCCACTGCAGATTGGAGCGAATGGTACCAGTGAAGAGCACATTGCTCTGAAGCACCATGCCGATGTGGCTGCGGAGATGCCGCAGATTGTAGTCCTTGACATTGACGCCGTCAATATAGACGTTGCCGCTGGTTACATCATAGAATCTGGGGATCAGGCTCACCATAGAGGTCTTGCCCACGCCGGTAGAGCCTACAATGGCCACAAAGGAACCCGCCGGAATGGTAAAGCTCACATCATTGAGCACCATATCCCGCCGATCCGACTGGGGATACCGGAAGGATACATGGTCAAAGCGGATCTCGCCCCGGATGGGAGTATCCTTTGTGCCGTTTTCGGTGTCCTCGCTGCCGTCGCGGATATCGGGCTCATGGTTGAGCACCTCCACCACACGGTTGCCGCAGGCACGGGCACGGGTCATGCCCATGAGCACCATAGAGAACATCATAACGCTCATGAGAATATTGTTGATGTAGGTCACAAAGCTCAAAAGCTGGCCTGCCTGAAGCTGGCCCACACCTACCATCTTGCCGCCAAACCAGTAGATCGCCAGTGTGGTTCCATAGAGCACCATTCTGGTGGCAGGCTCCATGACGCTCAGGCGGATGGTAGCGGAGATCGAGGTCTTCATCAGGTCATCGTTGGCCTTCTTGAACTTGAGCTTCTCATGGCTCATGCGTACAAAGCTCTTGACCACCCGGATGGCAATGAGGTTTTCCTGCACCGAGGCATTGAGGTTGTCGATCTTAGTCTGCATGACCTCAAAAAGATAGGTGGTAAACTTCATAATGATGAGCACCACCGCCAGCAGGGTGGGAATCGCCACCAGGAAGGTGATGCTGAGCTTCCAGTTCATCCGAATGCAGATGACCATGGAGATGATCAGCAGCGAAGGCGCACGGATCAGCACCCGGGTCAGCTCCATTGCTGTCTGCTGAAGCTGCTTAACGTCTGTGGTACATCGCGTGACCAGCGATGCCGTGGAGAATTTATCCACATCCGCAAAGGAAAAAGTCTGCACCTTCTTGAAGATCGCCTGACGCAGATTGTAACCAAAGCCCTGCGAAGCCTTTGCGGAGAATTTTGCGGCAAAAATGCCGTCTACAATGCCCAGTGCCGCCACCACGACCATGATGCCGCCCACAAGGAACATATACGGAATGTCACGGTTGGCCACACCCTGATCTACGATCTTGCCCATGAGATAGGGCAAAATCAGTTCTGCCAGAGATTCGCCAACCACCAACAGCGGTGCCAGGATGAAGTACTTTCGGTATTGCTGAATGTACCCCATCAATTGTTTGAACATAGATGGTTCCCTCCTATTCTTCCGGTTTGCCGGAGCCAATGGCCTCCAGATTGTCGATCATGCGGCGGTAGAGCAGCGAGATCCGCTCCAGCTCCTCCCCGGAAAATCCACGATACATGCCATGATCCAGTGTCTCAAACACTTCGTCAATGAGCTTTGCCGCCCGCAGGCCCTTTTCCGTAATGGCAATGGGCTTGCAGCGGAGATCCTCCGCATTGGACAGCTTTTTCACATAACCGTCCCGCTCCATGGATTTTAAGGAGACCGTCATGGTAGCCGGAGACACCCGTAGCCGCCGTGCCAACTCCTTCTGAGACGCAATGACGCCGTTTTCCTGCTGAGACAGGATGCTCAGGATCGCAGGCTGGCCAATATTGGAAAGGCCGTTTCGGCTCAGCAGATTATCCACTGCCGCATGGTGCTTCCGTTCCAGCACATGAAACAGCTGCTCCGGGCTGCCGTCTGTAAAACGAACGCCCAATCATTATCCCTCCTGTCCAGTTCGTTTGCAAGCTTACTGTTTGCATGCAAACGATTTGTCTATGAAATGATACCCTTCCCAGCTGGAAATGTCAAGGAAAACCTGTGCATTTTTCAAAATTATTTTTTCTAACTATTTGCATGCTAATATTTCGCCCATTTTCATCGAATATGCTCCAATTGTAAACCTTTTAACATCCGTATCTGGTTGACATTTTACAAGCTGCTGTGCTATGCTTTTATCCGTGAAAGGAAGGGATACTATGTCCAATAAAAAATCGTTTATGACCGTGCGGGAGCTCTGCGCTACAGCGCTGGGGGCGGCCCTGATGACCATCTGCGCATGGATCTCTATTCCGGCCCAGGTGCCCTTTACCCTTCAGACCTTTGCGGTGTTCTTTGTCACCGCCCTGCTGGGGCTCAAATGCGGCACGCTCAGTGTCATTGTTTATCTGCTGCTGGGTGCGGTAGGTCTGCCGGTCTTTGCGGGATTCAAGGGCGGGCTTGGCAGCCTCATGGGCGTCACCGGCGGATATCTTCTGGGCTTTGTGTTCTCGGCACTTGCTGTGGGCCTGATCACAAAATTCTTTGGCCGCAGTTTCCCGGTGCTGATTCTCTCCATGGTCCTGGGATTGGTGCTCTGCTATGCCTTCGGCTCTGCTTGGTTTCAGCTTCTGTACATTCAGACCAAGGGCGCCATTACTACCGGGGCTGTGCTCGGCGCCTGCGTGATCCCCTATCTGATCCCCGATGCCATTAAAATTGCACTGGCGGCGGTACTGGTGCGGCGGCTTCAGGGGCATGTCTCGCTGGCACAGGCATAATTCGGATATACGTTTTTTGGCACGCTGCAAAGGGATCTGCGGCGTGCTTTTTCCGTCTGTCTCCCCCACCTCTTATTTTGATATCGAAACTCACATATTGTCAGTTGGCATTTTCTACAACCGGTACTATGATAGAAGCATCCCGCAGGAAAGGATGAATGAGATATGAAAGATACCCCCCAGTGGGCCATTCCCATGGAACCGGTCACCGAGGATCAGATCGTAAAGACCTATACAGCCGATGTGGTGATTTTAGGTGCCGGTCATGCCGGAACCGCCGCTGCCCGAGCCGCCGCCGAGGCAGGCGCCAAGGTTCTGGTGGTGGAGCAGCAGCAGGAAAAGCGCTTTCAGGTATTTGGTGCACAGTATGGCTCCATCAACTCAGAATTTATGAAAAAGCGCGGCGCTCCCTCCGCCGACCCCGTGGAGATCATTGCCGACTGGCAGCGCCGGAGCCTGAACCGGGCCAACCCTGCGCTGGTGCGGCAGTTTGCCTACAACACCGGCTCCACCTTCGACTGGTTTGTGGAGCCCCTGCCGGAAGCGCTCAAGGACGTCATGACCTTTGAGAACCCATGGCCCCGGCACTTTGAAGGGGAGCTGGGCGGCTACCACAACTACGTGGGCACCGCCATTTTCAAGAACACCAAGTTCGATCTGTCCAAAATGGGGCCGCCCCCCGGAGAGGACGGAGACGGTCAGGAAGGCCCGCCCCCGGAGGGCCCCCATGAGAACCCGCTGAGCCTCACTGAGGCCGTGGTCTTCACCCATGAGCTTACCAAAAAGCTGGGGGCTGAATTTGTCTTCGGCATCACCGGTGATTACCTGGAAAAGGACGAAACCGGCCGGGTCACTGCCCTTATCGGCCACAACTATAAAAAGGAATACTTCCGCTTTATCGGAACCAACGGCATCATTCTGGCCGCCGGCGATTTTTCCGGCAACAAGGCGATGGTCATGGATCTGCTGGGCGAATATGCCGCCCTCACCGAAAACGGCGAGAAGTTCCCCTATATCCCCGCAGGCCGCAAGGGCAAGGGCGTCCAGATGGGCCTCTGGGCCGGCGGCAAAATGGAGCCCGGACCCCGGGGCGGTATGTGGTGCTGCGTGGGCGGCAGCGGCGGCCCCATGGACGGCAGTGCCTTCCTGCGCCTCAACAAGCACGGCAAGCGCTACACCAATGAGGGCATCATGGGCTACTGGGGTGCCGGACTTCAGGGTGCCCGGCAGCCAAAGGGCGCCATCTACACCGTCTGGGACTCCAATTGGAGAGAAGAGCTGGAATACCAGACGCTGGATCATACCGCCATCGACATGGCAGACACCCAGGCTCTGGATCGCATTGAAATGCAGCTGCAAAAGGCCCAGCGCATGGGCATCGACAACAGCTACCGCCCGCAAGGCCCCCCCACTGCCTTTAAGGGCCTTCACAATACACTGGCCTGCGCCAACACCATTCCGGAGCTGGCGGAAAGGCTTGGGCTCACCGGCGAGGATAAGGAGAATTTCATCTCTTCTGTGGCCCGGTACAACGAGCTGGCCCACAAGGGCCGGGATGAGGATTTTGCCAAGGATTCCCGGCAGCTCCATCCCATTGAAAAGGGTCCCTTCTACGCCTTCTGCGAAAATGCCCGAGCCGTGGGCTTCCTGATGGTCACGGTCTGCGGCCTTGTGGTGGACGAGCACCAGCAGGTCATCGGTCAGGACGATGAGCCGATCCCCGGCCTCTATGCCACCGGCAACTGCTCCGGCGAGCGGTTCCCCATTATGTATACCACCCCGGTGGCCGGTGTCTCCATCGGCATCGCCTATACGCTGGGGCGTATCGTGGGCGACTATGTGGCAAAGCACCGCTAAATTCTGAATTGGAAAAGTTCTCGCCTTCGGGCGGGAACTTTTTTGCAGATTACCAAATTATTTCATTGACCATTTCCCTGCGATTCGATATAGTTAGCTTATCTTACCTATAAATGAAGAAAAGAGGAAAAAACATGAAAAAACTTTCCCGTTTGACAGCGCTGCTTCTGTGCCTGTCCCTCTGCCTTGGCGTTTGGCTGGTTCCAGCATCGGCAGCCAACACGCCGTTTTCTGACGTGCCATCCGGCGCATGGTATGAGGACAGCGTACAGTACGCCTATGAAAACGGCCTGATGAATGGAGTCGGTGGCGGCAGGTTCAACCCCAACGGCACCGCCACCCGCGCCATGGTGGTCACGATCCTCTATCGTATGGCTGGTGAGCCGTCTTCGAACCAGATCATATTCAATGACGTGCCGCTGGATGCGTGGTACTTCGACAGCATCTGCTGGGCCTACGATCATGACATTCTCACCGGCTACGGCAACGGCAGTATGGGGCCAAACAAGCCCGTCACCCGGGAGCAGCTGGTAACGATCCTCTACCGCTATGCTGAGTACTGCGGCTATGACCTCAGCGCCAGTAACCGGCTCTACGCCTTCTCTGACCGCTCCTCGGTCCACGGCTGGGCCTTTAACGCCATTTCCTGGTCTGTGGGTGCAGGCATCATCACTGGCATCGCCAAGGACGGCGGCGCCATCATCCAGCCCGCCGGCACCGCAAAGCGTTCGCAGATCGCCACCATCATGATGCGGTTCATCCAGTACTTTGACGATGATCCCTCCAATGATCCCGCGGTTCCCGAAGATCCCGATCCCTCCGATTCCTTTGCGGGTTCTGTGGATTCCATTCAGGTGCAGGGAATGAGCTACCAGCTGGGCATGAGCGTTTCCACCCTCATCGCACAGGCGGGACAGCCGGACGAGACCCTCACAGGCTTTGACTCGGACGCCACATGGTATGTCTACGGGACCGATACCTATGAGAATTTCTTTATGGCCCATGTAAAGGACGGCGTGGTATATGAGCTCTGTGCCGGCGGCCCCAGTGTCTCCTTCATGGATCACCACCCCGGTCAGCCCATTGACGATGCAATGGATCAGGCGCTTCGGGAGGCCGTCCAGCAGCCCGGCGTACATAGCGGCGTTGACGGCATAAACGATGGCTACGCCAATGACAATATCATTTTTTACATTCTCTATGACAACAATATAGGAAGCGACAGCGATGAGGAGACCGCCCAGACCCTCTACGCCGAATGCAGGCTGAATTTCCATCTGGTCAACGCCTACCGTGCCATTTACGGCCTGCAGACCCTGAAATGGAGCGAGTCCGCCGCCACGGCTGCCCGACTCCACTGCGAGGATATGCGGGATCAGAACTATTTCGAGCATGACAGTCTCGATGGCCGCACCGTTGTGGACCGGCTGGACGCCCAGGGGATCAGCTACCGCGCCTGCGGGGAAAACATCGCATGGGGACAGGGGAATGGCTTTACCGCCTTCAACTCCTGGCTGAACTCCTACGGTCATCGCCAGAATATGCTGTATCCCACCTTTACCCATCTGGGCGTAGGCGCAAGCACTGGCCCCTACTGGACGCAGGATTTCTATATAGAATGGTAAACACCGAAACGCCGCCGGTCTCCGGCGGCGTTTTCACTGGCATAGGCTCTATTCAACGTTCTGCGGCAGACTAGTACTATTCCCTCCGGTTATAGGATCCCGCAAAATGGATATTTGCGGCACAGTGAATTTTTCGCTATAATAGGATTAACATACTTATAGAAATGGAGTCGTTCTCTTATGGAATACATCCCCAACGGCGGGCAGACCTATCTGCCCATACAGGACAATATTCATATCCCCACCCTGCCCTTCACGCCCCTGTCTGCCCCCACCCCTTCCTATGCGCCTCTGGAGCTTACCGAGTCTTGCAGAGAAAAGGGCTATGTGATCACCACCCAGGCCCAGCACTTTCTCCCGGGTGTCACCGCAAAAATGATGGACTGGTGGTGGACCAACATGGAAAAAGGCTATTATCTCTGGGCTCCCGGCTCCCACAAGCGCTTTAACTGGGTCAAGAGTCCCAGCCAGTATGGCTTCCTGAACTCCGCCCACATGATCTCTGAGGCCATGGTGCCCGGGAAACCGGTTTTCGGCGGCAGCGGCATCCAGATCAACCGGCTGAGTCTTGAATGGTTTTTCTTTACCTCCCATCTGTCTCATGTGATCGTAGAAGGCGTTTTCAACGCCAAGGGAGAGTTTGTGGATTCCACCGTACATATGTGGGAAGACGCCGAAGGAGGACTGAACCACATTGTTGCCGGAGTTGCCAATACCCGCTGCTCTGAGCCTCCGGCCTTTGTTCTGGAAGATCCCTCCGCGGCCCCTGCCCCGGAGGACAGCGCAGCCCACTCGGAATATGAGGCCAGCCGCTGGCCGGTCTTCCTACCTACCCTCTATCACCTTTGGGATGGCCATCCGGATCCCAGCCAGAATGTCCCCTGTGATCTGACCGTGGAGGACACCGAAAACGGACTCCGGTATCTCTCCGAAAATGGCCCTGTTACCTTCTGATCTTCAAGCGTCCCTTTCCGCAGCAGCGGAGAGGGCGCTTACTTTATCTCTGCATGGGCGGTATTTGAGGTACATTCGTTTTCTGGGGATACATTCCAGCAAACAAAGCACAAATCGCCACTGTTCATCTGCATCTCTCTTTGTTATAATACTAACATGTTGACCTGAAAACGATTTTAGAAGGAGCGATTACGATGAGCCGTAAGTACAAGCACATTCTCTCTCCCCTGAAGGTAGGCAACGTCATTCTCAAAAGCCGCCTGCTGTCCGCCAACGCCCTGCCCCACTTTTTGCAGGGTCCGGAGCTGTACCCCTCCGATGCCGTAGTAGACTATCTGGTCGGACTGGCAAAGAACGGCGCTGCCATTGTCACCATTGGCGACTGGACCAATCTCAAGCAGCGGGAAGGCTTCGGTGACGGATGTCATTTCCCCATGTGGGATACCCGTGACCCCGCACTGGAAAACGCCATGACCCTGATGGTGGATCAGATCCACTTCTACGGTGCAAAGGTCTCCGCCGCTACCCATCTCTCTGCGCCTGCCGGCTATGGCGTCTATGACGGCGAACCGGCTGGCGGCATGCCGGAGCTGTCTCCCGCCGAGATGGAAGAGATGATGGAGGAAATGGAAGAAATGATGGGCGGCCCCATGGGCGGCGACGGCGCTCCCATGCCCTTCGGTCCCCCCGATGCCCACGACGGCCCCATCAAGGCCATGGGGCTCAAGGAGATGGAGGAATACTGCGATACGCTGGTGAAAAAGCTCAAATACTATGTGGGCTGCGGCTACGACATGTGCTCCATCCATGCCTCCTACGGCGCTACCCTGCTCAGCAAGTTCCTGTCCCCCAAGTACAACAAACGTACCGATGAATTCGGCGGCCCCATGGAGAACCGAGCCAAGTTCCCCATCATGGTAGCAAAGGCCGTCAAGGAAGCCTATGGGAAGGATTTTCTGGTGGAAATGCAGGTATCCGGTGAAGAAGACGATGGCCTCACCATTGAGGATATCGTGACCTTCGCCAAGCTGGCCGAGGGCTACATCGACATTCTCCAGCTTCGGGCAGGCAACGGCGATCTGGCCCATCCCACGGGCTTCAACTCCGTACCCCACGATCCGCTGACCCTTCAGTATGCCGCCGCCATCAAGGAGAGCGGTGCAAAGATCATCACCGCCCCCATCGGCGGTTTCCAGGATCTGGACGACATGGAGGAATACATCGCCTCCGGCAAGACAGACATGATCGGCATTGGCCGCGCCTTTATCTGCGACAGCCAGTACGGAGAAAAGATCCTTCAGGGCCGTGGTGAGGATGTGGTTCCCTGCGTCCGCTGTAACCGCTGCCATGGTCTCGGCATGCAGGGCCCTTGGAAGTCTGTATGTACCGTAAACCCGGAGATCGGCATTACCCACAAGCTCTCTGCGCTGGTGCCCGCCTCTACCACGCCCAAAAAGGTTGCCGTTATCGGCGGCGGCCCTGCCGGTATGCGTGCTGCCCTCTATCTCTGTCAGCGGGGGCACAGCGTCACCCTGTACGAAAAGTCCGATAAGCTGGGCGGCCAGTTGCTTCATGCCGACTATTCCAGCTTCAAGTGGCCCCTGCGGGACTACAAAAACTACCTGATCGCACAGCTTGAAAAGAGCGCTGTGGATGTAAAGCTAAGCACCACCGCTACGCCGGAACTGCTGGCTGTGGAGGAATACGACGCCATCATTGCCGCCCTTGGCGCAGCCCCCAAGTTTCCGCCCATCCCGGGTCTTCTGAACGAAGCCGGCGCTCCCATTGCCGGCGTCTACAATCCCATCGAGGTCTATGGAAAAGAGCAGGAGCTTGGCAAGGACGTAGTGGTCATCGGCGGCGGCGAGATTGGCATGGAGACCGCCATGTATCTGGCAGAGAACGGTCATAATGTCACCATTCTCTCCCGTCAGCGGAAGTTTGCCGCCGAGGCGGATCGTGTCCATTACTACTCCATGTTTGCAGATGCATGGGGCAGGATGCCCAATCTGACTCCCATTAAGAAGGCCACCACCACTGCGGTTGCCCCCGGCGCTGTGACCTATACGGACAAGCAGGGAGAAAGCCACACCATTCCCTGCGATTCCATCGTGGCCTGCGGCGGCATGGCCGCTGCGCAGGACGAGGCGCTGACCTTTGCCGATGTAGCTGATACCTTTATCATCATCGGGGACAATGAGGGCTCCGGCAATGTACAGACCGCCACCCGCTCCGCCTTTGCGGCCGCTATGCGGATCTGAGTTCTGCATTCCTTGCAATCCCCTGTTGCCTTCTTCCGGCGGGCCGCACCTGCGGTTCGCCGGAAGTTTTGGCCTGCCGGAAAAAAGTTTTACATTACCTCTTGCATTTTGAAACGTTCCGTGCTATAATCAGGCTTACATTGCGGGTGTAGTTCAATGGCAGAACATCAGCTTCCCAAGCTGAATACAGGGGTTCGATTCCCCCCACCCGCTCCACAGTTTATGGAAGCGTAGCTCA
>OLRG01001252.1_pt1 | contig 21153 bp, 20 predicted proteins | sample 1672331 | NCBI WGS metagenome assembly OLRG01 (sample SAMEA3136672, study PRJEB25190) | human gut metagenome
GCGACGAGGAGGCTCCTGCCATCTTTGCAATACTGCAAAGATGGCTAATCCCCCAATTCGCGCAGCATATCGAGAAGCTCTTGGCGGCGATGAATGTCCAATTTGGTGTAAATATGCTTAGCGTGAGTACGCACAGTATTCTCGCTGATAACAAGCCGCTCGGCGATGGCCGCCATGGAGTTGCCACGGGCGATGAGCTCCATCACCTCTGTCTCGCGCATGGAAAGACCGTGGCGTTCCTGCAGTACCAGGCACTGCTTGGAAAGCCGGTCGCGAATGGCACCGGCGTCCTCCGAAGCCGAAGGCCGACGTCGACGACGTTTGGCTGGCGTGGCCGGTTTATCGTCGGCAGTAGATCTTACGCGGGAATCGCCATCCTCCAAAGACTCCGCTGACGCTCTGCCCAGTTCCGCTCCTAAGCCGCAGTTTGCCTTTCGAGTATCCTCGCCAAAGACCGAGCCGCTTCCTCTCCCCACTGACACGGCGGGCACGGCGGCAAGAGAATAGAACTCGATGGGGTCGGCGGTTACGGTGCCTTTCGACACCATCGGCCTGAAAAGGGTTCCCGTAGAGACCAGGAGCGTGATCCCCAGTCCGCAGCTAGAGATAAGCGCCACGAAATACAACCACTGGGAGCCCGCGGGCACCGTCAATTCGCTCGCCCAGCCAAAAAGGAAGCCGACGCTTTGCAAAATATAGACGATAGCCCCAAAGAACCCGTAGATGAACACAGGATTGATACCACGATCGCGGGAGACCTGGGCGCACTGCATCATCATGAGCATCTGCACAAGGGAAAAGACCATGTAGGCGACCGCCGCGAAGGCGTTCAGATACACCAAGCCACAAAACGGCATGAGAAGAAATCCCAGCGTGAGCAGCGGATATACCACGCGGAACACAGAGATGAGGCCGAAGCGAAAGCTCATGCGGTGCCACAGGACTAAAAGCACCGCAGCCGCAATAAACGAACCAAGCATGGACGCGCTGTTGACAAGCGAGCTAATTTCCTCATGTAGCAGAGCGATTCCGCGAATGACGCCGGCTACCAGAGCAAGCGACCCCACGCATAAAGCACTGCGCCAATAGTCGGCCACCACTTGACGGTAGACGCGCGGGTGCTGACGCGGGACGTCCTCGAACATGGGCTGCTCGAAGTTCATCTCGCGCACCGAAAGTGCCACGCACAGACCGCACAGAGGCACGAAGATCAGGGGGACGAGAAAAGCCGTTAGCGCAATGGGCACTAAATACAGGGCAAGGTAGATGAAGGGAGCGATAGCCGTGCCCACAATAAGGCGGAAATTGCCGGTTCTCGCATCGAGGGAAGCAAAATACCGCTGCCAGAGCATGAACATGCCGGCGCACCCGATTCCGAGAAGCACCCCGCCAGCTCCCACAAATGCAATGGCAGCCGATGCCACGTACATGGCCGTAATCAGACAGGCCGACCCAAGGAATAGCAGGACAGCGGAAAGCGAGACGAGCATGCGCCGAGCACCGTAGGGAAAGAAATACGATCCCAGCATACTCGCCAGGAAGGCGCCGCCAAAAGCCACAGCCTGAGTCAAAAAGAACGTGAGAGTCACTTCCACCGTCTGAAACTCAAGGGGAAGAAACGGGAAGATGCCGCCCCATACCGAGGTGGCATTCACCGTGAGGAAACAAGCATAGCCCCAACTTGACGCATGGCCGATTGCGCTGGCACTCTCGGTCGCCATAGCTTGACCTCCTCTCTTATCTCGGTGGCACGCATGGTAGCATAGGAGGACGCGCCTGTTAGGCAAATGACCGCACTTCGGTATCACCCGAAAACGCGCGAACTGGGGCTTTGTCCTTAAATCACACTTGTCGTGTGATTCGGCACTTCCCCTTTTCCGGTACTTTTGAAAGCGGCGAGAAGGCAATTCAACTAGAGGAGGGACTATGACTGAAACCCAATCCACCCTGTCGCGCCGCACCTTCGTCAAAGGCTCGCTCGCGGGCCTGGCTGCCACGGGAGCCGCGGGTACCGCACTCTTCGGATGCGCACCCCAATCTGGCACCGGAGCCGGGGAGGAGCCCATGGCCGCCACCGGAGAGGAGACTGCGCCCGACGAGATCCACTGGAGTCAGTGCAACGTCAACTGCGGCGGCAACTGCGTCTTCCAGTGGCACTCCCGCGATGGCAAAGTGCTCTACATGGAGACCGATAACACAGGAGATACCGACTTGCAGGCCCGCGCCTGTCTACGCGGCCGCTCCATGCGACGCTGGCTCAACAGCCCCGACCGTCTGCTGTACCCCATGAAGCGTGCGGGCAAACGCGGCGAAGGAAAGTTCGAGCAGATTACCTGGGACGAGGCTATCGACACCATCGCCAGCGAGCTGAAACGCGTCATCGACACCTATGGCAATGAGGCCATCTACGTCAACTATGCCACAGGCATGTACTCGAAAACAGGCAACCCCACCGCCCGATTGCTCAACCTGCTCGGCGGCTACCTAAACCGTTCCTATGACTATTCGGCCCACATGATCGAGGCCGTCGCGCCCTACATGTACGGTACGTCGCTCGACGGCTCTTCTCTGACTGAGGCAACCGAGCATTCTGATCTCATCGTCATGTTCGGCAACAGCCCCGCCGAAACTCGCATGGGCGGTGCCAATGCCTCATGGGATTTCGCCCGCCTTCGCGAAGCCATTCAGAACCGCGGCGGCAAAATTATCTCTATCGACCCGCGCATGAACGAGACGGTCTCCGGCCACCCTGACGAATGGCTTCCCATTCGCCCTGGTACCGACGCGGCCCTCTGCGCGGCCATCGCTCATGAATGGATCGTCGAAGGCAAAGTGGACAAGGAATCCCTCGATACTTACTGCCTCGGCTACGACGAGGACACCATGCCCGAATCCGCCAAAGGTCAGAACAAATCCTACAAGGATTACATTATGGGCACTGGCTGGGACATGGTGGAGAAGACGCCCGAGTGGGCCGCCCCCATCACTCAGATTCCTGCCTCCAGCATCCGCGAACTAGCCAACACCATCGCTGCTGCTAAGGCACCCTTCATCACCCAGGGATGGGGCCCCCAGCGCCACACAAATGGCGAGGACGCCTGCCGCTCTATTTACATGCTGCCGCTCCTCCTAGGCAAGTGGGGACTTCCGGGCACCAACAACGGGGAGCGTGAATCCATGGCGCTCACAAGTCTCGTTCCCGGCTTGCCAGCAGGCGAAAACCCCGTCACGCTTTCCATTCCCGCTTATCAGTGGGTTAACGCCGTGGATCACGGCCATACCATGACCGCCACAAATTCCGGTCTTGTCGGAGGCGATGAACTTGGTACCGATATCAAGTTCATCTGGAACTACGCCGGCAACTGTCTGACCAACCAGCATGGCGATATCAACATGACCCATGAGATTCTCGTCGACGAATCGAAATGCGAGTTCATCCTCGTCTGGGACACGGTCATGACCGACTCGGCGAAATACGCTGACATTCTGCTGCCCGATGCCATGCGCTCAGAACAAATGAACCTGCAGACCCAGGGATACACCGAATGGTACGCGGGCGTAGTTCTGGGTACTCCCGCTCAAGAAGCACCCGGCGAGTGTCGCTCGAGCTATGACGTCATGGCCGACATTGCCGATAAGTTCGGCGTGCGTGATGCGTTCACCGAAGGCCGCACTCATGACGAATGGGTAAAGTTCCTCTATGAGCAGGGGGCCGAAGAAGATGGCTCCATGCCGACCTGGGAGGAAATGCTCGAGCAGGGCGTATACAAGCGACCCGTTGAACCCTACATCGCCTTCGAGGCGTTCCGCAACGATCCCTCCGCCAACCCACTGGGCACCCCCTCCGGAAAAATCGAGATCTTCTCCGAAGCGCTGGACGAGATGTCACGTACCTGGGATCTTGAAGAGGGCGAGGTAATTTACCCCATCCCCGTCTTCCAAGCAGGATTTCACGGATACGGTTCCGTCACCGAGGAATTCCCCCTCTACTGCTGCGGTTTCCATCACAAGAGCCGCACCCATTCATCGTTCGGCTTCATCCCCGAGCTTGAAGCCGTGGCCCGTCAGCAGCTGTGGGTAAACCCCGCTGATGCCGAGAGCCGCTCAATTGAAGACGGCGACCTGATTGCCGTGACAAGTCCGGTTGGCGAGATTCGCATCGAGGCGAAGGTGACGCCCCGCGTCATCCCCGGAACTGTAATGATTCCGCAGGGCGCCTGGCACAAGGCCAACATGAATGGCGACAAGGTGGACGAGGGCGGCTGCGTGAACACGCTCACGCAGTACAAACCAACGCCGATGGCCAAGGGCAACGGCACTCACTCCATGATCGTCCAGATTGCGAAGGCCTAAGGGAGGTACGAAGATGACTCAGTACGGATTCTATTTCGACAGCACCCGCTGCACCGGCTGCCGCACCTGCGAGATGGCCTGCAAAGACTACAACGACCTGCCCGCCAACTACGCTTTCCGCCGCGTGTTCGACTACGAGGGTGGCGATTGGAAAGACAACGGTGACGGTACCTTTGAGCCGACGAGCTGGGCCTACCACGTGTCCATGGCCTGCAACCACTGTGCAATGCCGGCCTGCGTGGCCAATTGCCCCCAAGGCGCCTTGGAAAAGGATGCCGATACCGGGCTCGTGTCCCGCGACGAGGAGAAGTGCATTGGCTGCGGCACTTGCGTGAAAAGCTGTCCCTACGAGGTGCCCGTAGTGGACACCGAGACCATGAAATCCGCGAAATGCGACGGCTGCGCCTCCCGCGTGGCCGAGGGCAAGATGCCGATCTGCGTGGACGCCTGTCCGCTTCGGGCCCTCGAGTTCGGGGACATCGAAAAGCTGCGAGCGGCGCACCCCGGCACCGTGGACGGCATTGCCCCCATGGCTCCTCCGGATGCGACGAAGCCCTCTGTGGCCATTCTGGCCTGCCCGGCCGCCAAAGACTGCGGTGACACCACCGGCGCCATCGCGAATCCGAAGGAAGTGGAAAACGCCTAAGGAGCATTCAGGGCCGCCGCGACCCCTCCCTCATAGGCGGCGGCCCGCTTCCGATATGATTGAGGCGTAGCACGGATTCGCCCGAGCTACGCCGTTTGAAGGGACTTGGAGACCATGCCGAAGGGATTTTTCTTCGATAACGCGCGCTGCACTGGATGCAGGACCTGCGTCATGGCCTGCAAGGACTACCACGACCATGGGCCCGACGAAGGATTTCGCCGCGTGCTCGACTACGAGGGCGGCGACTGGAACGTAGCAGAGGACGGAACCGTTTCCCAAGACGCCTTCGCCTATCACATTTCTCTGGCCTGCAACCATTGCGCCAGCCCCGCCTGCACCCAGGTATGCCCCACAGGGGCCATGCATCGCGATGAGACGGGGCTTATCTGGCCCGACATCACCAAATGCATCGGTTGCGGCTACTGTACCATGGCCTGCCCCTACCATGCGCCCGTCATCGATAAAGAGCTCAAGCGCTCGAGCAAGTGCGATGGCTGCCGCGAGCGTCTGGCCGCGGGGCAGGCCCCTATCTGCGTGGAGGCCTGCCCCTTGCGCGCCTTGGATTTCGGGGAGAAGGGCGACATCTTCGAGCGCCATGCCGAATGGTGGGACGAGGTGCGCGGCGACATCCTTCCTTTGCCTTCGGAAACGGAGACCGGGCCCAATTTATTCATCCGGCCCTGCCCCGCTGCTGCCCAAGGTCGCAAGGGCGCGCTGGTCAACCGCAAGGAAATCGGCTTATGACAAGCGGCCTCGACAATCTTTCCCTTGCGCTGTTCACCGCCTTGGCCCCTGCAGGCGTCGTAGCTTTCATCATCATGGCTCTGGCGCGCCTATTTGCTATCGACCACGAGCGCGCGGTTCGCATCGACCGCATGATCGCGCTGCCTTTCGCCGTTGCGCTCGTTGGCTTCATCGCCTCGGCAACGCATCTGGGTACGCCGGCCAACGCGCTTCACGTGTTCTCAGGCGTGGGAACCTCTCCGCTTTCCAACGAGGTGCTGGCCGCCGTGATGTTCTTGTTCCTGGCTGGATCCTATTGGATGGTCGCCTTCAAGGTGAACTTTCCCGATGCTGCTGCGAAGCCATGGCTGCTCGTCGCTTGCCTTGCAGGAATCGCCCTGCTAGCGTGCACCTCCCAAGCCTACGCCGTGCGCACCGTGCCCACCTGGAACACACCTTATTCACCGGCGAACCTTTTGCTCACGGGCTTATTCGAGGGGACCGTGCTAAGCCAGCTGTTTCTTGCCGCTGCGAAAGTACCCCTATCACGATGGAGCTTTCTCCTTGTGGGCCTGGGGGCGGCGAGCCTTGCTGCCGGCGTCATCTCCATGCTCGCCCAGAACGCCTATCTGGCCTCAATCGCCAACAATGAGATATCCGCAGCCTCGCTTGCGCCGGGCTACCCTCTTGTCATCGGCATCTTCGCCCTCGTCGGGGCTGGCGCGCTCCTCCTCGACAGCTGGGCCCTGCGACCCCGAGCAACCGAGTGTGCGCGCCTCATCCTGCGTATCGCCGCCGCCATCCTCGCCTTCGCCGCCGTCTTTGCAACACGCATTGTGTTCTACAATCTGCATATGACCGTCGGATTCTAGCCCGCCGAAATCACTGACTTGCCCAGGAGGCTTTCCTTGACCCCATCCGTAGATGTCCTGAACAGCCTGTCATTTGCAGGCGCCACACTATCTCCCCTGTTTCTGCAGGATCCACGCACTGGTAGCGCAGGAGCGCTTTTCGAAGCATTGAGCTTGCTTAACGCCGACGAGGCTACGGCAGAATGGCCTTTGGCCGACAAAACCGAGGCGCAAGAAGGCCTCGATCTTATCGTTGCGGGGCTGAAAGCGAGCCGCGCCACCGAAGCTGACGGGGCTTTCTGCGCCGAAGACAAGCTTGTGGACGAGTACCGAAGACTGTTCATCGGCCCTGCGCAAAAACCGGCGCCGCCTTGGGGCTCCGTCTATACCGACCGGGAGCAAGTCATCTTCGGGGAAAGCACGCTGCGTCTGCGGAGCTGGATGCGCCAACACGGCATCGCTCGCCTCGCAGACGACCGCATGCCTGACGACCATATCGGCCTTATGCTCTCGCTGCTCGCCACTTTGACTGAAGAACGCCCCGAGCTGGTAGAAGAGTACTTGTCTGAGCATCTTCTCCCTTGGGCCCCCCATTATCTGGGCCTTCTGGAAGTCTGCGCCGAGCATCCTTTCTATAAAGGGCTCGCCCTTCTCACCAAAGCCACGCTGAAGGGAGCGCAGGACGAGCTGTCGCTTGTCGTGATCGAACCTCGCTTTTATCGCTAAGCGTCGACGGGCAATGTTGCCGTACGAAAAAGGGGCCGCCAAAGCAGCCCCATGCCATCAACAAAATCTCCTGCACCACGGCGAAAGAGTCCCTACGCTGTGGTCTTCACGGCGCCCTTGTCGCAGCGGTTGCCCCAACTGTCGATGATGTCCTTGTCGCGGTAGACGCAGATGACCTCGCAGTGGTTGGCGCATTTCTGGCATTCGATCTCGCGGGTTTTGAAGTCGAAGTCGAGCATCGCCTCGAAGTCGAAGGTGCCGCTCGCGAACGGACCCGACTCGGCCCCCACAATCGGCCCGGCATCGGCGGCAAGCAGCGCCGCGCCGAAGGCTCCCATGAGGTGCCCGTCCGGATCCACCGCCACGGGCATACCCAGCTGCTCCTCGAAGGCGTGCACCACCCCGGCGTTCTTCGACACGCCGCCCTGGAACACCACGGGCGCGGCGATCTTCTTGCCCTTGCCCACGTTGTTCAGGTAGTTCGACGCCACCGCGTTGCAAAGCCCCGCGATGATGTCCTCGCGCGCGTAGCCCACCTGGATCTTGTGCACGAGATCGCTCTCGGCGAACACGGTGCAGCGGGCGGCGATGTTGGCCGGTTTGGTGGAAGTGAGCGCGATGTCGCCGAACTCCTCCACCTCCACGCCCAAGCGGTGCGCCTGGGACGACAGGAACGAGCCGGTGCCCGCCGCGCACAAGGTGTTCATGGCATAGTCCACCGCGATGCCGTCGGACACGCAGATGATCTTGGAATCCTGGCCGCCGATCTCCAGAATGGTGCGCACGTCCGGGTGCAGATGGGTGGTGCCCACGGCATGGGCGGTGATCTCGTTCTTGATCACGGAAGCCCCCAGCATGGCGCCCACGAGCCGGCGCGCGCTGCCCGTCGTGCCGGCACCGACGATGTCCACCCCCGCGCCTTCCACCTGGCGCTCCAGCTCGCGCACGACGTTCTTCGACGCCTCGGTCGGGTTGCCCTCGGTCCACAGATACGAACGCGCGATGATGGCGCGGTTCTCGTCGATGATCACGCCCTTCGTGGAAATGGAGCCGATGTCGATGCCGAGATAGCCCTTTGTCATTTGCTCTTCTCCTTCTTCATGGAAAGCATGTCGTAGAACGCCTCAAGGCGCGTGTCCAGGCCCGTGTCGGGGGTCTGAGAGTCGTAGGTGAGGTACAGCACGGGCACCGAATAGTCCTCGCTCACCTTCTGCAGCACGGGGATGCAGTCGATCTCCGGCGTGCACCCGGCGCTCTTCGCGTGGATAAGGCCGTCGAAGCCCCCGGCGGCGTACTTCTTCGCCGCCGCCACGGTGAGCGTGGAGGTGGGCCCCATGTCATAGGTCAGGTAGTCTTTCGCCCCCACCCGCAGGTTCGGCTCGTTGTAGCGAAGGTAGCGGTTCGTGAAGTTCAGCATGCGGTGCACTTCCACGCCCATGGCGACAAGCTTGTGGTCGAGCCCCAAGTTGCTGCGCTCGTCGATGGCCGTGAACATCTCGCCGACGATGCCGATGCGGATGGGATCGGCGGGCTTGTCCCGGGGAATGGCGCGGAAGGCGGCCATGGCCTCGCGGTACGCCTCGTTGATGTCGCGCTCGTCCAGGCAGGTGCGCATGGCGTCCATCGCCGACACCCAGGCGGCGTCGAAGGCCCCGCGCTCCATCTCGAAACCGGCGTTGGCCAGGTAGAAGTCGCGCAGGGAGTCCAAGTGCTCGATCATCTTCGCTACGGCCTTCAGCTTCACCACGCCGTGGGGAACGTCGATGTTCGGGTTCACCGTCTTCAGCACTTCCTTGGCCCAGCCGATGTACCCCAGTTCGATGCCCCGGGCAAAGTTCATCATGATGAACTCGTAGCCCATGTCCCGCAAGATGGACTCCTGCAGCTCGCCGTAATAGCCCAGCCGGCACGGGCCGCCGAACTGGATGAGGATGTCGGCGCCCAAATCGAGCGCCTCGGCGAAATCGCCCAGGATGTGCTTGAAAGGCGTGCACACGTAATCGCTCGAGTTCTGGACGCCCACCTCGCTGGCGGCGCGGGTGGCCTCGGGCAGGGACAGGTAGTCCACGTCGAGCACCTGCTCGCAGAAGAACTTGAACGCCGGATCGTAGTAGCAGTAGCGAAAGAACGCCGCCTTGGTGTACTTATGGTGCTTGGCCTTGTGCTTGGCGGCTTTGGCGGCCTTGCGGTCGGCCAGAAGCGTTGGGGCATGGCGCCGCTCCAGCTCAACAGCCACCGAGGAGCGCACCTGCTCGATGAGGGCCTGGGGCTTACTCATGGACATAGCCTCCCTTCTGCTGGAAGCGCAGGATGTCGACGAAGCTCTCTACGCGAGTCTCCACGCCGGCGGTGCCGGACTGCGCATCGATCATCAGGTTCAGAATCGGCGTGCCCTGGATGCAGCGCATGATGGCGTCGTCGGTCATGGAGTCGGGGCCGCAGGGGAAGGCGCTGATGAGCACGATGCCGTCGATGTCATCCTGCGCCAGGAGGATAGAGCCGATGAGCTCGCGGTTGATGAGCCACGGCATAGTGCCGGAGAACTCGAAGCTCTTCTTGTAGGCGCGCTCGTGATCCATGGCGTCGGCGTAGACGACCGTGGCGCCCATATCCTCGAGCGAATCGATGACCGCGCCGGAGAGGTACGGATCGTGGGAAATGTAGGGGTGGGCCACCACGAGGATGCCAAGCGGGCGCGCGACCGCATCGTCGCCGGCCGCGGCGGCGGCATCGGCGGTCCGGCGCTCGTCGACCAGGCGGCGCAGCGTGCGCTCCTGGGCGGTGGCCAGCGCCTCGTCGTGGGCGCGCTGGGCGTCCCAGGCGGCCTTGAAGGCAGCGCGGGCGTCCTTGGGCGCGACGCCCATGCGGGCGGCCATGTCGCAGAAGGCGCGGCGCACGTCCTTCGCCTTCCGGGCATTTTGCACCTCGCAGGAGATGACGCGCAGCTTGTCGTCGCGGAAGGTGTTGCGCACCATATCGGTGGCCGACTGGAACTTCGTGCAGAACCCGCTGCGGTGGTCGCTCGTCGGATAGCAGGGCACGAAGACGGCGTCGCAGCGGCCCGCAAGGCTTTCCACGTGCCCGATGAACACCTTCGAGGCCAGGCAGCACTCGTCCACGGAAAGACGATCGCCCCCATCGGCGATGGCCTTGTCCGTCGGGTCGCTCACCACCACGGTGCGCCCGATGGATTCGAAGAACGTGGTCCACAGCACGCCGAAGCGATAGAACAGAAGCGCGCGGGGAATGCCCACCACCTGCACATCGGCCCAATCTGTCGTTTGGGGCACGGGCAACCTCCTCAGGTATCGAGGCGCCGGCCGAGCGGCCCGGCGCGAATAAGCAGTACCGGCAATCATAGCACAGCGCCCCTTGAACCTTCGTCCAAGGGGCGCTGTCTGCACATTTCGAAATGCTGTCCGCTATTCCACGTGGATCTCGAGGGCCTTCACGCCCGCCGGCGACCAGGACGTGGCGAACGACTCCTCCAGGGGGCCCTTCACATCGGCCTTGCGGCCAATGAGGCTCTTGCCGTTGTCATCGAGGCCCGAGGTGGCCACGGCGATGGTGGTCAGCCGATACTGGGTGCCGTTCAGATTCATGTCCAGCGGGCGGGTGAGCTTCAGCACCAGCTGCACGCTGCCGTTGGCGTTATCCGTCGTGCCCTTATTGGTGTAGTTGTTGCCGGAGGAAAGACCTGCGGCGTCTTCCACCGCCTGAAGCGTGCCCGACAGCGACACCGAGTCGCCGAACTTGACGTTGCCGATGTTCTCAGGGTCGGTGTTGGCGGGGTCGACCGATGCCGGCGAATCCGTGCCCTCGGCCGGAGCGACGGGAATCTGGTTCGTCTGCGTGTCGATCTGCCCCGCGTCGGCCACCGTGACAAGCCAGCCCTCGGTGTTGGATCAGGCCACGTTCAGCGTCACCGTGGAGGTGCGCAGCTCGCTCGTCTTCACGCCGTCGGCCTCGCTTTCCACGGTTTTCGAAAGGTCCACGGTGATAGGGCCGCCGTCGATGGTGAGATCGGAGGTGGTCTTCACGATGGACGCATCAACCATGGCCTCCCCGTAGGTGGGGTCGTTGGTCGCGAGGATGTCGTTCAGGTTGGCCAGGATGTCGCTGGCGTTGGCGCTGGCCAAGGGCACCGCCGTCGCCTCTCCCACCACCAAATCGCCGGGAACCCACGTCTCGCCGGCATTGGAGTACTCGAAGGGCAGCGTCACGGGCACGTTGATCTCGACGCCCTTGTTCTTGAAGGTGGCCGTGGCAGTGGCCTCGCAGGTGACGATCTGGTTGCCCGGCGTGCCCAAGTTCGTGGGCTCGTTCAGCACGATGTCGCTGAACTTCGGGCCGATGAGCGCGTCTTGGGAGACGTAGGCGTACTGCGAGATGTCCGGCGCGTCCATGGCCACCTCGTCGAAGGCGGCGATGACGCGGGCGTCGGACAGCGGCACCCGCTGGGTCTCCTCGGCGACCGGCTGCTTGTTGAAGAAGCCGGAGGCGAACAGATAGGTGAGCACGCCGGCGGCTACGAGCACGCAGATGATAAGACCAACGATGACGGCCGTGCGCTGGCCCTTCTTCACGTCGCGGGGCTGAGCGGCCTCGACGTTGCCGTAATCGTCCCCGGCACTCTGGATGAACGCCGCAGCGGCGGCTTTCGCGGCGGCGGCCTTCTTGGCCTCGGCGGCCGCGCGGGGGGAAAGACCCTCGTCGGGGGCGGAATCGGCCGGAGAGGCGCTGCGCGGATCGAGTTCAGTCATAATTCCTCCTGAGAAAGCAGACCGCCATTATGCGGCCTTAGCCTCGCAGTATACTGTATTTGACTCGATGTCGGCTAGAGCAGCGAAAGAACTATTGGACAGATTTCCCCAGGTTGCCGGCGATGACGACGCAAATCGCCATGAGCAACAGGTTGAAGATGAGCGACGTGGGAAGCTGACCGCCCGTGGCATAGCACAGCCCCAGCCCGAACACCGAGGCGACCACACCGGCCAAAGCGAGGCTGCGAAGGGCCGCCGCGCGCCCCGGATTGCGCGAGGCCGCGCGTCCGAGAACTCCCGCCGCAATGGTAATGCCGTTGGCCACGGCCGCGGTAACGCCGAGCACGAGGGCGGAAAGCGGGAGCCCCGTTGTGGTGGCCGCCCCGTCGGCGAAGGCCCCGTAGATCACCACGCCTCCCACGGCGAGCCCGAACAGGCCGCAGATCATCAGCAGGTACGAGAACATGCGCAGATACCACGAAATGGTGCTTGTCTGTTCGACTGCCACCAGCGCTCCTTTCAGCCTGCTGCCCTGCGGGCAATGTGACGGACGCCCCTCAAGCTTGCGGGCTTGTTGTGGGCTTGCCGCCTGAAGATGGGGGTCATGATACCATAGGCCCATGGATCCGACGGTTCTTCAACAAACCCCCTTGCAGCCCTCGCCCGGCATCGGAGACGGCAGCAAGAGCGAGCGCACTCCCCTGGCGCTTCGCGTGTTCGGCGCCCTGCTCATGGCCGGGGGCGTGGCCGTCGTGCCCGAAGTAATCCACACGCTCGCCCAAATGGGAACCGTCTTCGTCGAGAAAACCTACACCGACGACTCGCTGCTCACCATCATCCTGTACGTCACGCTCGCGCTGTCCGCCTGCTTCTGCGCCCTGGCCTCCGGCGTTCTCGGCTTCCGCCTTCTGCGCGGCAACCGCCGGCGCGCCCGCCTCATCGCCGAGGCCGTGGCCATAGGGCTCGTCGTCGCCTTCTCCGCCGATCTGCTGCTGTTCGGCGTGAACCCGGGCCTGTGGTTCCTCGGAGCCTGCGCCCTCATCCTCATCGCGGCCCACGTCTGGGTGGACCCGTCGCTGTCCGACGAGCGCGAGCTGCAGCGGCGACTGCGCCTCATGCAGACCCGCGAAGAGGCCGAGGACGGCACCCTCGGCCTGGACAAGACCGGCCGCGGCTACATCGAACTGGACTTCTTCAACCTGTTCTGGATCTTCGTCATCGCCTCGGTGGCCGGAATGGTCATCGAGTCCATCTACCACGTGCTCGTGGTCGACTTCGGCCACTACGAGGACCGCGCCGGCCTTTTGTGGGGGCCCTTCTCCCCCATTTACGGCTTCGGCGCCGTGCTCATGACGTTGGCGCTCAACCGCTTCCACAACGCGCCCATCCCCGTGGTGTTCCTCGTCAGCGCCGTCATCGGGGGCGCCTTCGAGTACTTCGTCAGCTGGTTCATGGAATACGCCTTCGGCGCCATCGCCTGGGACTACACTGGCACGTTCCTCAACATCAATGGCCGCACCAACTTCATGTTCATGTGCATGTGGGGCGTCCTCGGCGTGGTGTGGGTGAAGCTCGCTCTGCCGGCGCTTCTGCACACGGTGAACCTCATCCCGTGGCGCTGGCGCTACTCCATCACGGCGCTGTGCGCGGCGCTCATGATCTTCGACGGCGCCATGACGCTCGTGGCCCTCGACTGCTGGTACTCGCGCTTGGCAGGTGCGGCGCCCGACAACGCGCTCGAGCAGTTCTGCGCCGAGCAGTTCGATAACCAGTGGATGGAAAACCGCTTCGAATCGATGAGCATCCACCCCGATGCCGCCCATCGCTCATCCTAGGAGATTTTCGTGACTGAAGACCCGTACGACATCCTCGGCGTTCCCCGCACGGCCACGTCCGACGAGATAAAGAAGGCCTATCGCAAGAAGGCGCGGGAGAATCACCCGGATTTGAACCCGGACGACCCCGAGGCCGAGGAGCGCCTGAAGAAGATCAACGAGGCCTACGACCGCATCACGAACCCGGAGAAGTACGCCCGCGACGCCCGGCGCTACCGGTCGCCTTACAACCCCACCTACACTGGCTACGGCTCCCCTGGCGGCAACCCCTTCGGCGGCGCGGGCCCTGGCAATCCCTACGGCGGCGGCTCGGCGCCCGGCGGCGGGGACCAGTACCAGTGGGTGGAAATCAACTGGGAGGATTTGTTCAACACCTGGAACCAGGCCTCCTCGGTGCCGCGGCCGGAGGGGTCGGCCACCGATTCGGCCGAACTGCGCCAAGCGGTGCTGTTCATCGACGGCGGCAACTACAAGGCGGCCCTCACCGTGCTCGCGGCCCTGCCCATCAAGGAGCGCACGGCCCGCTGGCACTATTTGGCGGCGCTGGCCAACTACGGCGCCGGCAACACCGTGGCCGCTGCGGACCAGATCCGCACCGCCCGCAAGGCCGATCCCACCAACGGCGACTACCGCCAGGCCGAGGCCGTCATCGGCGCCCGCGCCCGCACCTACCAGCAGGAAAGCGAGAGCCGCGGCTTCGGCGGCTGCGTGGACCCGAGCTCGCTGTGCTGCTGCCTCATGTGCGGGCCGGCCCTCTGCCAACCGTTCCTGTTCTGCCTGTAGTTTATTAGTAGCGCGGAACGTCGAGCGTCGTCCACTCGGGGGCGTAGCGGGCGACCCAGTGGGCCACGCCGCGGATGGCCACGGCCTCGGCGAAGGTTTCAGCCACCGACAGCACCACGTACAGGATGAGCGTGCAGAAAATCATCGGGCCGGCCAGGGCGGCGATGAGCGACATGATCTGCGCGAAGGAGGGATCGGCCGCACCGCCGATGGCGGCGATCGTGGGCGCGGCACCCATGATGCAGAGGAACATGATCGAGAACACCACGATGCTCAGCACGAGCGAGATGCCGATGACAATGGCCATGGGGATGAGCGTCACCGCGAACAGCTGGCCCCAGTTGCGGCGCGCCTTCTCCCAGATGTCCTTCACGTTGAAGCCATCGCCCAGGCTCTGCCCCATGATCATGCGCATCTGCATGATGATGCCGGCCACATAGGTGGCGAGGGAAACGGCGATGGAGACACCCCAGCCGATGAAGGGAATCCAGCCGAAGATGCCGCCGATGATGCCGCCAATCAGGCCCACCACCAGCGTCAGTACGAAGGCGTAGAAGCCGTATTCGAAGTTCTTGCCCGTCACGATTTTTTGGGGCAAGAGGCTGCGGCCGCCGAAGGGCACCTCGCGGGACCAGAACAGAAGGTAGCCGGCCACGACGAAGTTCAGAATCGGCACGCACATGATGAGGCCAAGCACCAAAAGCCGGCTCACGTAGTTCGGCGTCGCCTTCACGTCTTCCCAGGCGGCCTTCAGGCAGCTGGTGGCGTAGGCGGGCGCGGGCTGGGTCGGGGGCGTGTAGTTCATCGGATCCATGGGAACCTCCTCTTTCCGGAGTCGAAACGCCTGCACCTTGCGGCGGCCAAAGCGCGGCGCAAACCAGAGGCACTCCGACTCGAATGGCGTTGGGGCTATTGTGACACCATTCCCCTTTTGACACCGAATCAGTGGGAAAATTGTCACCTAATTCCGCAAGAATTAAGCAAGCTTGAAGGAGTCCCTGAAGAGCAGACTTCTACATCTCGCGCTTCTCCACCACCGTGTAGGCAGGAAGGATGCTCGCCTTCACCACGCGATAGCAGAGAATGGCAGTAATGGGCATCCCCAAGCACAGAAGCGTGCCCACCTTGAAGGAGGCCATGGTGCCGAAGGTGTCAATGAGGGCGCCGGCCACGGTGGGCCCGAAGGCGGCCCCGCAGGTATAGCCAGCATTGAGCCACGTGATGGCCTCGGTGAGGCGCGCGTCGGGCACGGCGCGCTCGCAAACGCCGTTGGCCACGATGAGCAGAGGCGCGTAGGTGCACGCGCCCAGCAGCGCCACCACCATCAGCGTGGGCGCCGAATCGATAAGGAACATGGTGCCGAAGGACAGGCCGACGGCGCAGGCGGCCACCACGAGCTGCTTGGGCAGAGGCGCCCGCAGACGCACCATGCCGAACAGAAAGCCCGCCGTCATGGACACCGCCCCCGAGGCCATAAGGACCGCACCGGCGAAATCGGGGCTGTTCAAGTCCTCGGAAAGCGACACTGTGGCCGTATCGAACAGGCCGAGGAACGACCCGGCGAAGGCGTAGATCACGAACAGCACGCGCACCGCCTCGGAGGTGGCAAGCAGGCTCTTCGAAGGCACGGAGGCTGCCGAAGCGACGGCAGCCGCCCCCTCGGCGAGCGCGCCCTTCGAAGCGGCCGCACCGTCTCATCGGCGACGGCATCGGCGGCATCAGCGACATCGACGATATCGGCATCGTTCCCCGCAGCCCCAGCCTGCGACCAACCGGGATGCGGCTCGGTGCTCTTGGCCGTGCACAAAAGCACAACCCCGACGGCAAAGGCGACACCGCCGCACACCATGCCCGCCACCGGGGCGATGGCGGCAGCGAGCGCGATGGAGATGGACGGGCTGAAGATGAACGCCATGTCGTCCAGCACGCTCTCGTAGGAGAACATCGTACGCAAATCGGGGGCCGCCTCGCCCAAACGGCCAGAGCGGATGAGGTAGGTCCACCGGGCGCGGGCCATGGCCTGGGGGCTTGGGAAGAACCCCACCAGCAGCGCCCCTACGAACAGGGGCCATACCGGCCCGTGCAGCGCCACGTTCGCAATCAGAACAACAAGGCCCAGAAGCGACACGGCCGCGGCCTTGGGCACCACGGCCGACTGGCCGCGCTCGTCGATGCGCTTCGACACCCGAGGCGTCACCACGAAGATGGACAACGCAATGAGCGAGGAGGACAGCCCTGCCGTGAGAAAAGAGTAACCCGACAGCGTGATCATCGTGACCACGCCGATATTCAGCATGCTGCCGAAAAAGCGCATGAGCAAACACGCGATATCGAAGGGGTACGCCTCGCGCACGCTCAGCACTTTCTTGTAGACCCCCGGACTGACCGCCGCCACGTTCCACCTCCTTCATCGTCCCGTAGTCACGTCGTACTGCCTAGAGTAGCACGGCGCCGCAGGTGACGGAAGGGGCGGCTCCAAGAAACCGAAGGCCCCCTTGGACGCGCCCACAAGCCCGGCGCAGCCTTTCGCCCCTCTCGGTGCCCGAAACGCGCAAACGGCCCCACAGCCAGGGCAGGCTGCGGGGCCTAAAAGAGGCGGCCGCCGGGCAAGCGGCCGATCCGCCGGAACGAGGCGGCAGCTGGCACCTCAGAGGGAGCTGGCCCGAAAGAAGGGGCACGAGCCAGCGTCAACCAACCAGCTACCGAATCTCGTCCAGGGGTATGCCATTATAATCGTGGGCCGTGAAGAACAGGATAACGCCGGCCACCGCGCTGATGGCCATCATATAAAAAGCTGGCATGAGCCCGTTGCCCGTGGCGTCGATGAGCGCCGTGGCCACAAACGACGCCGTGCCGCCGAACACCACGTAGGCGATGTTCGAACCTAAGGCCGCGCCGGTGTAGCGCACTTCCGTGGGGAACATCTCCGCCTGATAGCAGGCGATGTTCGCATCGTTGAGCGATAGCGTCACGCACATGATGAGCTCGGCCACAATCACGATGGGCAGCGACGCCGTCCCCAGCATGAGGAAGCAGGGAATGGAAAGCACGATGAAGGCGACGCATGCGGTGAGCAGCATACGCCGACGCCCCACTTTATCGGACAGCGTGCCCGAGCCGAAGATGATGAGCAGATATGCAATGAGCGCGATGTCGGTGGCCAGCTGCGCCTGGGACGCCTCCATTGAGGTGTAGCTCGTCAGGTACGTCGGCAGATAGGTGAGCACCAGGTAAAATCCCACCGCGTTCACCATAGTAGCGGCAACGGAGGACAGCAGGCGCTTGCGGTACTTCTTGAACACCAAGTGCGTCGGATGCTCCGCCTCCTTGTTCCCCTCTTCCATCTTCACGAAAGCCGGAGAGTCTTCCAGCTTGGTGCGGATGTAGTGGGCGATGAAGCCGAGTGGGCCAGCCAGAAGAAACGGAATGCGCCAGCCCCACTCAATAATGGCGGCCTCGGGCAGAACCATTTTCAGCACAAGGGCCATCGTGGAGCCCGCCAGCAGGCCCGTGGCCGTCGATGCGGGGACGAGCGAGCAATAGCGGCCGCGCTTCTCAGGCGGGGCGTACTCGGCCAGAAACACGGCGGCACCCGAGTACTCGCCAGCCACTGAAAACCCTTGCACGCTGCGCAGCACGAGCAACAGGATGGGAGAGGGCAGGCCAATGGCCTGGTAGGACGGCAGACAGCCGATGAGGAAAGCGGCACCGGACATCAGCAGAACCGAGATGGCCAGCGACTGTTTGCGACCTTTTTTGTCGCCCATGCTTCCCCAGAACATGGCGCCGAGCGGGCGGAAGATAAAGGCCAGGGCGAAGATGGCGAAGGCCATCAAAGTGGAGTTCACCTCGGAGCCGGGAAAGAAGACCTGGCCAATCGTAATGGCGAAGTACGTGTAGGTGGCATAATCGAACCACTCGATGAAGTTTCCCAGAAACGACGAGGCGGCAACGCGCTTCAAATCGCTGTGGGGCTCGTGAGCAACAGGGGCGACCTCAGCCGCGGCATCGTTAGTCCTCATGGAAATCACCTGCTCCGCTGAATTCATCCTCGATGGCGATGACCATATTGGCCACGGCAACGTCACGCAGGATGATGCCCTTTTCGCGCGTAGAGGCACCAGGATGCGACAGGCAGCCCGAAGGGGGCGTGTAGTCGGCCACAATGGGCAGCACATCGTAATTGGGAAGCTCGGCGGGCAACCCCGTGTACAGCGCGGGATCGATGCGGTCCATGTCCACCAAATCGGGATAGAACAAGAGCATGAGGGACGTCTCCATCACGCCAGCATGTTCCAAATCCCAACCCGTGAAACCATCGGGGTACAACTCCTGGATGGTGGCATCGTCAACGAAATCCCAGTAGGACAAAAGCTGGATTTTCACGTTCTTGATGCCCTCGGCCGACGCCTTCTCGAGAGCCAGCTCGGCGCCTTCGAAGATAAACTGGTAGTTCTCGTAATGGCCGTTCATGAACACGATCTTGCGAGCGCCGTCCTCGATGAGGCTATAGCAGATATCGCGGGCCAAAGAGATGATCGTAGTACCCGACAGCGAAGTCGTGCCCGACAGGTGGAACCCGCCGCCGCTGCGCTGCTGGGAACGATAGCCGAAATTGATGGCCGAGCACACGATACCCTCGAGCGCGCCGTCCGTATCGGCCGTGAGCGCCTCAGCGGTCGCGCCGGCCATGGCCTTGGTAAGAGCGGCGTCCACGCACATGGCCATATGGCTGCCATGCTGTTCGAGCGCACCAACGGGGATGAAGACGACGGCATCCTTCGCGAGCTTCTCGCGGTAGGTAAAGGCGTCCATCTCTTCCATGAATACAGAGTTTTTCATAGTCACTCCTTGAAAGCAGGGGCCTTCCCTCCCAAAAAGACCCATTTGGCAAGTGCGTAAGCGGAGGGCCGGACTCTCACTTCCCCAGCCAGACCCTCCGCGAAAGCAGGGGACTTAGCGGTCGTCGGCGTCGGGATGGTCCCGATCGTAAGCGTCGGCAGCTTTCTGGGCGCCGTCGGCCATAGCAGCCAGCTTCGGATCCATTCCATCCGGGTTCGCATCGATGAAGCCCGCACCGCCGGCTCCCACTTGGGCCGCCAGGGCCACTTCGCCATCAACAGCGGCATCGTCGACTTCTTTGTTCGCCGCACTGGTGGTGAAGACGATCTGGCTCACGCCGCCGATAACGATGAGCGCGCCGCCAATAAGCTGGAAGGCGGTCAGGGTCTCGCCGAACAGGCACAGGCCCAGAAGCGACGCCATGATGGTCTCTTGATAGGAGATGGCAGCCAGCTCGCCGGCCTTCAGGCGCTTGGTGGCATGGGTGAGCAGATAGAACGCGCCGAAGCCGGTGATGAGAGCGGCGGCAATCAGCCACAGCCAGGAATCGAGCGGCATGGTGAACAGGTTCCAGGGGTGCGTGATGATCTGGCCAGCGGCGTCGACCTGCGTTACGCCATTCACTTTCTCGGTATAGGACAGCGGCTGCAGGCAGAAGTTGTGCCACAGAAGCAGCACGAGAATGGCCAGCGATGCGAACAGGAAGTTCCACCAGGAGCGCACGTTCGAGTCGCAATCCTCGCGATAGCGCGAGAAGAACAAATAGAGGCCGTAGGCGACACCCGATGCGAAGGCAATGGCGTTGCCGAAGGTATAGGTGGGATCGAGATCGAGCGTCAGGCCCTCGGGAGTGACGATGCCCACGATGAACAGCATGCCGACTACCACGGCGATGATGCAAAGAATGCCACGCCAATCAATCTTTTCCTTGAGGAAGATCGCCGCAAGGATCGTCGAGTAAATGGGGCCGGTGTAAATGAGGAACGACGCGTTCGCCAACGTCGTGTACTGGGTGGACAGGCAGTACAGGCCGGAAAGCAGCCCCAAGAAGATGCCCGAGAGCAACATCATGCCCGAGAACCGCGTGGCCTTCACCTTCTTGAAGCCGCCGATAAACAAGAAGATGATCGTGAGCGCAATAAGGCCCGCGAAGTTGCGCCAGAACGACACGAAGTCGCCTGGGGCGTCAATGAAGCGCGTGAACGCTCCGATGCCGCCCATCAAAGATGACGAGCAGAACATCATGATAAATCCGATGAGCTTGTACTTCGCCCTTTCGTTCATAGGAACCCTCTTCCCATTCGATTTCGAAGACGCCTCATTGGAAGCACCTTCCCCTATGAGAAGAATTGTGCGGCCCAGTCGTAGGCGAGCGCAAAGGTCGAGTCGCAAACCCTGTTCCTCGAAACAGAATGTCAGCGGGTTTTTGTTTGAAGCGGAGGACAAATTGGCAATAATGTCACAAAATTGCGACAAGGGGGAAACCGCATCATGGTTCTCTTGACGTTCACCTTCAGTTGTCATCAATACAGCCACAGCGATCAGGTACTATGCGTTTAAGAAGGACATGACCAACCCCCGGATGCATACCCGAAACGAGCAGAAGGCGGCACTCCTATGATCACTGACCT
>OLRG01001254.1_pt1 | contig 21151 bp, 11 predicted proteins | sample 1672331 | NCBI WGS metagenome assembly OLRG01 (sample SAMEA3136672, study PRJEB25190) | human gut metagenome
AAAGCCTTATCGTGCAAGCACGAACAGCTTTTTGACCTTTTGACACTGGTATCATCAAATTAGTTGAAATAAACCATCTCATCAGCCAGAGGTTCGCACGGGGTCACATTCTCTGCATAAAGAACGATTCCCTCTCCCTGGTACTCAGAACGATTTTCAAAGGCGACCTTGGCAGTCACCTCAACCCATTCACCTGGCTTCAGCTTCGGGGCATATGCACTCTTGCAGATATAGCCCAGGAATGAAGTATCATCTGCGCAGCAGGTCATGGCAGTACGTCCTGGAATGAAGAACTTGCTGCCCATACCTCTCGGACGTCTTGCACGAGCCTTAAAGCGAAGAGTTTTTCCCACATAGCGATCCGGATGATCCATAGCATCTACAAACCAGATTCCGTAATCTTCAGGCGGAATATCTACAATCTCTGCATCCAGGTCAAATGGCATCTGATCTGCGAAAATATCCGTCATCTCGCCTTCTTCGTCCTCAAAAATAACCTCCGCACTTGGGTTTACAACCTTAATGCTTCTGCGGAAGTTTGCAAGAGGATATTCTTTCTTGCTGCGGTTAAACACAACCATATCCGCATTACGAACCATATCCATAAAAATGGATTTCATATTCTGCATATATACCTGGAATGTGCTTGCATCTACACAGGTAATGTGCTGTTCAATTCCCCAACCTGCCGGGAGCTTCATCTCCTCAAATTTGCTTACCAGCCACATTCCATTATATTCCATAACCACACGCTCCGGCTGATGGATAATATCCAGTGCCTGAAGGCGCTCCGGTGTAAAATCTTCTTCTTTCTCAATAACCTCAACTACAACATTATCTTTTGCAAGAGCCTCTTCATCGTACTCTTCCTCTCCCTCTTCGCAGAGAATGAGAAGTGTCTTTCCCTCTGTACGGAAGTAATCCTGCTGGAGGGTAAAGCTAAGGAAAGAGGTCTTGCCGCTTTCCAGGAAGCCGGTTATGAGATAAATCGGTACTGTAATTTCATCCATTTACAGAAACCTCCCTGTATTTTTCTTAATTAAAAGCAGTACGTTCGCATATATCGCTTATAAACAGCAACAAATAAGCTTACCAAAAGTCTTTTATCCCGTTTATATGTCAATCATTAAGCTACGCCGAACAGCTTGACCAATTTCTCTTCATTTAACTTGGAACCAATTACGCAAAGACGTCCGGTGTACTCCGGTGAACCTTCACGGATCTCAGTTTCTTCCGGAACCATATCGAAGTAGATCCATGTTCCGTCCTCTGCCGGAAGCATTCCCTTAGCACGAAGGATCACGCCATACTCTTCAGAAGCGGAAAGGCTCTCCAGCATTTTCTCAAGCCCTTCTCTTGTAAACTTCTTAATAGTCTCACGTCCCCAGCTGGTAAATACTTCGTCTGCGTGATGATGGTGATGATCGTGATGATGTCCACAGCCACACTCATCATGGTCGTGATGATGATGCTCGTGATCGTGGTCATGTCCGCAGCCGCATTCATCATCATGGTCATGATGATGCTCATGATCGTGGTCATGTCCGCAGCCGCACTCGTCATCATGGTCGTGATGATGATGCTCGTGATCGTGGTCATGTCCGCAGCTGCACTCGTCATCATGGTCATGATGATGCTCATGATCGTGGTCATGTCCGCAGCCGCACTCGTCATCATGGTCGTGATGATGATGCTCGTGATCGTGGTCATGTCCGCAGCCGCACTCGTCATCATGGTCGTGATGATGCTCATGCTCCTCTTTCAGCAGCTCATCCGCCAGAGATACCGGATGCTCCATAACCTCCAGGATTTTCTTTCCATCCAGCTTCTCAATCGGAGTGGTAATAATAGCTGCCTTCTCATTGATAGAACGAAGAAGCTCCATAGACTCCATTGCTTTCTTCTCGTCTACAATATCGGTACGGCTCATGATAATCGCGCCTGCATACTGAACCTGATTGTCAAAGAACTCGCCGAAGTTTCTCATATACATTTTGCATTTCTTGGCATCAACAACTGTAGTGTAGCTGTTCAGCTGAATATCAACATCCTCTTCCACACCCTGTACAGCCTTGATAACGTCGGAAAGCTTACCAACACCTGATGGCTCGATCAGGATACGGTCCGGATGATACTTCTCTACAACTTCCTTCAGGGAAGCACCAAAATCTCCAACCAGAGAACAGCAGATACATCCGGAGTTCATCTCACGGATCTCGATTCCGGCATCTTTCAAGAATCCCCCGTCAATACCAATCTCACCGAACTCATTCTCGATCAAAACTACCTGCTCACCTTCAAATGCTTCTTTCAGCAGTTTCTTAATAAGAGTTGTCTTACCAGCTCCAAGGAAACCGGAGATAATGTCAATCTTTACCATTTTGTATTCCCCTTTCTATTATGCCAGAAAAAGGGGACATGACCAAGTCACATCCCCTAATATATTTATCCCAATTTCACAGTTTTATGCAAATCAGCCGTTGATCATGAAGTGCATAAGCTTATCAATGTCTTCTTTCTCATATGCAACGATCTCAAGCTCCGGAATCTCACCGTTAGAGAAGATGTTTGCAAGAGATACATACTGTGATAATTTAGATTTCAGGTTCAGTCTGTCACCTTCGCCAGTTACAAGCTCTACTTTACCAGCGCAGCTGTCTACTACATCAAAAAATTTCTGAATGTCTTTAATATTAGATACCTTCATGTCAATATTCTCCTTTCAACATGTACAACTTTTTCCATTTCTTTTTGTTCGGGCTCATTATATCTCAACTTTTTCCAAATAGCAACAGGTTTTTCACCTTCTGGGAAAAAATCCCCAACAGTCACAAACAAAACCCGAATTTGCCCCATTCTTTGGGTATTTTTAATACTAAATTATCACAGCAATCTGAAAATTGTCTGTGAGAATTGTTCCTTGCGGAATTTGGCAGCTTCTAATACTGGAACACAGCAACCCCGTAAGCTGGCAGCGGATAAGCAAAGGAGAACGGACGATTGTCACAATCCTGCTTTTCTGCCTTAAATACCTTCTTCGCAGTCTGTCCGTTTTCATCCAGAACCAGTGTGTATTGTTTCTTCTTCGGCACACCAACACGGTAATCCGGACGTTCTACAGGAGTGAAATTGCATACTACCAGAAGGTTATTTCTTTTTGTAGGGGATTTCCTTACGAAGCTGTAAATACTTCTGTCCCCGTCATCTGCATTGATCCACTCAAAGCCAGACGGATCCGTATCCGTTCCATAGAGCGCAGGATATTTGCGATACATCTTCAGCAATGTCTGCACAAAATCCTTCAAATCCCGATGCTTCTCTTCCCCAAGAAGGAACCAGTCAAGTTCTCTCTCCTCGCTCCACTCTCGAAGTTGACCGAATTCCTGCCCCATAAATAAAAGCTTCTTGCCCGGATGGCAGAACATAAATGTATAAGCAGCCTTCAGATTCTTAAACTTATCATCTAGCTCACCTGGCATTTTCTCCAGCATAGACTTCTTCAGATGAACCACCTCATCATGGGAAATTACCAGCACATATTTCTCACTGTAAGCATATGTCATGGAGAAAGTCATCTTATTATGGTTGAACTTACGGAAATACGGGTCAAGCTTCATGTATTCCAGGAAATCATTCATCCATCCCATGTTCCACTTCAGACTGAATCCAAGTCCATCCTTCTCTGCATCACCTGTAACCATAGGCCATGCAGTGGATTCTTCAGCGATCATAACTGTTCCGTGATTTCTGCCAAGAACTACTGTATTCAGATGTTTAAAGAACTCAATCGCTTCCAGGTTCTTATTTCCACCGTATTTATTGGCTACCCATTCTCCGTCTTTCTTACCGTAATCCAGATAAAGCATGGAAGCCACTGCATCTACACGAAGACCATCTACATGGCACTCTTCCACCCAGTAAAGGGCATTGGCGATCAGGAAATTCTTCACTTCCGGGCGGCCGTAATTATAGATCTTCGTTCCCCAGTCAGGATGCTCTCCCTTTCTCGGATCTGCATACTCAAAAGTCGGTGTTCCGTCAAAATCAGCCAGTCCGTGAACATCCTTCGGGAAATGTGCCGGAACCCAGTCAAGAATCACACCAATCCCATTCCGGTGCAGATAATTGATCATATAAGCAAAATCTTCCGGTGTTCCATATCTGGAAGTCGGTGCATAATAACCGGTTACCTGATATCCCCATGAGCCATCAAATGGATGCTCCGCGATTCCCATCAGTTCTACATGCGTATACCCCATCTTTTTCACATATTTTGTAATCGCTTCTGCAAATTCACGATAAGTATAAAATCCCTCATCTTCCCTTCCCGGATGCCTCATCCAGGAACCCATATGCACTTCATAGATGGATAACGGATTTTCTTTATTATCCCATTTTTTTCTGCTTTCCATCCAACGGTCATCCGTCCATTTTAAATGAGAAACGTCCGTAATCCTGGAAGCAGTTCCCGGCCGAAGCTCTGCATAATTGGCAAATGGATCTGCCTTATAGATCAGCTCTCCGCTCTCTGTCTCAATACAGTATTTGTACATCTGTCCGTCTTTCGCTTCCGGTACAAAAACTGTATAGATTCCTAATGGCTCCTGCCGCTCCATCCTGTCCGCTGCAGCATCCCATCCATTAAACTCTCCGATCACTGAAACACTCTTTGCATGTGGAGCCCATACTGCGAAATAAACACCCTTTTTGCCTGCTGTCACTTCATGTGCACCAAGCTTCTTATAAATCTCATAATGATTCCCCTGCCCGAAAAGGTAGTGATCCAGTTCTCCTATCTCATAAGGCTGCAGTTTTTTCACTGCCTTCTTCTTTGTAACCATAAATCCACCTCACTGCTCGAATTCTTTCATTGCTTGGGATTTTGCTCCCAACATCATAGCATCATTATACTTGATGTACCTGAAAAAAGAAAGAGAAAACATATTTTTGCACAAAAATAGACAGCCTTTCCCAAGACTGTCTATTAATTCTGACTAAATTTTGTCGTTAAATGTTGAAATCTCGTTCGGAAAGAATAATTCTGTCCGACGAATCTGTATTTCTTCCGAATACTCTCTTCACCAGCTTCTTGGCTGAAGCTTTCTGTGAATGTGCGATTGCCTTATCCATTACTTCTTTTACTTCCGCAACAGTTACTGAATGATCTTCTCTCTGAAGAGAATCAATGCAACTGTAAAGAGCAAGAATACCCATTTCATCAATCTTGTAACCATTCTCCTGGGCATAAGTCTGACCAAATGTTACAAGCTCATCATTAATGAAGATCGGCACTTCCAGACGGGAAGTAAACTTTCTCCTGAACTCACGGTTGGAGGAAAGCAGACGATCTAACGGCTTTCTCTGTTCCTCAAGCACGATCAGAAGTTCTCCTGTATCACGCTCCATTGCCCTGTTCAGCTTGGCGACTGTCTTTTCATTCATCTTTCCTGCTTTTTCAATGATCAAAGCACCACCGTATAATTTATCGAAAATATCTCCGATCTTTTTCTTATTCAGGGACTCTCCTGTCACGATTGCTACCTTACCCTGACGGATCTCTCTCTGCTTCTGGATTGCTTTAACTACATCTACTGCAAGAACAGTCTTGCCATTTCCTTTATCTCCAATAATCAGGAGATTTCCTGTCTTCGACGTTCCCTTCCGGTTTGTACAGTTCTTATCCTGCTCCAGAACATCTACTAACTGTTCGCTCATGCCACGCACAGGAACAAAATAAGAGAATAATTTCTTCTGTTCTTCTGTCAGGCCGGCTCTTGTACCGATTCCGCTCTGAGTTTCCAGATCATATCTTCCATGTACTACAAATCCTGTATCCATGGATAATGCATCTGAAATTTCATCCAGTGGCAACGGAGAAGTCTTACCTGTAGCGATCAGCTTTGCAGTTTCCTTTCTGCTCAACGGTGTCGTAGCCGACATGATATCAATTCCATCATCTTCGTCCGGAATCTCCCGATCATCCGGCTCTTCACTGTGCTTCGGATCTACCTTGAATTCATCTTCAAAATCAGGTGCATCTTCCTCGTCCGGTTCTTCTTCGTCTTCATAGTAGAATTCCTCATCATCTGCTAACTCATCATCTGCTAACTCATCATCATCCGATTCTTCATAATAAGCTTCATCGTCATCTTCATATTCGTCATCATAAATTTCATCTTCATACTCATCTTCATCATAGGATGCATATTCATCTTCTGAATCGTCGTCTTCGTAAGATTCATACTCATCTTCTTCTGAATCGTCGTCTTCGTAAGATTCATACTCATCTTCTTCTGAATCGCCATCTTCGTAAGATTCATACTCATCTTCTTCTGAATCGTCGTCTTCATAGGACTCGTACTCATCCTCTTCATCCTCTGACTCTAAGAAGTCTTCATCTTCAAATAAATCTTCGTCTTCCTCCGGCAGATCATCTAAACGGAGAGATTCTGTCACTTCTCCCATATTTTCATGCGGTTCTTCCGGTGCTTTTTCTATCTCTTTTTCTTCTGGCAAAGACTCCTCTGCCGGAACTGCACCTTCAATTTCATCAATCAGCCGCTGAATATCAGGAGACAGGATTGGAGTATCTTCCGTAACCTCGTCTTCCGGCTCTTCTTCGTATATTTCCTCAGCATCCGCCTCAACGACATCTTCTGCTGATTCTTCAATCGGCTCTTCCTCGGCATCTTCTAATATATCTTCTGCTTCGTCTTCGTCCGGTTCTTCCTCGTACGTTTCTTCTACCGACTCATCATATACTTCTTCCTCGGCATCCTCAAGCAACGCCTCTGCTTCTTCCGAATCCCAGTCAGATAAAATCTCTTCAAAACTCAGCTCCTCTGCATCCGCTTCTTCAAAGGATTCTGTATCATCTTCCCAATCCTCAGCAGGTGAATCCTCCAGGAAGTCTTCCGCTTCTTCCATATCGAAGATCTCTTCTTCCGGTTCAGCCGGTTCTGCATCAGCAATTTTTTGCAGTTCTTCTTCTATTGTCCCTGTCTGTGTTTCTTCAATCGGCTCTGCCTCTTCGACTTCTTCCGCCTCTTCTTCAACCGGTTCTGCCTCTTCGACTTCTTCCGCCTCTTCTTCAACCGGCTCTGCCTCTTTGACTTCTTCCGCCTCTTCTTCAACCGGCTCTGCTTCTTCGACTTCTTCCGCCTCTTCTTCAACCGGCTCTGCCTCTTCAACTTCTTCCGGCAGCTCTTCTGCCACCAGATCTTCAAGATCCAGCTCTTCTGCGTCATCTTCCGTAATATCTGTTGTGATTTCTACAGGGATCCGCTCTGTCTTATCTGCCGCTTCTTCTGATACTTCTCCAGGAATAAGTTCCTTCATTCCGATTGGCACATCACCTGTATGCTTTTCCTGTGAAATCTGATTTACCATATCAAGATCCACGACCGACTCAATATCACCGATCGCACTCTCAAGATCAGAAATATCCGGCTCTTCATCCTCTGCCGCAGATACTTCCGGCTTGCGATGCAGTAACTGCTCCAATGCCTCATCCAGCCGCATTGTATCACCGATCTTTTTCTTTTCCGGCTTACGGACTGGTTTCTCTGAACTTTCTTCTTTTCCTGTATCCTGCTGTCCAATACTCTCAGGAATATCCTCAACCGGCTCTTCTGAAACAGCCTCTGAATGCTCCGTTGCTGCTTCATCCAAATGATCTTCCGGCTCTTCATTTTCTGCAACATACGTCTCAAGATCCGGAATCTCTTCCGTCTCACCGCCATTTTTTTCAAATCTGCGATTATACTTTTCCTGCTGCGAAGGTGTCAGTGGCTTATACTGCATCTTCAATTCCATTGCTTTATATACATATTTGCCTTCACTGAACCACAGGATCAGATCATCACATTCTTCCAGACATTCTGCCGTCATACCTGCTTCCTGATAAAGCTTTGCAAGTTCAAATGCCCATTCTTCAATATATTCTGCCTTCTTAAACTCTTCCAGTGCTTCAATCTGCTGCTCTAACGGAGCCCGCTGTGCCCGTAAGATCTGGTATCTCAGAATATGTCTGTTCGGATCTTTTGGTGCTAACTGCACAAACTCATCATAAAAATCTATTGCTTCATCTACATTCCCCGTCTTCAGTGCAAGAGAACTCAGACGATACAATACCTTCCGGCTTCCTTCTGCCCGATGATAAGCAATCTGCAAAATATCATAGCTTTTCTGATATTCACCGGTCTTTTCATAAATATCACTTACATTCGCAAGCATCATGGCATTGCGAACCCTTCTCCAGTCAATGGAGTCAGCAATCTCTTTTGCTTCCCCGTATTCTTCATTTTGCATAAGCTCTATCATTCGCTCTGACAGTTGCTTATATTCATATTTGTCCACCGCATTCACCTCATTATATTAATGTTTATTCGGTAACTCAAGATCTCTTCATGTCAATTTAACATAAGGCGATACTCTTTCATTAGTGTACCATACCATCTTCCCAATGTCAAAAAAATGCACCTCCAACTACCCTTGAAGATGCATTTTTTATAATATTTAATTTTCTCATTATTTTTATTTTATATTTTGGATCGAAGGTAAATCCTGATACGATTCCTGTAAGACCATTTTTCTTTTACAGCTACTGTTCCATGTTCCTTTACACATCGTTCAGTTCTGTATGTGGTAACTTTATTCAATATATCTGCAACTGCTTTATCTTTTTATTATGAATCTGGTCTTGTATTCTCTCCGTTCCATTTATTTTCATTCTTAATTTTTACCAGATCTGCGAATTAACTTTTGCTCAGGTCTCTTTCTTCACAGGAACCTGCAATCGCCGTACCACTGACATATTGATGAAATTCTGAAACTATACTGTCCATTGGTCCAACCTCCTGTTATCCGTTATTTTTAATCTAATCAGGCATCCGCTTCTTGTACCTTCTTAGTTAAATATCTTTTTTTGATGGTTTTATCTTAACACCCGGGCTTCTATTTGTCAATATATTTATCCGTTTTTTTCGTATTTTTTATTTATTTTTGTTTTTATATATAATTGTTTGAATTTTCAGTTAATTCGTTCTTGCATATCTACGCCTTAATCCTCTGCTGTCAGCTTTTCTTTTACTTTCAAAATTCTTCTGACCGATTCATCAATTCTTTCTTCTGTTAAAGTTCCATTCTGAACAGCCTCTAAAATTCCCTGATATGCCTCCTGAAAATTTTCCGGCATCAAAAGCATATCCCCACCAGCCTCTATAACTCTAACCGAGACCTCTGCCGAAGAATAATGCTGTGAAATTGCCCCCATATTCAATGCATCCGTAATTACAATTCCATCAAATCCCATTTTTTCTCTTAATACATCCGTAATCATAATTTTAGACAGGGAAGAAGGCGTATTGTCTCCTGTCACATTCGGTACTGAAATATGCCCTGCCATAATAATGGCAATATGATTTTCAATGGCATTCTGAAAAGGAACCAGTTCCTGCTGCTCCAGTTCTTCCAACGACTTGTCTGTATAAGCATATCCCTCATGTGTATCTCCGGCTGTTGCCCCATGCCCCGGGAAATGCTTGATTACTCCATACACATTTTCCTCATGCAGCCCATCCAGTACTTTTTGCGACAACGCAGCAACTTTTGCACTGTCATTTCCGAATGATCTTTTTTTAACAACTGTATTTTCCGGGTTAGTAAGAACATCCCCTACCGGTGCATAATCCAGATTGAAACCTAATTCTGCCAGATAATTGCCAATCGTCTGTCCTATTTCGTAAGCTCTTTCCTCATCTGTAACTTCGCACATATCTCCAACAACAGAAACATTCGAGATTCCGCTGCCTGCAACTCTTGCTACAGTTCCACCTTCTTCATCTACACTCAGAAAAATCGGGATTCCACTCTGCTCTGTACTGTACGACTGCGTAGTGTGAAGCATATCTGATAATTGTTGTCTGTCCTCGATATTCCCTGCAAAATAAATCATGCCACCAACCGGATACTGTTCCAGGCATCTTTTTGTCGTGTCTCCCGCTGCCGTTACCTTTCCCATTCCGGTCAATGCTTCCGGCGTAATGATAAATAACTGAGCCACTTTTTCTTCCAATGTCATCCCGGAAATTTTTTCTTCTACCCAGTCAGGCTTCTTCTGTTCCTTTTTATCGGTTGTAGTCTGCTCCACTTTTTCCGTCTTCCCAGCGTATTTTCCGGTTGGGGAAGATTCTTTCATATTCACAAATTTAATACACAATATTAATAGAAAGGCTGCAGCCAGCAGAAAACTTCCGCCGACCACAGCAATAATTTTTTTACTCTTCATATTTAATTCCTGAAATTAACAAATTTCCGCACCTGCAGGCATCTCTTTCTCCGGTGTCATCAGTGCAAAATTTCCATCTGCATCTTCAGCACAGAGCAACATTCCCTCTGAAAGAACTCCGGCAAGCTTCGCAGGTTTCAGGTTGACGAGAACCATAACCTTCTTTCCTACCATCTCTTCCGGCGTATAATATGCCTTAATTCCTGATACGATCTGCTTTACCTGACTTCCGATCTTTACCTGGGAGCATAAAAGTTTTTTCGACTTTTTGACTGCTTCGCAGGCGATGATCTCTCCTACCTGGAACTGCATTGCACCAAACTGCTCGAATGTAATCTCTTCTTTTGGCTCAAGATCAATGACTGCTTCTTCTTTCTTTTCTTCTTTTTTCGGATGAAGTTCCTCTACTTTTTTCAGAACTTCTTCCAGATCCATTCTCTGGAACAGAATTTCCGGTTTTTCTGTCACATGACCATTTCCAAGCTGCTCAAGGATCTTTTTGCTTGTAGATGGCATATATGGCTCAAGAAGTCTTGCACCCTCTGAAATACCCTGGATCAGATTCCATAATACAGTAGACAGACGATCTTTCTTTGACTCATCTTTTCCAAGTACCCATGGTGTAGTCTCATCAATATATTTGTTGCAGCGTTTAAACAGATTGAAGATTTCTGTGATCGCATCTGCCACACGCAGATCTTTCATCTTTTCATCTACTGCCTTTGCAGTATTCTCTACGACTGCCTTCAGGTCAGCATCCACTTCTTCTGCCACGCCTGTATCTGTCACTGTTCCGCCAAAATACTTATTTGTCATGGAAATCGTACGGTTTACAAGGTTTCCAAGCGTATTGGCAAGATCTGAGTTCAGACGCTCTACCATCAGCTCCCAGGAAATCACTCCATCGTTCTCAAACGGCATCTCATGGAGTACAAAGTAACGAACCGCATCCACTCCAAAGAAATCAACCAGCTCATCCGCATAAAGCACATTTCCTTTAGACTTGCTCATCTTTCCGTCTCCCTGAAGCAGCCACGGATGTCCAAATACCTGCTTTGGAAGTGGAAGATCCAGTGCCATCAGGAAGATCGGCCAGTAGATCGTATGGAAACGGATGATATCTTTTCCGATCAGGTGAAGGTCTGCAGGCCAGAGTTTGTTAAACTGCTCAGTACTATTTCCCTCTGCATCATATCCGATTCCTGTAATATAGTTTGTCAGAGCATCCAGCCATACATACACAACATGCTTTGGATCAAAATCAACCGGGATTCCCCACTTAAATGATGTTCTTGATACACACAGATCCTGCAGTCCCGGGAGAAGGAAGTTATTCATCATCTCATTCTTACGGGATACCGGCTGGATAAACTCCGGATGCGTATTGATATGCTCGATCAGACGATCCGCATATTTGCTCATTTTAAAGAAATACGCCTCTTCCTTTGCCGGCTGCACCGGACGTCCACAATCCGGACATTTTCCGTCTACGAGCTGGGACTCTGTAAAGAATGACTCACATGGAGTACAATACATTCCCTCATAGTGTCCTTTATAAATATCTCCTTTATCATAAAGTTTCTTAAAGATCTTCTTTACCTGCTTTTCATGATCCTCATCTGTTGTACGGATAAACTTGTCATAAGAAGTATCCATCAGATCCCAGATTCTCTTGATCTCTCCTGATACCTTATCAACAAATTCCTTTGGTGTAATTCCTGCTTCTTCTGCCTTCAGCTCGATCTTCTGCCCATGCTCATCTGTTCCCGTCTGGAAAAATACGTCATATCCCTGACTTCTCTTATAACGTGCGATCGCATCTGCCAGTACGATCTCATAAGTATTACCAATATGCGGCTTGCCGGATGTATAGGCGATCGCTGTTGTAATATAATATTTTGGTTTTTCTGACATAATTGTCTGCCTCCTTTTAAAAAAAATACCGTCTTCCTGAAGACTTTCATCCTCAAGAAGACGGTTCTGTTTCACCGCGTTACCACTTCTCTTCGTTCCCACTTCACAGTGAAAACCTCCGTGAGTGACCTGCATCCCTCTGCTGCCACTCCTACGCTGTAAAGGGCGAACCCTTTGCAGACTTACCTGAAAGCTCATCTGCACTGCTCAGGAGCCATCTTCCCCTGCCTCCTGTTCATCCCCTCTCAGCCAACAGAACTTTCTTAAGTTCTCCCGGGGATCTCTCTGTAAAACGGTAATCAGGCTACTCTCTCCATCCTTGCTTTTCTACGCTATTCTGCTTTTCGCAATCCTTAGAAAGCGTAGCACACCGCCTCAAAAATGTCAATTCAATCTTTTTGCTTTCTCTTCTTTCTACTGCTTTTTCACTCTCGGGAACCGGATATTTACCCGGAACAAATCTCCATCCAGATACAGGTTGAAAGTTCCGCCCTGCATCGTTGTCAGGCTCTGTGCGATCGACAGTCCAAGTCCGCTTCCTTCAGAACTTCTTGAAAGATCTCCACGGATAAACCGTTCGGTCAGTTCATCTGCCGAAATGTTCAACTGATGTTCAGAAACATTTTTCAAAGACAGATCCACCGTATCTTCTTCCAGCTTCAGATCCGCGTATACCCTTGTTCCCGGCATGGCATACTTGGCTGCATTTCCGAAAATATTCTCCAGAACTCTCCACATTCTTCGCCCGTCTACATGAACAACCGCAGGTTCTGCCGGCAGATTGACGATCATTTTCAGATTCCTTGCCTCAAACTTCTCAGCCATCTCACCTTCCGTCTGCTGGATCATCTCCACAAGATCTACATCCATATACTCCAGAGAAATATTCCCACTGCTTACCTTGGATGCCTCAACAACGTCTTCCGTCAGTGTCTTCAGCCTCTGTGCTTTCGCCTCCAGTATATCCAGATAGCCCTGGATCTTTGGATCTGCAATATCCGACTGCTTCAGGATCGCTACATAATTAATGATCGAAGTCAACGGTGTCTTGATATCATGTGATACATTCGTGATCAGATCCGTCTTAAGACGCTCATTTTTCATTGCCTCTTCTACGGCCATATGGAATCCGTTGGCAATTCCATTGATCATCTCTGCCAGCTTTAAGTTCTCACCTCTTAAGCCTTGCAGCGGGATCTGATATTCCATATTTCCCAATGCAATTTCTTCAATACCTTTTTTCAGTTTCTCCTTGAGTAATAAACCGTTCAGGACAACATAAAATACACCCACGTCTGCCAGTAACACCAGAAGCATTGTAACCCCATTCCTGAACAGCACTGCAATTCCCTGTACAAGGAAAAATCCACATAACAGAAGCACTGTCTTTGTCGTCTTCTTCCGGTTATCATATATTTTATAGATGAACCGCACAATCACTCTCAACAGACTGTTCTTCCACAGGTTTCGTCCCTTGATCCGCTTGATCAGACTCACGTATCCCATAAAGAAGCAGCCCAGTGTAAATACTCCATAAAAATAAATTTCTGCCAGCTCTGCAATACTCAATGACGGAAGATATAAACTTGCTGACATATATGCTGAAGAAACATCCATTCCACGAGCATAATAATACTCAAAATAAGTACCTCCATCCTTCAGATAAGTCGGAATATCATTGATCATCGTATAGATATTTCCATTCCAAAAATGAATCCCGATATAAGAACCAACGATCCATATCAGTACGATCAGCACCGCTGCAATCTCTGTCTTCCAATGATCAAAACCGTTCAGGTGCAGTTCTTCATCTTCCGCAGTTCTTCCTGCCTCCAGTGTCAGCCAGATTGTTGCCCCAAGGAACAGGATAATGCTCAGAACCAACAGCCATGTTGTTCCTTTAAAATACGGGATATTATTATCATAAGCTACCTTATTCTGATAAAACTGATCCTGGATCGTATAAGTTGTATCCACCGCAACCGCAAATACGCTGTTCCATTTCTTTTCACTGCTGTAACTGCGGAGTTTTTCCCATTTATCCGATTTCGATACATTCATATTACTGTTAAAATCTTTTAGCTTTGGATAAATGACCATATATTTAACATCTTTCTCCGAGATCAGATTCTGGACATTTTTCTCCAGCTCTGCATAGTTCTCGTAAGAAGTCTTATTCGTCACTACCTTTTTCGTGTCATTATTCGCATAAATGTAAGTAAAGTTTGTATTGCCTTCCTCTAAATGTTCAAATCCCATCTGATAATTCTGATAATCTGAGTAAATATTCCCCAAAGTATACGCAAGATCATCATAAATGACGGACAGTTTGCCATTCAGACGCGGACTGTTATTCACTACCTGCAAAAGGTTTTCTGCTCCCTGCGGTGCATATTTTTCGATTAATGCACTTCCAAAATTCCAGCAGTCTGTGTACAGGATATTTCCTTCCATGTCCACAATATCAAAATTATAAAAGCCTGAAGATGTATACTTACCGTTCTGAAGTTCCTGCAGAAATCCGTCAACATCACTCCCATCCTGCATGATAATATCAAATACTCCCGACTCTACCCGTGTCATGAAATCACTCGTATAGTAATACTCATATGTCCCTTCAGGCTTCTGACATACGATCACACTGTTCTTCGCATAATTATCGCTCTCTGCACTGTCAAAATCTTCTCCCCAGTTGATCAGTTCCTCCAGTGAATACGCAATACCCGAAACATTTTCTCCGTTGGCAGTATCATTCTTGCTGTACTCCATTACGTCGATCTCTTTGTTCCGGTTCATCATCCCATCTGTCTCAAAAAGATTTTCCAGCCGGATCTGCGTAAGGACATCATCCATGTAATTTTCAACCATGTAATTAAATTCCTGCGATTCCTCAAATGGCTGTTGGCTCATCGTCCATAAGGACGGCAGATCTGTGCTTCCTGCAAGATTGATAAGAGACAACAGATTCGTTATCAGCATTGCACCGCTGAGAATCGCCACAATAAGAACGATCGCCTTTACACCTGTCTTTCTGTACCACTTATTCATATTTCGTCCTTTCAGCCTTTATCAATTTTATAGCCTACGCCCCATACTACTTTCAGATATCTTGGATCTTTCGGATTGATCTCGATTTTTTCACGAATATGGCGGATATGGACCGCAACTGTATTATCCGCACCAATCGCCTCTTCATTCCAAATCGACTCATAAATCTGATTAATAGAAAAAACCCGTCCCTGATTTTTCAGTAATAACAAGAGAATATTATATTCAATCGGCGTAAGCTTCACTAACTCTCCGTCCACCGTCACTTCTTTCAGATCATCATTGATCCTGAGTCCGCCAACTTCATACACTTTTTCCTTTTGTTCCTGAGATGTTCCACCAAGCTCATTATAGCGACGCAGTTGAGACTTGACCCTTGCTACCAGTTCTAACGGATTGAACGGCTTTGTGACATAATCATCCGCCCCGATATTCAGTCCGAGTATCTTATCTGAATCTTCTGACTTTGCAGAAAGAATAATGATCGGTACACTGTTCGTCTCCCTGATCTTCAGAGTTGCCCTGATTCCATCCAGCTTTGGCATCATCACATCAAGGATCAGAAGATTTACTTTCTCTTTCTCCAGAATATTCAATGCCTCAACTCCATCATATGCCTTCAGGATATGATATCCCTCCTGGGACAGATAAATATCTATTGCCTCTACAATTTCTTTATCATCATCACAAACTAATATATTATACATTTCAATCACCTCCCTTTTAGTATACATGATATCGGTCATTTTTTAAAACCAGAGTGTCAAAATCTTAGAATTTTATTAAAAAAGAAAAGTCCGCTGGATTTTCATCCAACAGACTCTTCTCTCTTAAACTTTCATATGGAAAACCGCTTATCTTCTTTTCCTTCTGAAGACAACCGTTCCGGCTGCCAGCGAACCACCAAGCATGAATACAAATACTGCCATATTTGTGCTGTCGCCTGTCTTGGCTGCTGCATTTTGCTTCTTATTTGTTGTTCCGGCATTATGATTCTGATCCTTAGTCGGATTATTTACACCGGCATTTCCGTTATTGCCATTATTACCGTTGTCTCCGGTATTTCCGTTATCGCCGCCGTTACCATTATTTTCACTCTTTGTTGTTACACTCAGTTCTGCGGCTGCATACTCTGTTGCATTCTCATCATCGCCTACGGCAACAACTTCGATCTGATAAGTCTTACCGGCTTCAAGACCTTCTATCGTATATCCTGTAGCATCTGCCGGGATATACGTCACGTATTCTTTTCCATTTACATAGATCTTGTAACCTGCCAGTCCTGCTGTGCTTGCCGGTCCATCCCATTTCACTTCAACGGAATTTTTCGTAATTTCACCTGTCACTACATTCTCCGGTGCTGAAGGTTTGTCCGGCTGATCCGGCTCTTCTATTTTCTCGAATCTTGCAGTCAGTGTAATATTCTTCGTGATGGCTGTATCGAAATCGAACGCCGTATCACTTCCTTCTTCATACCAGCCAAGGAACTTATAACCCTCTTTTTCCGGATCGGCTGGCTTCGCAGCCTTTTCTCCTTCTTTGACGGTCTGTTCTTTTCCGTCGATCGTAACCGTATAGGTCTTATCTTCTGGCTGATCCGGCTCGCTTCCTTTTTCAAATTTTGCGATCAGGGTCAGGTTCTCTTCCGGAGTTACTGTATAAACGGCTTCATCACTTACCTTTGTTCCAAGGACATCATACCATCCGGTAAATGTAGCACCTTTCTTTGCTGTTGCAGTAAAGGTAACTTCTTCTCCCTGTTCGATCTTTTCTTTAGAAACAGTCGCTGTACCTTCTCCTTCTACATAAGTACTCATACGGAGTTGTGTCTTTGTAAGATCCTGCGTTCCTGTAAGCACTCTGAATTCTGCTGCACTACCGAAACCATTCTGTCCTTCTGATACAACCAGCTTGATCTTGGATGTCTGAACCGGTGTAAAGTTTACCGTTTTTTCTGTACCTGTGCTTTCCCACGTTCCATTCTCTACAAGAGCTGTCCAGTTTTCATCCGCATCCTCATAATACAGAGAATATTTCAGGATATATCCGTTATTTCCCGTCGGTCTCGGCAGATAATAGAATCCGTTCACATCATAGGACTGTCCCATATCAATCGTGATCGTTGCCGGCAGTGCTTTCTTACTCGGAGAGTACTGCGTATGCCAGATCGTTGACCGATCATTGTCAAATGCTGCACTGATTGGTCCGTCACTGTTCTGATTATCTGATGTCACTGTAAATCCGGATGGATCAATCGGTGAAGATTCCCCATCTGACATCGTAGAAGAAAGATTTACATTATCAATGATGGCATGTACCGCATTTGTATCAGAACCAATCCTTGTCAGTGGCAGAGAAAGTGTAGAGCTTGTAATACCGGTCTTCTTCACATCGCCTTCATATGTAAAACTTCCGGTTGCTTTATACTCTTTTCCATCTGCAATCAGGACAGTACTTCCGTTCTTTGTACGGATCTTTAATGTCATCTTCTGATTAACAGGAAGTTTATATCCAAAGGAATAGTCATATCCTTCTCTTGTAAATCCAAGTGTTCCATCTTCCATAATGCGGATATTATGAGTACTGTAGGCTTCATGATCTTCGTCCTTCTCAGCTTCAAAGAGAATCTGTCCCGGTTCTGCCGGCTGAGTCAGTGTGATATCAAAGCTCAGTTCTTTCTCAGGTCCAACTTTATCCAATGGAGTAGAGATATAGCTTTCTCCGCCCTTCAGAACAAGTTCTCCATCCTTCACTTCCGCATTCTTTCCGTTCTCTGCATCATATTCATTTGCACTCTTATCTGAAAGTCCATCCTCAAAATCATAGGAAAGAATCTCATCTGTCTCACTGTCTACTTTATCATATGCATTGACTCCTGGAGCTTCACCCACATTCTCGCTCGTCTGCTGTGCTGTTGTAAAAGAAACTTCTCCTGATTTGCCCCACAATGCAGCCGCATAATACGGTGCAGCATCATCGAAGCGATCATAGATCTCCATCTCAGTCAGTCCGTTCGCTCTCTGATCAACCATATCGTTCCAGATCGCATAAGCTCCTCCCAGTGTCTGTTCAGAACCTGACGGAACACCCATACGTGTAGCCGGATCATAATTATACATGGACTTGCGGCTCAGATAATCAGCGTAATATCCTGCTGCCGGTACGATATATACACTTCCGTCATTCATATCGATCAGATCATAACCCTGCTGATACATGGATTTCGGATTTGCCCATCCATCGTTCCAGATGTTCATCTGAACACCTTCACTTCTTACAGATGTGCTTCCGTTTCTTGCTGTAAGACTTCCCCACAGACGAACAGTATTTCCATTATCCTGGATATAAGCCAGAAGGTCATCTGTAAACTTACGGAACTGCTCTGTATACTGTCCATCATACTCATCTGTTCCGATATTCACTGTAGTATCCTGGTCAAATACCGGATCATCACCCTTAATATACTCATCCCAGATGCTCTCAATAAATGCCAGTGACTCATCGTACTTCGTGCTGAGGTTGAAATGATCATTCTGGCGTCCTGTCGTTCCGAATCTGAGATCCGGTCTTACCTTTGTAAATGACAGAGAATGTGCAGGAGTATCAAATTCCGGGATAATATCCAGTCCTAACTTCCGGTAATTCTGGATCATGGACTTCATCTCAGCCTTGGTATAATACATATCGTCACTGGTCAGGTCTGCCTGATTCAATCCACCCTCTTTGACATCAGACTCCATACGGAATCCCTCATAAGCTGACATTGCACCCTCTGAGGTTGAATAATTTTCAAGGAAAATATAGTTATCGTTCAGATGAAGCTGCAGGTCATTCATCTTATACCACAGCATTGTCTTTGCAACTTCCTGAAGTGTCTCGCTTTCAAACGGTCTTCTTCCTACATCCAGCATAAAGCCTCTGACTTCATACTTTGGATAATCCCTGCATTCGCCCTTCGGGATTGTCGTACCATTCTGCTTCAGGATCTGAAGGATTGTTCTTGTAGACCAGTAAGCTCCTGCTTTCTGCTCTGCCTTCACTTCCACTTTATCCGTTACATTCATGGAATATCCTTCTTCTTTCAGCCCATTTCCGGCTGCCTCAAGTGTAAAGAAGAAGTCTCCTGCTGATGCCTGATCCGCATAAACAATCTCGATGGATTTTCCCGTGATCTCTTTATAATCGTTCTTAAATTCTTCAGCCATTGCAGATAATTCTGCCTTATCCTTTGTTGCTACAACGATACGGCTGGAATCACTGATCTCAAAGGAACCACCCTTTGCACCTTTCCATTCTGCCAGTTCCGGGATTACGTTCGGCTTTGCATTATCTCCGTCTTCTGCCGTATACTTTCCGGTTACAGTCATAGTATATTCTTTGGAATCTACTGCCGTACTGTCGTCACCGGCTTTCTTTACATTGAAGTTCATCTTCACAGTCTTTGTAACAAGCGGCTGATAAACTGTCAGATCCCTGTCTACGATCTGCTCATAATCTGCACCGACAAAACTGATCTCATATCCTTCAGGAACTTCCGGCATTGCCAGCTTTCCTGATGCTCCATCAATACTGGAAGGAACTTCCAGGCCGTCTGCAACTTCTTTCGGAGTTCTCTCCGGCTCTGTCGTAGCAAGCTCTGCCTCATAAGTTTCAAACTCATAGACTGAAACGGTCGGCCAGCTTACAGAAGCACTTCCCTCCGGTGCTCCCGCCTGATCAAAGGATTCAATATATAATCTCAGATATCTTGTCGTTACTGCTTCATCAAATACGATCGTCTCTCTATAATCTGAAGGACTTGCCGTAAATGCTTTTACCGTCTCCCAGTTCTCTCCGTCGGAAGACTTCTCGATCCGGTAGGCAGTCGCATTCTTTCTCTCCCAATGGATCTTTGCTGTTCTGATCGTCTTCTCGCTGCCATAATCCAGCTTCAGCCAGTGTGATCCTGTTGCCGCCGGACTTGCCCAGCGGGTCGTATCATCGCCGTCAACTGCCTTGGAGGCATCTGTTCCGGTTGTCTCACTTCCGTCTGCTGTTGCAGTTGCAGCGGTACTCAAATTCTCTGCTTCTCCAAGGATCTCAAACTCATACAGGGATACTGACTGCCAGCTTCCCGGATTTACTGTATAACCATTGACTGTCAGCTTTACGTACTGAGCCGTCACAGCCTCATCCAACTGGATATCACTCGTAACTGATGTAATATTTTCTCCGTCATTTTTTACGTAAACATCCCGGTATTCTCCATCTTCTGTATCACATACAGAAATCTTGAAGTTCGTAATATTCGTTCTTTCCCATTCGATCACAAAATGATCAAATGTCTTCTGTGTACCGAGATTCACCGTCAGCGTCCTTGCCGCCTGACTTGTACTCTGATTCGTTGCCCATCTCGACTGATCTGCCTTTGCAGCATCTCTGTTGACGATTCCGTCGATCGCCTTATCTGCTCCCCAGTAATTCGTCTCCTGATCACTGACGGTTGCCGTTCCACTTAATGCATAATTGATCTCATTATTTGCCGCAGCACTTACTGTGGCCGGTGGAATGATTGTAACACCACTCAAAACCATGGCAGCAGATAAAACGCACGCATTCATACGCTTTACTGTCTTTAATTTCATTCTTCCTCTTTCCCCTTCCTTTTAGATAGGATATTGTATGGTTTTGCCTTAAAAGTAACAATCCATTTACATAGTTTGTATTAATTATCTCATTCATTCAGAAACTTTGCAAGGAGTTTTTATTTGATTTGCACAAATTTGTGGTTGTTGGGGTGATACGCTTGTAGATTAGAAAGCTTCTTTGTGAAGAAGCGGACGCGGAAAGCAGGGATATTCCTTCGTGGTGCAGGCCCGCTTTACCTCAGCCCGTTGACCGTTTGTAACTCGAAAGTGGAAA
>OLRG01001257.1_pt1 | contig 21138 bp, 21 predicted proteins | sample 1672331 | NCBI WGS metagenome assembly OLRG01 (sample SAMEA3136672, study PRJEB25190) | human gut metagenome
AGCCCGCAAGGCGTGCCGCAAATTTCTGCGGCACGCCCTCCTTTTTATCGCCTCCCGTCACACCGAAGACACAGCAGCCTGATTTTTTTGAGAAATGTTGGAACATTTTCTGATTTTTCTGCGTCTATAAAGATGAGAGGAGTGAAAAGCGTGAGATCCATATTCTATGTGCTGCCTCTGTGTTTGGCGCTGCTCACCAGCTGTGCCAAGCCCACCGCAGCCGCCGCACCCAATGCCATTGCAGGCGAGGCAATCCTGAAGGGGCTTTCTGCACCGGAAACCGTGATTTACCGTGATTTTGACGAGACCTGGTATATCCTCCGGGAAGGGGAACGAAGCTTTTCACAGGTGGAATCTGCGCTGAGCCAGCTTAGCGGCGTGCCCTGTGAGGATCCCGATCTCACCGGATGCTATGACTTCTCCCTGATTACCGGGGCGGAAACCCACGATCTGATCTTCACTTCCGGGACGCAAACGAGCTATGTGTGTCTGGATCGCCAGTGGTATTCTACAGATCCCCATGCGGAGAAAAAACTGGTACAGCTGATGGTGGACAAAGGTACTCCGATCCCGAAGGAGCAGTGGATCCATGAACCGGATTTTATTACGCTGGACATTCTGCTTCGGAACAATACCGGAGTCTCGTCCAAATTTCCGAAGGTTCATAATTCAGATTCCCCCTATGCTTACAACGCCGATATTCCCATGGAGGAACTGATCCAAGCCGGCATTCTGCCTCAGCTCACCGACTACGGCAACTACAGCCTTGGATATTATCAGGCAGACGGCACCCTCTCTTCCTATCAGGCCGGCTGGCAGATGGAAGCGGGAAAGGATGAAGGTGCGCTACAGTTGACCTTGAACATCTGGCCTCAAATGCCCGAAAATCCAGAGCAAACCGGCAGCATACTGCTGTTTGACCCTCGAGATCTCACCAAAACTGAGTTGACAGATGACCATGGACGCTCTGTGACGGTCTACGGTGACGGCACCTTGTCCACACAGTTTTCCAGATTGATCTTTACCCTGCCCAACGGCGTGTACTGTCAGCTTGAAGCCAGCCACACCGCTCCCCCGGACGCCCCCGTTGCCATTCTCCGATGCCTTATAGAAAGTGGCTTTGATCCGGCAGATTACGAGCTGGAGCCTCTGCCGGATTCCATTGCAGAATAATCTCTTGTATGCTTCCAACTCGAACGGGGCAGTACCTTGCAAAGGGTACTGCCCCATCTGGTCTGTTAATTCCCGTTTAAATTCAGTGCCGGGTTCACCGCATAGATGTTCTGCCGATCCAGCTGATCCTTCAAAACCTCCATGGCCTCACCAAACCGCTGGAAATGCACCACCTCCCGGGCACGGAGGAACTTGATCACATCATTCACGTCCGGGTCATCGGATAAAAGCAGAATGCTGTCATAGGTGCTTCTGGCCTTCTGCTCTGCCGCCATATCCTCCGAAAGATCCGCCACCGGGTCTCCGGTGACAGCCATGCTGGCGGCGCTCCACGGAAATCCAGAGGCGGCAGTGGGGTAGACCCCTACGCCGTGATCTACGAAATAAGGGGCAAAGGCGCTGTTTTCCAGCTCCGAATCCTTCAGATTCCGGGTCAGCTGGTGTACCAGTGTTCCAACCATTTCAAGATGCCCCAGCTCTTCCGTCCCAATATCTGTCAAAAGTGCCTTGACCTTACTGTTTGGCATGCTATACCGCTGGGACAGGTACCGGAGGGAGGCGCCGAGCTCACCATCTGGGCCGCCATATTGACTGATTATGATACTTGCCAGCTTTGGATTGGGCTTGCGGATATGGATGGGATATTGAAGCCGCTTTTCATAGACAAACATGAACTACACCTCCTTCTGATGGGCTTCCGGCTGGGAGATCTCCGCCATGGGGCTTCCGTCCCATGGCCAAGGGTCCCGTGACCAGTCGCTGCCATCGCTGGCGGTGAGCTGCAGAGGGCCATACCGGCGCTCATATTCCGCCGTACCCTCGCCGTAGAGCTTGTTGTACTTCATGAACAGCTGCCGTGCCTCCTGATCGTCTCCATGGGTATCCAGATACAGCCCCAGCTCCTGCACCGCAAAACCAAGGGCCATAAGCTCCTGCAACGGGGTGGGATCCTTTCCCGCCTCATTGATCATCCCACGGTAGGGGAGATCCAGTCCCGGAAACAGGGTGCCCCGGGCCAATGCCTTTCCCGCCTGATAGCTCCCGTCCGTGCTCCGCTGCACAGGCACACAGGGTACCGCCAGCATGCCGCACTTTGGCAGAATGCCCGTGGTAACCGGATTGCAGGGCGTATTCGTCATACTCTGATCCAATGTTAGATGCCTCCTTCACTAGTTTTCAGGCCAGCCTATGCAGGGAATGCAAAAACTGTTCGGATTATGGCTTTTCACGGGGGAATTTCTATGCTATAATGACAAGACGTATCTAAAATCGTAATGTTCATTTGACGATTTCAGACAGAACCTCAGAAAGGAATCCTGTTTTTATGGCTTCAAACAATCAGAAAAAGCCCGAATTTTCCGCCCGCTCCGCCGATCCCAACGTGATGACTAGCACGGACTTCTCCTTTGTCAGGAAGCACTGGTATGTTGGCATCAAGGTACTGGCCCTCTATGCCATCTTTGCCATCCTCACCAGCTCCTTCTCCGTGCCCCTGTGGGTCAACTGGACGGTTTCCATCATTCTGCTGATCCTCTGGGTGTACTTTGACTATACCGATATCTATAAGCTGGCCATGCGGGACTACAACGTGGTCAAGTACGGGTATATTGAATATGACCCCAAGCGTGGCCTGAAGACCGGCCTGCTGGCCCAGATTCCCGGTCTTGTGTGCGTGCTGCTCATGTGTGTGCTGTCTCTTGGCTCCGGCACATGGTCGGATCTGTTTTCTGTCCTGTGGCTGGTGTTCTATTCTCCCTTTGCGTCCTTCGTTGGGGCCATGAAGATGGCCATCAACACCTCCGTTTGGGGTTATATTCCTTTTTATCTGATTCCCATGCTGTTCCAGCCTGTGATCGGGTATCTGGCCTACAAAAACGGCTACAACAACAAGGGCATCTTCTATAAGCTCATCTATAAATCCCGCGACAAGGATAAGCGCCTGCGCTGAGGCATAACCGTAAGACACCCTCATAGATTTTATGGGGGTGTTTTTATGAAGCATGGGGAAGCCAGATTTCTATCCTGCATGTATGTGCTGTCGCTTCTGCTGCTGGCGGGCTTTGCAGCCAGCGGGCTCCGATCCGCTGCGGCAGTTTCCGCAGAAACGGCGGTGCCTGTGGTCATTGTGCTGGATCCGGGGCACGGGGGCATGGACGGTGGAGCAGCCGGTACCGATGGCACTTTGGAGAGCAGTCTGAACCTCTCCATCGCCCTGAAAACCGATGCCGTTCTGGGGCTTCTGGGAGAACAGACCCTGCTGACCCGTTCCACCGATGCCGATCTCTCGGGCCCAGAGGCCAAGACCATTTCCCAGAAGAAGGTCTCGGACATCCGCCGCCGGGTAGAAATCGTCAACAGTCAGGCCGGTGCCTTGCTGCTGAGCATCCACTGTAACACCTACTCTGAGGAGAAATACCACGGCGCACAGGTATTTTATACCGGAACAGCGTCCAAAGCGCTGGCCGAGGTTCTCCAAGAGGCACTGCAAGCCCATGTGGATCCCGGCAACACCCGAAAAGCAAAAACCATCTCGCCAGACGTATATCTCATGAAACACATTACGGCCCCGGGGGTGCTGCTGGAATGCGGCTTTCTCTCCAATCCGGCAGAACTGCGGAATCTGAAGGATCCCGGTTACCAAAACCGTCTGGCCGTGACCATCGCCGTCACTGCCGCAGGCTATCGGCCGGAGAATTTCTCCGGGGTATAGGCCATTTATCCACGAAAGAGGACGAATTATGAAAGAAAAAACCGTATTTTTCTGCACCTCCTGCGGAAATGAAACCATGAAGTGGCAGGGGCGCTGCCCTGCCTGCGGCCAGTGGAACACCATTGTAGAGCACAAAGCCGCTCCAAAGCCCAAAGGGGTTCCTGCCGCTGCCGTGAAAACCGGCCCGCGCCGCAGTGCCCGGCCGCTTATGGAATTGGACACCACCGATGAGGTGCGCTTCTCCACGGGCATGACCGAGCTGGATCGGGTGCTGGGGGGCGGCGCCGTTCGGGGCTCTCTGGTATTGGTCGGCGGTGCACCGGGCATTGGAAAGTCTACGCTGCTTTTGCAGCTGTGCGACTATGTGTCCCGCAGCCTCAAGGTATTGTATGTCTCCGGAGAGGAATCGGAGACCCAGCTGAAAATGCGCGCTGTACGCCTTGGGGTCTCCGGTGACGGGCTCTATGTGCTGTCGGAAACCGCCATGGAGGACATTCTGGAGACCGTGGAAGAATTGGAGCCGGATGTGCTGGTGGTGGATTCCATCCAGACCCTCTACACCAGCGAGGGGACCTCCGCTCCGGGCAGCATTACTCAGGTAAAGGAGTGCACCATGACCCTGATGCATCTGGCCAAAGCCCGGGGCATCACGGTATTTGTGGTAGGACATATCAATAAAGAAGGCTCTATTGCAGGCCCCAAGGTACTCGAGCACATGGTGGACTGCGTGCTCTACTTTGAAGGCGACCGCTCCACCTCCTATCGGCTGCTCAGTGCCGCCAAAAACCGCTTTGGCTCCACCAATGAATTGGGCGTCTTTGACATGCATGAGGGCGGTTTGAAAGAGGTAGAGAACCCCTCCGAAATGCTGCTGTCCGGCCGTCCCCTGAACGCCCCCGGCACCTGCGTGGCCTGTGCCATGGAGGGCACCCGTCCCATTCTGGCGGAAATTCAGGCGTTAGTGGTATCCTCCAGCTTTAATGTGCCCCGACGTACCACCGACGGCTTTGACTTTAACCGGGCAACGCTTTTGATGGCGGTGCTGGACAAGCGAGGCGGTATGCGGCTATCTGCCTGTGACGGGTATATCAACGTCATCGGCGGCCTTACCCTGTCGGAGCCTGCGGCGGATCTTCCGCTGATCCTTGCGCTGGCCTCCAGCTATCGGGACAAGGCCATTGCCAACAACGTAGCCGCCATTGGCGAGGTGGGCCTCACCGGGGAGATCCGTGCCGTCAGCAATCTGGGGCTGCGTCTGGGTGAGCTGAGCCGACTGGGCTTTGACCGGGTGCTGATCCCTCATCAGGGCAGCGCCAAGATCATTCCCCCGGAGGGTATGACCGTGGTACGGGTCAAGACCATTCGTCAGGCCATTGAAGAAGCATTGGAGGAATGACCCTTGACCCATCGAATTCTCATTGTGGAGGACGACCCGGTGATTGCCGGTGCCATGGCCGGAGCCATCTCTGGCTGGGGCCATCAGGCAGAGGTCGTCCATGACCTCCGGGACATCATGCCCGAGTTCACGGCCTTCGGGCCGCATCTGGTGCTGCTGGATATCTCGCTGCCCTTTTATGACGGCTACCACTGGTGTCAGGAGATCCGCAAGGTCTCCAAGGTCCCCGTGATCTTCATTTCCTCCGCCTCCGAAAACCTCAATATCATCATGGCCATGAACATGGGCGGCGATGACTTTATCGCAAAGCCCTTTGACCTCAGTGTGCTTATGGCAAAGGTGCAGGCGTTGCTTCGCCGTACCTATGATTTTACCAATCAGTCCCTACAGCCGGAAGCCCACGGGGCAGTCCTGCACACAGGCGATGCAAGCCTTAGCTATCAGGCGCAAAAAATCGAACTGAGTAAGAATGAATACCGGATTCTGGAGGCATTGATGGCCTGTCCCGGAGCCGTGGTCTCCCGGGATACCCTCATGGAAAAGCTCTGGGAAACGGACTGCTATGTGGACGAGAACACCCTTACGGTGAACATTGGCCGTCTGCGGAAAAAACTCGCCGCCGCCGGGCTTCATGACTTTATTGAGACGAAAAAGGGCATGGGCTATCTGATTCCCAAGGCCTGAGAGGACGTATTATGATTCACTGCTATCTGCACCAATACCGGTTTGCACTGCTTTTTGCGCTGCTCACATGGTTCTCCTGCGCTGTGGTACTGCTGCTCTCCGCTCTGCCGGTCATTCCGGTGATTTACGGGCTTGGACTGGGCGGGGCCGCAGGACTTGTGATGCTGGTTCTGGGGTATTTTCCCTATGCCAAACGGTTAAAGCTGCTGCGGGAAATGGATCTGATGGATTCACTGGAGCATCTTCCCAGCCCTCGTGGTTCGTTGGAGCAGCAGTATCAGGCCTTGCTCCGGCAGCTCTTTGATGCCAAGGCGGCCGCCGTTTCCGCCCAGCAGCAGCGCTATGAGGAAACGCTGGACTATTTTACCCTCTGGGCCCATCAGATCAAAACACCCATTTCTGCCATGGATTTGATTCTCCAATCCCGCCCCGATGCCGGGGAAATGAAGGGAGAGCTATTTAAGGTGCAGCAGTATGTGTCCATGGCCCTGAACTATCTTCGGATGGGGGAGGGGATCTCGGATTTTGTAATTCGGGAATGCCAGTTGGATGACATTCTGCGCACTGCTGTGCACACCTATGCGGGGCAGTTTATCCGGGCCAAGGTGCGTCTTCAATACGCCCCAGTAGAGACCACTGTGCTTACCGATGAAAAATGGCTGGAATTTGTGGTAGAACAGCTGCTGTCCAATGCCCTGAAATATGCCCCCGGAGGAACTGTGACCATTTCCATGGAGGCTCCCGGCCTGCTGACGATTGCTGACGACGGTATCGGCGTTGCACCCGAGGATCTGCCCCGAATCTTTGAAAAGGGCTACACTGGGCTTAACGGCCGTCAGGTGCGGAAAACTACCGGCATCGGTCTCTATCTCTGCCACGAGATTCTCTCCCGTTTGGGCCACCATATTACAATCCGGTCCGCCCCGGGGCAGGGGACAACCGTTCTTCTGGATCTCCGGCGGGATACGCTGGAAATTGAATGATCCCTGTATCCATGCGGGTATGCTGAATTTCTCGGCATACCCGCATTTTTTATGAAAATCCTCTTGACAATTGCGGCAGATGCGTGTAAACTAAGCATTAGATTACAGAACATAAACTTTTCTTTACGGAGGTGAAGCAATGACCCAGCGTGAACGTCAAATTCTGCGGTGGATCGAGGAAAATCCCATGATCTCTCAGCAGGAGCTGGCCGAGAAGGCCGGTATCACCCGTTCCTCCGTGGCCGTTCATATTTCCAATCTCATGAAGAAGGGCTTTATCGCCGGGAAGGGCTACGTGCTCCGCTCCGGCACCTATGTGGTGGTGGTAGGCGGCGTCAACATGGACATTGGTGGAAAGAGTTTCGGTTCTCTCATTGATGGGGATTCCAACCCCGGCACCGTCACCATGAGCGTAGGCGGCGTGGGGCGGAACATTGCCCACAACATCAGCCTTCTCGGCATGGATGCCCGGATGCTCAGTGCCGTTGGCGCTGACCTCTACGGCGAAAAGATTGCCGCCACCTGTACCGCCTGCGGGCTGGATTTCAGCCGTGTGCGCACGGTGCCCGGCGCTTCCACCTCTACCTATGTCTATCTGGGCGGGCCGGACGGCGATATGGCTCTGGCCGTCAGCGATATGGAGGTATGCAGTGAGATCTCTCCTTCGTATCTGGAAAAGAACCTGACCCTGCTCAACGGCGCACAGCTGGTGGTCGTAGATGCCAACATTCCTCAGGAATCCATTGAGTTTATTGCCGAGCATGTTACGCCGCCGATCTTTGCCGATCCGGTATCCGTTACAAAGGCCGCAAAGCTCAAGAGTGTGCTTGGGAAGCTCCACACCCTGAAGCCCAACCGGCTGGAAGCGGAGCTGCTCTCCGGTATCCCCATCCACAGTGACGAGGATCTCCGCCGGGCCGCACAGGTTCTGCTGGACACAGGCCTGCATCGTGTCTTTATCTCTCTTGGCACCCGGGGCGTATTGGCGGCAGACCACAATGAAATGCTGGAGCTGCCCTGTTATCCCGTAAAGGTGAACAACGCCACCGGGGCAGGGGACGCCTTTGTGGCAGGGCTGGTATGGGCCTATCTTCAGGGCAGTGACCTGAAGAGATCCACCATGGCCGGTTCCGCAGCCTCCTCCATCTCCATCGAGGGGACGGAGACCATCAATGAAGCACTCACAGAAGAAGCATTACTTGCACGAATGAACGAAAATATGGAGGTAATCGTATGAACATGAATCGTTTTCTGGACGTAAACCCCGAAGTCGCCGCTGCCGTTGCAGCCGGTAAGCCCGTTGTTGCCCTGGAGTCCACTATCATCTCTCACGGCATGCCCTATCCCCAGAACGTGGAGACCGCTCTGAACGTAGAGAAGATCATCCGTGAGAACGGTGCGGTTCCCGCCACCATCGCCATCATCGGCGGCCGCCTGAAGGCTGGTCTGACCCCTGAGGAGATCGAGTACTTCGGTAAGAAGGGGCAGGCCATTGCCAAGGCCAGCCGCCGTGACGTAGCTGCTCTGGTTGCTCGTGGCGAGGACGGCGCTACCACCGTTACCACCACCATGATGATCGCCCATATGGCCGGCATCAAGATCTTCGCCACCGGCGGCATCGGCGGCGTACACCGTGGCGCTGAGACCACCATGGACATCTCCGCCGACCTTGAAGAGCTGGCAAACACCCCCGTGATGGTGGTATGCGCCGGTGCAAAGTCCATTCTGGATCTGGGCCTGACGCTGGAGTATCTGGAAACCCACGGTGTTCCCGTCATTGGCTATGGCACCGACGAGCTCCCTGCCTTCTACACCCGGAAATCCGGCTTCGGCGTAGACTATCGGATGGACACTCCCGCTGAGCTGGCCAAGACCTTCCACGTACAGCACGAGCTGGGCCTCAAGGGCGGCATGCTGGTCACCAACCCCATCCCCGAGGAGTACTCCATGGATCCCGCCGTCATCAACGGCGCCATTGATCAGGCCATTCATGAGGCCAAGGAGCAGGGCATCCACGGCAAGGCTACCACTCCCTTCCTGCTGGCTAAGGTCAAGGAGCTTACCGGTGGCGACAGCTTGGATTCCAACATCCAGCTGGTCTACAACAACGCTGCGCTGGCTGCAAAAACCGCCTGCGAACTGTGCAAGATCGATTAATCATCATAGACCAAGAGGGACAGTCCTATGGCTGCCCCTCTTATTTTCTGCAAACCTTACAAAACTGTAAGGTTTCCCGCCCAAACTGTAAGGCAAATCCATGGCACGTCACACTGCACGATTGTATAATAAGGCCACAAACATGAAACAGGAGGAAAAATCCTATGTCGATCCTTGAAGTAAGAAATCTCAGAAAGGTCTACACCACTCGCTTTGGCGGCAATAAGGTAGAGGCTCTGAGCAATGTGAATTTCTCTGTCTCTCAGGGCGAATATGTGGCCATTATGGGAGAAAGCGGCAGCGGCAAAACAACGCTCTTAAATATTCTGGCGGCGCTGGATCGTCCAACATCCGGTGAAGTGGTTCTGGACGGGAAGGAGCTGTCCCAGCTGAAGGACAAGGAGCTCTCCGGCTTCCGCCGGGATAACTTGGGCTTTGTGTTTCAGGACTTCAACCTGCTGGACACCTTCACCCTGGAGGACAACATCTATCTGCCTCTGGTGCTTTCCGGTATGGAATACTCGGAGATGAACGGACGCCTCAAAAATCTGGCCGCCAGCCTTGGTATCTCCGGACTGCTTAAAAAATACCCCTACGAAGTCTCCGGCGGACAAAAGCAGCGGGCCGCTGTGGCCCGAGCTCTGATCACCCAGCCCAAGCTGATCCTTGCAGATGAGCCCACCGGTGCGTTGGATTCCCGCTCCACAGATGACCTTTTGAACCTGTTCCACAGCATCAATCAGACCGGTCAGACCATTGTTATGGTCACCCACTCCGCCCGGGCAGCCAGCCATGCCAGCCGGGTGCTGTTTATCCGGGATGGGCAGGTATTCCACCAGCTCTATCGGGCAGGGGAGAGCAGCGGCGCCTTTTATGAGGCCATCTCCGACACCCTGACCATGCTTTTGAGGGGCGGTGAGCAGGCGTGAAGCTGTTCTATCCGAAATTCGCTTGGGATGCCATCCGCAAGAACCGCCGGAGCTATATTCCCTATACGCTGGCCACACTATTTGTGGTAACCGTGTTCCATATTCTCCGAAATATCTCATGGATGCCATACCTTCGGGGCACCGTGGGTGCCTCGGAAATCACCATGACTGCCTCTCTGGGCAGCTGTGTCATCGCAATCTTTTCGGCAATTTTTCTGTTCTATACCAGCAGCTTTTTGATGAAGCAGCGAAAAAAGGAATTTGGCCTTTACTGCGTGCTGGGCATGGAACGGCGGCACATCGCCAGAATTCTCTTCTATGAAACGCTGATTCTGGCCGCAGGCGGCATCCTTTTGGGTCTGCTCCTTGGTGCACTGCTGGACTACCTTTCCTATTTGCTGCTGATGTATCTCATGGGAACGCCCGGCGGCACCGGTTTTTCCCTGAGCCTCAAAGCCTTTACCGACACAATCGGCATCTACGCCCTGATTTTTCTGGCAGTCTATCTGAACAATCTCCGGCAGATCCACTTCAGCAGCGTCATCGGGCTGCTGCGGAGCGGCAGTGAAGGGGAGAGGGAGCCGAGATCCAAATGGATTCTGACCGTCTTGGGCATTATTTTTCTGGCCTCCGGTTATATTCTCGCCATTACCATCAAAAATCCCATCGGCGCACTGATGCTGTTCTTTGTGGCAGTCATTCTGGTTATTCTGGGAACCTATTGTCTGTTTACCTCCGGCAGTATCGTGTTCTTGAAGCTGCTGCGGAAAAACAAAAAGTATTACTATCAGACACGGCATTTCATCTCTGTTTCCGGCATGCTCTACCGAATGAAGCAGAACGCCGTCAGCCTTGGCAATATCTGCATTCTCTCCACCATGGTACTGGTGACGGTTTCCTCCACCATGAGCCTTTATGCAGGCAGTCAGGGGGCGGTGGATTCCCGTGCACCGCACAGCGTAAACCTCACCTTTTGGAGCGAGACCCGGACGGATGATGACATTCAAGCAGCAGAGGATAGCGCATTGCAAGCTGCCGATGAAATCAATGGCGCCCCAGTCCAGCCCGCAATGTTCCACTACATCACCTACAGCGGCATTCTCAAGGGTGATTCCTTAACACGGGAAAATGTAGGAACAGCTTCCCCTACGCTGGACGATTTTACGAGTTCAGCCTCTGTGTCATGGATACCGCTTTCGGACTATAATCGGCTTTCCGGTTCCAATGCGGCACTCTCTTCCGGCGAAGCGCTGCTGTACACAGAAGAGAACTACACACACTCCACCATGTCAGTAGAAACCCAAACCTACACCATCCGCAAAACGATTCCTGATTTCCCCCTGTCTAGCCAGCTGACCAGCTCCGCCTATGCCTGCTTTGTTCTTGTGATCCCGGATCAGGATTTTGATGCGATCTCCATAGACGGAAGCAGCAGGGTAATCAGCTACCTTGGGTTTGATCTCAAGGACTCAGCTATGGAGGAAGCCTTCTCTCATCAGTGGAGTACCTCCATTACTGATTCCATGTCCGGCAATGATGATGTTTTCAACTATGGCATTTCCACCCGGAGCTTGATCAGAGAAAGCCTTCTCAGCACCTACGCCGGTCTATTTTTTCTGGGGATCTTTCTGGGGCTGACGTTCCTTGTGGCCACCATTCTGATTATCTACTACAAACAGGTATCCGAAGGACTTCAAGACGCCCGACGGTATGCCATCATGCGTCAGGTGGGATTGACGGAAAAGGAGATACGCTCCAGCATCCACTCTCAGGTGCTCACCGTATTTTTCCTGCCGCTGTTTACCGCTATCATTCATACGATGTTCGCATTCCCCATGGTCAGGGGCTGCCTCAGCGCACTGGAAATGACCGACACCGGGCTGTTTCTCACCTGTGTTGCCATCTGCTGCGGCGTATTTGCTCTGGTTTACCTGATCGTCTATTTCCTGACCTCCAAGATTTATTACCATATTGTCAATCAGAAACAGTAACAAAGCCGAAAAGGCCCTCCGGCATACAGCCGGAGGGCCAAATTGGAACGCACTTATTTACTTGGCCAGAACCTTTTTGAGCTTTGCGAACCGGGGCAGACCGTTTTCCTTCTGCATCTTGGTCTCACCCTGAATCAGCGGCAGTGCATAGTCGATGAACTGCTGGGTCACGCCGTTGCCCGCCTCGTTGATCCACTCCAGCGGAACCTTCTTCTCATAGTTTGCACACTTTTCCAGAGGAAGAAGCTCGGTCTCCCATGCGTAGGGCGCATTGGAGGTCCGGTGAATGGCCACCATGTAGCCGGTCTTACCGGAGGTGGCGGCTTCTACCGCTGCGGCACCTACTGCATAGGCCTCGTCAATGTCCGTCTGAGAGGCCAGATGTGCCCCGCAGCGCTGCATGAGGCTCAGCTCAATGGCGCGGCTCTTGCAGTCGATTTTGGTCTTCAGCATGCTCTGAAGCACCTGTGCCAGACCGCCCATCTGAGTATGGCCAAAGGCGTCCTTGGCTGCCTCACCGGCATACTCGGAGATGAACTTGCCGTCCTTATCATGGATGCCCTCAGAGGCGGCAATAATGACCTTGCCCTTCTCCTTGTAGATCCGCTCTACATCCGTATAGAACTGCTCCACATCGAAGGGGATCTCCGGCAGATACACCAGATCCGGGCCTTCGCCGGTGGCAGAAGCCAGCGCTGCGGCACCGGCCAGCCAGCCGGCATTCCGGCCCATGATTTCAATGATGCAGATCATGCCGGTGTCATAGACCTTAGCGTCCAGAGAGACCTCCATGCAGGTGGTGGCAATATACTTGGCCGCACTGCCGAAGCCGGGGCAGTGGTCGGTACCGTAAAGGTCATTGTCGATGGTTTTGGGTACACCAATGACGTTGCATTCATAGCCCACGCTCTTCAGGTAGCGGCTGACCTTGGAGCAGGTGTCCATAGAGTCGTTGCCGCCGTTATAGAAGAAATAGCGGACATTGTATTTCCGGAAGATCTCCAGCATGCGCTTGTAATCGGTGTCATCCACCTCAGGATCCTTCAGCTTATAGCGGACGGAGCCCAGGGCAGAGGAGGGGGTGTAGGGGAGCAGTGCCAGCTCCTTGGGATCCTCCTCATTGATGATATAGAGCTGATCGTTCAGTACGCCCTTGATGCCATGAGCGGCACCATAGACCTTGGTGATATAGGGGCTCTTCAGCGCCGCCTCAAATACGCCGCAGGCGCTGGAATTGATGACAGAAGTGGGACCGCCGGACTGGCCGAAGATACAGGCGCCGGTAAGGGGAGTGCTCATATTGGATTACCTCCTTGTATATTCTTCTGCTATGATACCATTCTCCCAGCAAAACCGCAAGAGTCCATATGGGTTTATTTTCATCCTTCCGGCAGCTTGTATGATACATTTCGAACATTTTTGTTTTGCGCTCCTTCTTGCTTTTTACGCCGTGAGATGCTATACTAAAATCACTTCAATTCTAAAGGAGTGTATGAACATGCCTATTGTTACATCCACCGAAATGTTCAAAAAGGCCTATGACGGCGGCTATGCCATCGGCGCCTTTAACGTCAACAATATGGAGATCATTCAGGGCATCACCGAGGCAGCCAGAGAGTGCAACGCGCCTGTTATCCTGCAGGTGTCCAAGGGCGCCCGTTCCTACGCCAACCGCACCTATCTGGTCAAGCTGGTAGAGGCTGCGGAAATCGAGACCGGTCTGCCTATCTGCCTGCATCTGGATCACGGTGACACCTTTGAGACCTGCAAATCCTGCATTGATGACGGCTTTACCTCCGTCATGATCGATGCGTCCTCCAAGCCCTTTGAAGAGAATATCGCCATTACCCGTCAGGTGGTTGAGTATGCCCACGACCACGGCGTTGTGGTAGAAGCCGAGCTGGGCACCCTGGCCGGCGTCGAGGACGAGGTCAAGGTCGCTGCGGAGGATTCCTCCTACACCCGTCCCGAGGATGTGCAGGAGTTCGTAGAGCGCACCGGCTGCGACTCTCTGGCCATCGCCATCGGCACCTCCCACGGCGCATACAAGTTCACCCCCGCCCAGTGCACCCGGAACGAGAAGGGCATTCTGGTGCCCCCTCCGCTGCGGTTTGACATTCTGGAGGAGGTCTCCCGGCGTCTGCCCGGATTCCCCATTGTGCTCCACGGCTCTTCTTCCGTTCCTCAGGAGTATGTGAAGATGATCAATGAGCACGGCGGCAAGATGCCCGATGCAGTGGGTATTCCCGAAGAGCAGCTCCGCAAGGCCGCATCCATGGCCGTCTGCAAGATCAACATCGACTCTGACCTGCGTCTTGCCATGACCGGCACCATCCGGCAGTACATGGCTGAGCATCCCGCCGATTTTGATCCCCGCCAGTATCTGAAACCCGCCCGGGCCAACATCAAAAAGCTTGTCATGCACAAGATCACCGACGTACTGGGCTGTGACAATAAGATCTAAGGCAGCGCTGCCTCAAAGGATTTTTCTTAGACCTACGGCCTAAACGCCGCAGGTCTAAGTTTTTCTCTGCGCAGTAATATCTTATTATAGATAATCAAACAATCAGGAAGGAGCTTGTATGGAGCTTGAACCCAGATTGTATCGATTCCTTGTGCAGAGATAAGCTCCGCCCCCGAAAGCGCCCCATGCCAACGCCCGTGACAGCTCTGTGACGAGCCAGTATATGACGTTGACGCAGGATAGGGTAGGGTAAGGAAGTTACCGGAATCGTCCTGCAACTTTCTTTGCAGGAAACAGTGGGGCAGGGGAGTCGTTAAAAAATCTCCTATAATAGCCAACAAAAATCCGAAAATCGCCATAAAACATGGTAATTTTCGGATTTTTTGTGCAAATTTATTCTGTTTTTTTCTGAAACTTTGAAATTGGGTTGGCCTCTGCGGCGATCTTCAACTCGGTATTTTCGATATGAGTGTAGATCTCCGTGGTGTTGAGATGCTCATGTCCCAGCACTTCCTGAACGGTCTTTACGTCTACGCCTCGTGAGAGCATCAGCGTTGCCGCCGTGTGCCGGAGCTTATGGGCAGAGTATTGGGTCGGATCAAGACCGGCATCCAGAATATGCTTTTTCACCAGCCGGTGAATGGCATTGGTGGACATGCGGCTGTCGGTGCGTTTGCCGTCCTTGGAGGATTTTTGAGACAAAAACAGCGGCCTGCGCACATCATTTCGAATGGCCTCCGGCAGCGTATTGTTATAGGCCGCAATGGCATCCATGCAAGCCTGACCCATATAGACCGTACGTTCTTTGTTGCCTTTGCCCAAAACACGCAGGCGATCGTTGTGCACATCGCCATAATTTAGTCCTGCAAGCTCCGATATCCGCAGTCCACAGTTCAAAAAGATCATCAGAATCGCAAAATCCCGCTGGGCATTTCGGCCCTTGACATTGGAAAGCAGCGCCTGAGCTTCCTCTAAGGTCAGGTACTTAGGCAGCGCACGCCGAAGCTTTGGAAATTCGATATCTGCCGCAGGGTTTTCTTCCAGCTGCTTGGTGGAAACCGTCAGATACTTAAAAAAGGATTTGATGGCAGAGAGCTTCCGGGCCCGGGCTGCATTTTCCACGCCTTTGCCGGGATGCTGGGTGTCGGTGTGATAGACCCGATCATTGCCCAGATAAACGAAGAATTCGTAAATCTCTGTAGGCGTGATTCTCGACACAAAGTTCAGATCCACGTTCCGAATCGACACCTGATTCAAATCGTAGTCATAGGGCAGCCGGTCATCCCGGAACACAATCAGAAACCGGAAGAACATCCGCAGATCCAGATAGTATTCTGAGATCGTCCGCTTGGACTGACCCTTGATGGTCTCGTGATAGGTTAAAAATTCCCGGAGAATCCGGGGGCATTCGGACATATCCATAACGGCCTCCATTGTGCAAAACTGGTTATCCTGTTTTTTTCGGGCATAAAACGCAACAAAATTTTTATTTTGTTGCGTTTTATATTTCTATCTATTTCTCCCCGATGGAACACCGAAGCATTCCATCGGGGTTTTCTTCGCCTAGTCGTTCAGCAGTACCGCCAGTTCCGAAAACTGCTCCACCTTCGCCTGATAATCTGTGACTGTCCCAAACCCGTAGGCCGCATAGACAAACGGAATCCCTGCATCCATGGCAGACTGCCGGTCTCCCTGTGTATCGCCCACATAGACCGGCGCTTGGAATCCATTTCGCTGGATCACCAGTTTATTATTTCCCCCTTTGCTCAGACCGGTATCGCCAAAGCATTGATGGTCGCAGAAATATTGCTCCAATCGATGCGCTGCCAAAAATGCCTCGATATATCCCTTCTGGCAATTGGACACAATGCAGAGCCTATGATCCTTCGACAAAATTTTCAGGGTTTCCTCCAGCCTTGGATACAGCGTCCCGCCGTGCTGCCGCAAATAGGCGTTTTCCTTCTGAATGCACTGCTCCATATAATCCATCTGCGTTTCAAAGGAATACCCCGGAAACAGCCGCCTTGCAATTTCATCCATCTGCAAGCCCATAACGCTTTCCTGTTCACTCCGAGTGATCGGTGGCCGAAACCAGTGATGCTCCTCCAGCACCTGATTCCATGTATAGATGATCTCATCCACAGAATCCCAGAGGGTTCCGTCCAAATCAAATAAAATTCCATCGCAATGCATGATGTTTCCTTCCAATTCTTAAAACAACTTGGTATCCCGAATGGCCGGGGTCTCGTATTCTTTTTCCTCCGGTGCTCCCGTTTTCTCGGCTTCTGCCGTGTCCTCTGCGGGCTCCGTGCTCTCCCCTGCCTCTGCCGCTTTGGCTTTTTCCTCCGCCTGCATTTCCTCAATGGGCTTTACCAGATATTTGTCAACCAGCGGATAGCAGGCGCTGATGGACAGGAAGCCTGTGAAGCTGTAGAGGAACATCCCAAGCAGCACAATTTCAAGGAACGGATGCACCGCCATGATCAGCACATAGGAGATCACCCACAGCAGCAGGTTGGCAAGGCCACTGAAGAAGTTCCGGAATATGCCGATAAAGGCCAGCAGCCACGCATTCTGAATGATAGAACGGAGATTCAGCTTCACCGTAACGATCATCAAATAGATGTACTTCCGCATAAACACATAGAACATGCCCACCAGCAGCGTCACATACTTGCACACCCGCATAACCGTTGCCATCTCTGCCGAAGGCCGGAAGGTCAGGTTAAACACCACAATGGCCGCAACAATGCAATCCAGAACACCAAAAACCATGCCCTGCTTCCAGTTTTCCTTGGCCTTGTCCCAGATATCACTGAGCCATGAATGTGTCTCCCGGGAATAGTTCCGCAGCACATAAGTCACGCCACATTTGGCCGGGCCATAGCAGAGCACCGATGCCAGCAGTAAAATTACCTGAATGGGCATGGGAACATACTGATAATACAGCATCGCCAGATACAGCAGCGGCGTAAACAGACTCATAAGGCCATCGCCGCCGGAAAGGGATGCCTCATGGATGGTTTTCAGTGGACCGGAGCCGGAAAATGTCACATAATCGTTGTCATAGTCCGCCAGTTCATCGATGGTGGAAACACCCTCCAGCGTAAACCATGTATCAATGGTATTGCTGGAATCCTTGGATGCCTCCCCCCTGTCGGTATAGAGCTTTACGGTGAAGGTACCGTTTTTATCCGGGGTAATATCCAAGGTATAGTCGTTGCCGCTGGCTCCGGGATCCTTGGCTGTCACCGTCAGATCTCCACTGGTATAGGAGGCGCAGGTACCCGTATATCCCCACCGCTGGAAGGTGGTGTACATGGTATCGTAGACTTCCGTATACACGGCCAGCAGAATGGGCAGCAATATCAGCAGATAGATAAAGTTCACCTCAATAAACCGCCAGAACTTTCGCCCGTAGAGTTCAAAGAAATGGAAAAAGGCGTTTTTCTGTGGTGCGTCCTTCTCTATACCCTTGCCGGGCTTATAGTAGCTTTTGTATGAAAACAATCCCATAGGGAGGCTCCTTTACTGCAAAATATAATAACATATGGGGTATTATATCATTCCTTACCGGTTCCTGCAAGGGATGATTATGATTGAAAAGCCCGCCGATGCTGCTCGGCCGGCTTTTTATGTATCAAAACATATCCACCCAGCAGCACACCGGGTGGCAGGACGCAAAAAATCCCCACGGATAATTCCGCAGGGAAAAACGTCAAGAGGCCTGCCACGGCAAGCGCCACGTCAGAACGAAAGGAAGTGAGGACATGGACATGAACATAGCAGATCTGCTTGTCCAGAAAGCGCAAAATGCAGAAAGACTCCGCATCTTGCTCATGGCGCACGAGCGCAAGACCCTCGAAGAGCTTGTCGAAAAGCTCCGTGTGCTGGTGGGCAAGTAACAAGTAGCTGGTAGCGTACACCCCTCTCAAAGTCCCCGCTACCAGCCCCATATAGCCACTGGGAGAACGCCCAGCCTCGCAAGCATCTCCTAGCGACTTTATGGCAGCACAAAATCAAAATAAAATCAACCATTGCGAGGATAAAACAAAAGGAGAAAACAACCATGAAGTCAAATCATTTTGCCTCCTGCACCACGCTGGATCAACTCAAATCCACCTACCGCACCCTGTGCAAATCCAATCACCCTGACCTCCACCCCAACGACCTACATAGCCTTGGGATGGCTCTTATTATAGACGGATTTCAGCTGCTGCTTCACCAGCTGAGCATACACCTGAGTGGAGGAAATATCGCTGTGCCCCATCATCTCCTGAATGGAATGAAGGTCCGCCCCATTTTCCAGCAGATGGGCCGCAAAACTGTGGCGCAGAGTGTGCGGCGTAATATCCTTATCAATATGGGCCTTTTCCTGATAGCTCTTGACGATTTTCCAGAAGCCCTGACGGCTCATTCGGTCCCCGTTCATATTGACAAACAGCGCCTGCTCATTGATATCCGCAATCATCTTGGGCCGGATATTCTGCATGTATACAGCCAGCGCGTCCACCGCCGCAGGATAGAGGGGAATGATCCGCTCCTTTCCCTTGCTCTCGCAGTGGATAAAGCTGCCCGCCAGATTGACATCTGTAAGGTTCAGAGAAATCAGCTCTGTGACCCGAATCCCCGTGGCATAGAGCAGCTCCAGCATGGCCTTATCCCGGTACCCCTTCATATCGGTACACTTGGGCTGAGCCAGCAGCCGCTCCACCTCTTTGCCGGTGAGCACCTGCGGAAGCTTTTTTTCAGACTTTACCGAGGCCACATGGGCCGCCGGATTTTCCTCCATCGAACCCTTGCTCACAAGATAGTGATAAAAGCCCTTAATGGAGGCCAGACTCCGGGAAACCGTAGCCGGAGATTTCCCCTGACCGGAAAGAAAGTCAAGATATGTACTGACTCTGGTTTCCGTCACATCGGTCAGCTCCAGCTGGCGCTCTCCGGTATATGACGCAAACTGCCTCAGATCCCGCATATACGAGGAGATCGTGTTGGCGGATGCGTGTTTTTCATCAGTCAGATAGCGCTGATAGTCAGCCAGATAGGTGTCCATACTCCATTAAACTCCGAATCTCAGATAGTAGGCCGCACCCAGAAGATGCGACAGGGTACATTCCAGTACCGTGGCGCCCAGCAGCAAAACCGCTGTAACGGCCAAAACGCCGCCGGCATATCGCCCCTCCCCGGAAGGAAAGCGCAATCCATGCCGCAGAGCCCAATCTCCCAACAGGAAGCCATAGGGCACCACCAGCAGCAGCCGAAACAGCATCCGGCAACCCAGAACGCCAAGCCCATTGGCCCCCTGCGCCGCAAATACAGCGCCTGCGCAGGCCCCCAGCAGCATTCCCTCCATGCCAAACAGCGGCGGGAGCAGCAGCGGACCAGCCGGGGAAAATGCCAGCAGGAAAACGCACAAAAGAAATTTTGCATTGCGCAGCAGAACGATCAAAAAGCCGCTGTCCAGTAGCCCATACTGTGCCCCGGTCTCCGCAGAAAGCCGGATCCTGAGCCCCAGCAGCTGTGTGGCCGTGCACCCCAGAACGATCCCGGTCAGAAACATCAACAACAGAACATTGCCACTGCGGCAGCCGTAGCCGGGCAGCCGCTCTTTTGCAGAATTGCTTTGCATCACACTCACCCCATAGATGGTATGGTGGAAAGCGCCTCCGTATACCATATCTTGTGGAAAATTATTTGCTCCACAAGGTCTCACGGGACAAATTTCTTCATCTGCAAACATAATATACTGCAAACCGTCTGAAATAGCAATACATTTTTGCATTTTTGTTCATTATGCCAAATAATTATGTATATTTATTTATGTAAACTGTGTAACCAAAAGCAGCATTGAGATACCGTTTTTTCAATATATTGTGGTCAAAATGCACAATTTTCTGCTATTTAGGGTAATGAAATACGCCCCGTGCATTCCTGCACGAGGCGTAACTGTTATTCACCGTTCGTTATTCTTCCGGAATCTCTGCAAGTCCGGCTTCAATAGCGCGCATGGCAATAGCGCATTCCAGCCGCTTCCGCTGCATATCGCAGCCCAGCTTGTAGGGCTTTTTCATATCACCGTTGGCATTGAGGTTCGCCGCAGAACAGCCGCCGCTGCAATAGAACCGAGCCCAGCAATCCTGACAGTCCTCCCGAGTGTAGATGTTGAGGCCCGCAAAGGTGTTGGCAATGTCCATATTAAACTCATCGGTCAGAACACTGCCCATGCGGTACTCCTCCTTCCCTACGAACTGATGGCAGGGATAGAGCTCACCGTCCGGGGTCACTGCCACATATTCGCAGCCGGCACCGCAACCACGCATGCGCTTGATCACGCAAGGCCCCTGGGTCAGATCCACATTGAAATGGAAGAAATTAAAATCCTTCCGCTTCAGCATGATCTTCGCCAGCCGCTCATACTCGGCATAGATGGTGGGGAGATCCTCTTCCCGGAGCGCATAGGGATCGGAGTCATCTGCCGTAACCGGCTCCACGGAAATGCTGTCAACCCCAAGATCCGCAATGCTGAGCACATCCTGAGAGAAGTCCAGATTTTCATGGGTAAAGGTGCCCCGAACATAGTAATCCTTGTTCTTATCCCGCTGCAAGCGTGATTATATAGCTGCATTTAACTATAGCTGTAACCTGAAA
>OLRG01001262.1_pt1 | contig 21065 bp, 20 predicted proteins | sample 1672331 | NCBI WGS metagenome assembly OLRG01 (sample SAMEA3136672, study PRJEB25190) | human gut metagenome
CAACGTCGCCGGCCTCGCCGATGCCCGGATCGACCAGAACGGAACCAACTGCATTGACCTCAGTGACCTCGCTGCCCGCGAGGAAGCGCGCCATATCGAAGTCGTGGATCATCATATCGTAGAAGATACCGCCGGAAACCTTGACATAGGATACCGGGGGCGGCTCCGGGTCGCGGGAGGAGATCTTGATGATATTGACCTTGCCGACCTTGCCGCCGCGGACCATGTCGTAAACGGCGCGGTGGTTGTGGTCGAAGCGGCGGCAGAAGCCGATCTGGAGCTTGACGCCTGCTTCCTTCGCTGCGTTGATGGCAGCGTGCACCTTGGTCAGATCATAGTCGATCGGCTTTTCGCAGAAGATGTGCTTGCCAGCGTGAGCAGCCTCGATGATGTACTTGGAATGGGTGTCGGTCGAGGAGCAGATGAGCACTGCTTCGATCTCGGGATCGTTCAGGATGTCATTTGCGTCCTTGGTGGTATTCGGGATGCCGCAGGACTTGGCAAAAGCCTCGGTCTGCTCATTCATGAACGGGTCGGCGATGGTCTTGATCTCCATCTCCGGCACGAACATCGAAATGTTCTTTGCGTGTACCTTGCCGATGCGTCCGGCACCGATAATGCCTACTTTCATTTACTTTTTGTCCTCCTTCATTCAGTGAACGGGTTGTCTTGAGAGATTTTTATTACATTCTGTCAGAGCGTTGGAGCGCGGTTCTTACAGAATAATGCTGATCGTGCTTCTGATTATTTCATCCACTCGTCGAACTTTGCCAGACGGGCTTCTGCGGTGTCCTTGGTGATGATCTCAGTGCCGGTATCGACGACCTTGTCGTACTGCTCACCATTGAGGATCTTGACCATGGTCTCGACAGCCTTGTAGCCGATGTCGAAGTTGTTCTGCGCTGCGGTCATGGTCAGCTCGCCTGCCGCGACGGCTTCGCACGCGGACTTCTGGCCGTCAAAGCCGAGGAAGATGGTCTTTGCGTAAGCCGGGTTCTCCTTGGCGGTGCGTGCTGCTGCGAGCGCCATATCGTCGTTGTTCGAGCAGATGATCGCCACGCCGTCCGGATACTTGCTCATGATGCCTTCCATCGCGGTTACTGCGAGGTCGGCGGTTGCATTTGCGTACTGTGTTTCGTTATCAAGGAACTCGCCGCCGGCCTCGGTGATGCCTTCACGGTAGCCGTCCATGCGGGCGGTGTTGGTGGAGTCGCCCTGAACGCCTGCGATCTCGATGCACTTGATCTCGTCCCAGCCGTTGGCCTTTGCCGCCTCAACAGCGGCCTTCGCGCCTTCCTTGGCGGCTTCCTTGTTGCCGGTGCCGACGAAGGCGAGGCACTTGTCGGAGTCGATGTTGGTGTCATATGCTACGACCGGCTTGTCGGTGCTCGCGATCGCGGTAGCGACTGCTTCGGACTGGAGCGGAGCGATCAGATAGCCGTCATAATCCGCGACCAGATCGGTCTGGATGGAGTTGAGCTGCTCCTCGTAGTAGGTCTCTCCCGGAGGGCCGTAGATGGAGAGCTTGACCTCGTCCGGATGCTCCTTCTCATAGGCTTCCGCACCGGCCTGGATGATGTTCCAGAACTCCGCGGCGTTGGTCTTGAGGGTCATGCGGATCTTGTAGGGGCCGTCCTGCGATGCGGTATCCGAACCGCCCGCAGGAGCGGTGTCTCCGCCGCCGCAGGCTGCGAGGCTCATTGCCATCGTTGCTGTCATCAGCGCTGCCAGAAGTCTCTTTTTCATAGTTCTCTCTCCTTTTCTCATACACTCTGTGTGCTGCACGGTCATCTGTGTGCTTTTCTGTGCGTCCGTGCTCTTTATGTGCTTATTATAGCGTGACCCTTGCCGGCTGTCAACATCATTTTTGAAAAGACACAGATTGATGTTTTGAACTTTTACATCGGTTTATATTGCTATACACAGCGGTATATCATAATAATTGAACAAATTATGAATGAAACCCTGGGTTTTGTCTGATGTGCCAAACTCATGCCCCTGTATTTGTTGACACACAACAAACCTGTGCGCCTGTGTTTTTTTCTGTGTTTTTGATTTCGGGTTGGATTTGCAGCGTTATTCGCACATTTATCCAGAAAACAGGAGCATAAGAGTAATGAATTTGGTATGTGCAATTGCACATATTTTCTGTGCGCGTGATACTTTTCTTTACATCGCACACATTTATGCTATAATGATTACAGAAAACCTCTCATCTTGAAGGATGTTGATCAATATGAATAAACGACCCACGATACAGACCGTGGCGGAGCGCGCAGGTGTTTCGCGCGGAACCGTTGACCGTGTACTGAATAACCGTTCTTATGTACGCGCGGATGTGCGCGAGCGTGTGCTCGACGCGATCCGTGAGACCGGCTATCTGTCGCCGCGCGAGGCGCACCGTCAGACCGCAGACCGGCCGCAGAATTACTCGCCCGTGAAGCTGGGTGTGCTTTTGCCCAACTGGGCCGGTCCCTTCCGCGAGGAGGTCACGCGCGGCATCGAGAGCGCCCGCACCACGCTGTCCGGCCGTCACGCCGAGATTCGCGTGTGCATCTGCGAGACCGATATTCCCGGCGAGGTCATTAAATTTCTCGACGAGCTGGTCGACTGGGGCGCACAGGGCATCGCGCTCTGCGCTCTCAACGACATTACCATAGAAGCGAAGGTGGGGGAGCTTGCCGACAACGGCATTCCCTGCATCACGTTCAACTCCGACCTGCCGAACAGCCGCCGTCTGTGCTTTGTCGGTCAGGATTACGCCAAAAGCGGCCGCATTGCCGCCGAGCTGCTGACCAAATGCATTGCGCCTGACGCGCGCATCCTTGCGCTCGCCGGCAACCTCGAATACAACGGCCACCGCACGCGGCTGGACGGCTTCTGCTCGCACATGCGCGAAAAAGGCTTTTCCGCCGCACAGATCGACATCGGAGAGACCTACAACGACTACCGCGTCACCTATAACAAGGTCATGGCGGCACTGAAAGGCCCGACGCCGCCCGACGCCATCTACATGGCGAACCGTTCGGTCACGGCCTGCATCGATGCGGTTCGCGCCGCAGGCTGTACCGGCCGCGTCCGCGTCATCGCACACGATATGTCTCCCGGCCGCGCCCAGATGCTGCGCGAGGGCACGCTCGACCTGACCATCACACAGGATATGTTCCGTCAGGGCAGCCAGCCGCTCATACTGCTGTGCGATCTGCTTCAGCTCGGCACACAGCCCGGCAGGGATCAGCTCTCCACCAGCATCTCGATCATCTGCGCACAGAATATCGACTGAGTTAGCAACATCTTACCGCAGAAAACGCTTCCGCAAACGTTTTCGCCCCGCATATTGACACTTCTCCCCGAATATGCTATAATCAGATGCAATAAGGGAGTAGTCGGCGTGCATTCGTTCCGATGCACGCGGCAGAGCCAACATACTGAGAAGGACGCTTCTCTGGTTTTGCATGAAATGACGAGACTTATCTGTTCTACGCGGCAGATGGGTCTTTTTTTGTGCCTGTTTTCCGCCGGATAAACGACTGAGGAGGACAAGAAAATGGGTTTGCTGGAGTTATTTTTGATCGCAGTCGGTCTGTCGATGGACGCGTTCGCGGTGTCTGTCTGCAAGGGACTGAGCGTGCGCACGCTCAAGGCTAAGCACGCGGTCATCTGCGGACTGTATTTCGGCGGCTTTCAGCTTTTAATGCCGCTCATCGGCTTTGCACTCGGCGTGCGCTTTCAGTCGCTCATCACGAGCATTGATCACTGGATCGCCTTTGTGCTGCTGGGGCTTATTGGTGCAAACATGGTGCGCGAGTCGCGCGAGCACGATGACGAAAGCGTCAGCGATTCGTTCCGCTTTATGACCATGCTGCCGCTTGCGGTTGCCACGAGCATTGACGCGCTTGCGGTCGGTGTGACGTTTGCGTTCCTGCAGGTCGATATCGTTCCGGCGGTGTCGTTCATCGGTGCAACCACGTTTGTGCTGTCGTGCATCGGCGTGAAGATCGGCCATGTGTTCGGCACAAAGTACAAGTCCCGCGCAGAGCTGTTCGGCGGTATCGTGCTGATTTTGATGGGTCTCAAAATCCTGCTGGAGCATTTGGGTTTTCTGGGATAACAAAAGGCACCTCAATGAGGTGCCTTTTTACTGTCTCTATGCGTTTTCGGTCGAAAATCATTCGGCTGCAGCCTGCACGCCCGCCATATCCTGTACGGTCTTGCAGGTCAGCTCCTTGCTGATCTTGCCCGCAAAGCCGGTCAGCGTCTTGCCCGGACCGATCTCGCATGCCGAGGTCAGACCGGCAGCCATGCCGTTCTTCACCAGCTGCGTCCAGCGAACCGGAGAGATCATGTGCTGCTCGAGATGTGCCGGCAGGTCGGAGCAGTCGTAAACCTTGCCGTCGAGGTTGGAGTAAATATCCATCTTCGGTGCGGAGAAGGTAAAGTCCGCAACGTAAGCGCGCAGCTCTGCGGCAGCCTTTGCCATCAGCGGGGTATGGAATGCACCGGATACCGCAAGCGGGAGCGCACGGCGTGCACCGGCAGCCTTGCAGTTTTCGATCGCCTCGGCGAGAGCCGCCTTTTCACCTGCGATAACCAGCTGACCCGGGCAGTTGTAGTTTACCGGACGGACCACGCCGGAGGCCACCTTCGCGCAGGCTTCTTCAATTACGCTGTCCTCCAGACCGAGGATAGCCGCCATGCCGCCGTCGATCGAGTCCGCTGCCTGCTGCATCAGCTTGCCGCGCATGGAAACGATCTTCACGCCGTCTGCGAGGGAAACAACACCTGCAGCCGCCAGTGCGGTGTATTCACCGAGCGAGAAGCCTGTCGCTGCCTTGAATTCCACGCCTGCTTCCTTCAGTGCAGCCCAGGCTGCCATGGAATGGGTGAAAATCGCGATCTGGCTGTTCTCCGTGCGGGAGAGCGTTGCCTTGTCGCTCTCAAAGCACAGCTTGGCTACATCCAGATCGGCGCCTTCGCTTGCTTCCTCAAAAACCAGCTTGGCAGCCTGCGAGTTCTCATAAAGATCCTTGCCCATGCCGGGGGCCTGTGCGCCCTGACCTGGGAAAAATGCAAAACCGTAGTTCACGTTTGGTTCCTCCAAAATAATCATCAAATTTAGACGGCATAGAACGTTAACGCATATTTCTGTGCGAAGTGTTGCGAAATATGCCGCGCCGCCTTGACATTTTCCTGTGCTTTTATTATAATAGTCGGAGAATACTTTGTCAATCTAACTATTGTCGCTTTTCCACGCTTTTTGGGAGAGCGATTTGGACTTTTTAGGAGCGTGGAAATCATCAACAGTAAACTGATCGGCACGGGCGCCTGCATTCCGGATTTTGTCCTGACCAACGCCATGCTGGAAAAAATGGTCGATACCAACGATGAGTGGATCGTGCAGCGCACCGGTGTGCGCGAGCGCCGCATCGCAAAGAATACACATACATGGGAGCTGGCGCTCGGTGCCGCACAGGACGCACTCGCGGACGCAGGCATCACCGCAGAGGAGCTTGACCTCATTCTCGTCAGCACCTGCTCGCCGGATACCAACACGCCGAATACGGCATCTATCCTGCAGGACAAGCTGGGTGCGCGTCAGGTCGGCGCGTTCGATATCAACAACGCCTGCACCGGCTTTGTCTCCGCGACCGACATTGCGGACAGTTACATTAAATCCGGCAAGGCAAAGACCGTACTGGTTGTCTCGGCGGAAACGCTTTCGCGCATTGTGGACTACACCGACCGCTCGACCTGCATTCTGTTCGGCGACGGTGCCGCTGCAGCCGTTTATCAGGCGACTGAGGACGAAACGGTCGGCATTCTGTCCACCTTCACCGCGGCAGACGGTTCGGGCGCAGAGTACCTGCACATGGAAGCCCTGCCGGTCGAGGATCCGCTTTCCGGTGACCGCACGGTGGACCCGAAGGCGCGTTTCCTGAAAATGCAGGGTGCACCGGTCGTGCGCTTCACCGCAAGAGCCGTACCGCTTGCGATCGACACCGCACTCAAGCGGGCGGGCGTCACCGCAGAGGAAATCGACTGGGTGGTGCCGCATCAGGCGAATCTGCGTATTCTGGATGTTATTGCACGCAGATACCATCTGCCGAAGGAGAAGATCTACGTCAATATGGACCGTTTCGGCAATACCTCGTCGGCAAGCGTGCCGATCTGCCTGAACGAAATGCGTAAGAACGGCCTGCTGCACGAGGGTCAGACCATTGTCTGCACCGGCTTCGGCGGCGGACTTACTTATGGCGCTTTTGTGCTGAAATTGTAATTACAGTACAATATTCAACAGAAATGTACGATACCAGATATTAAGTGTAATAACATTTGGTTACATTTCGTGAAAAGTATGCTATAATAACTTGATAGATTTAGAATTACAAGAAATTACCTGTATAAAAGGGGAGAATGACCTATGAAAACCAAGATCACAGAACTTCTCGGTATCGAATATCCGATCGTGCAGGGCGCTATGGCGTGGATCGCGGAGCACCATCTGGCTGCTGCGGTTTCCAAGGCAGGCGGTCTGGGCATCATCGCGGGCGGCGCGGCTCCGGTCGATTACATCCGTGAGGAGATCCACAAGGCGCGTGCCATTACGGACAAGCCGCTCGGTATGAACATCATGCTGCTCTCCCCGAATGCGGACGATCTGGCACAGCTGGCTATCGACGAGAAGATCGAAGTGCTGACCACCGGCGCAGGCAATCCGGGCAAGTATATCGCGGACTGGAAGAACGCAGGCATTAAGGTTATGCCGGTCGTTGCTTCGGTTGCACTGGCAAAGCGCATGGAGCGCGCAGGTGCGGATGCCGTTATCGCAGAGGGTATGGAAGGCGGCGGCCACATCGGTGAGCTGACCACCATGCCGCTCGTTCCGCAGGTCGTAGACGCACTGAGCATTCCGGTCATCGCCGCAGGCGGCATTGCAGACGGCCGCGGCATGGCAGCTGCCATGATGCTCGGCGCCGAAGGCGTACAGTGCGGCACCGTGTTCCTCGCATCCAACGAGTGCTACATTTCGGATAAGTACAAGGAGCTCGTCCTCAAGGCTACCGACATTTCGACCGTTGTTACCGGTCGTCCGTCCGGTCATCCGGTGCGTTCGCTCAAGACCCCGATGGCGCGCAAGTGCCTCGAGCTCGAGAAGCAGAACACCGATGCCTCCCTTGAGGAGCTTGAGAAGGCGACCGCCGGTTCTCTGCGCAAGGCCGTGCAGGACGGCAACTATGAGGAGGGCACCTTTATGTCCGGTCAGATTGCGGGTATGCTCAAGGAGCTGCATCCGTGCGAGGAGATCCTCAAGGGCATGACCGCGCAGGCAGAGGACCTTCTGAAGAACGCTTATAAGAGATTTGAATAAGAGCGGAGAGTGAAGAGATACGAAAACTCCTCACTCCTGCCTGCCTATAGAATGGAGTAAACAATGAGCTTAGCAATCGTAACCGGCGGTTCCCGCGGCATTGGCGCGGCAATCGCGGAAAAGCTGGCGCAGGACGGCTTCGACGTCCTCATCAATTGTGCGTCCTCGGTCGAAAAGGCTGAGGCTGTGGCGGAGAAGTGCCGCGCGCACGGCGTCAACGCTTATGTGAAGAAGTGGGATGTTGCGGACTATGACGCCTGCAGCACCGCGCTCAAGGAAATTAAGGAAGAGATCGGCGTACCGTTCGTTCTCGTCAACAATGCGGGCATCACCCGCGACGGTCTGATGGTCCGCATGAAGGAGGACCAGTTCGACGACGTTATCCGCACCAACCTCAAGGGCGCATTCAACATGCTCAGCCTGTGCGGTGCGATGATGATGCGTGCCAAGCAGGGCCGCATCATCAACATCACCTCGGTTTCGGCGTTCACCGGAAACTACGGCCAGATCAACTACACCGCTGCCAAGGCGGGTATGGTCGGCATGACCAAGACCGCCGCCAAGGAGTTGGGTGCGCGCGGCATTACGGTAAATGCGGTCGCTCCGGGCTGGATCGCCACCGAGATGAGCGACAAGGTGCCCGAGGACATCCGCGAGAACGCCAAGAAGCAGATCGCGCTCGGCCGTTTCGGCAAGCCGGAGGAGATCGCAGGCGTGGTTGCCTTTCTGGCTTCCGACGCTGCAAGCTATATTTCCGGCCAGACGATCATCGCGGACGGCGGACTTTATTAAGGCATCACCGGACAATTCGCCTGCGGCACTTTGCGGTAATTTTCCGCTCTGATGCCGGCCGCAGTTTCTTGTGCAGGCTCCGGCCGCACTGCTGCGATTTTTGCAATACACAAAGTATTGCTGCAAACCCGCGCCTAATCAGAACGCAAAATTCCTGCGCAAATTGCTCTTGCCGAATTATCCGGTGAAACCTTTTTTGCTGCGTGGAATAAAAATTGCGATTAGATAAATGCGTGATATTGGAATGAAGGAGCAAATATATGGAACGTGTAGTAATCACCGGCATGGGTGCCATCACTCCGGTCGGCAACGATGTGCCGTCGTTTTGGGAGTCGCTCAAGACCGGCAAGTGCGGCATCGGTCCCATCACCAAGTTTGATGTATCCGATTTTAAGGTAAAGCTGGGTGCAGAGGTCAAGGACTTCGACCCGACCCAGTATATGGAGAAGCGTGAGGCGCGCCGCGCAGACGCCAATGTGCATTATGCAATGGCGGCAGCGATTCAGGCTGTCGAGCAGGCGGGCCTCAAGGAAGGCAATTTCGATCCCTATCGCACGGGCGTTATCTTCGGCTCGGGCGTAGGCGGTCTGCATGTTGCCGAGCAGGAAGTCCCGAAGCTGCTCGAAAAGGGTCCCGGCCGCGTTTCGCCGTTCGCTATCCCGGAGATGATCGCCAACATCGCGGCAGCTTATATCTCCATGCACTTCGGCTTCAAGGGTGAGAATTTCTGCCCGGTTTCCGCATGTGCGACCGGCAACCATTCCATCGGCGAGGCAATGCGCGCCATCCGTCACGGCTATCAGGACGTTGTTATCTGCGGCGGCACGGAGAACGGCATTATCCCGATCTCGATGGCAGGCTTCCAGAACATGAAGGCCGTTCACATGGGCGAGGACCCGACGGCGGCCTCCATCCCGTTTGACGCACGCCGTTCCGGCTTTGTCATGGGCGAGGGCGCGGGCTGCCTCGTACTCGAGAGCCTGACCCACGCACAGCAGCGCGGCGCGACCATTCTGGCAGAGGTGGCAGGCTACGGTGCCTCCGGCGACGCGTACCACATCACCAGCCCGTCTCCGGACGGCGAAGCAGCCGCGCACGCTATCCGCGGCGCCATCGAAGATGCGGGCCTGACACCGGCTGACGTTGACTACATCAACGCGCACGGCACCTCGACCCCGCTCAACGAGAAGTACGAAACCATCGCCATCAAAAAGGCGTTCGGCGACGAGGCTTACAACGTAAAGGTATCCTCCACCAAGTCCATGACCGGCCATCTGCTGGGCGGCGCGGCTGCGGTTGAGGCCATTGCCTGCGTTATGGCAATCCGCGAGGGCATTGTACCGCCGACCATCGGCTACAAGGAGCCGGATCCGGAGTGTGATCTGGATATCACCCCGAACAAGGCGGTTGAGATGCCGATCAATGTTGCCATCTCCAACTCGCTCGGCTTTGGCGGCCACAACGCCTGCATCCTGATCAAGAAGGTATAAAAATGGACATCAAAGAACTGAAAGACATCGCGCTTGAGCTGATGGACGCACTGGCTGCAAAAAAGCTGGGCGAGGTCGAGCTCGAGCTGGATGACGCAAAAATCAAGATCAAGGCAGCTGAACCGGCTCCCGTGATCGCTGCAGCATCGGTAGCAGCGGCGGCACCCGCAGCGGCGCCGGCGGCAGCACCCGCAGCGGAGAGCGCAGACGCGGCACCGGCAGAGGAGCAGCTTCCGGCAGGCACGCAGGTGAAGAGCCCGCTGGTCGGCACGTTTTATTCTTCTCCGTCTCCGGACGAACCGCCGTTCGTGCTGGTCGGTCAGCAGGTGAAGGAGGGCGATACCCTCTGCATCATCGAGGCGATGAAGATCATGAACGAGATCAAGGCACCGTGCGACGGCAAGGTCATCCGCATTATGGCGCAGCCGGGCGATATGGTGGAGTATAACCAAGTCCTTTGTGTTATTGAGTAAGACGTAAGCATCTGCCGCGCATCAGCGCGGATTCAATAGAATTTGCATAGCAAATTCATAAAAACGGGGAGCAAGTATCACCGTTTTTATACCGATAGAGGGAGAAAGTTTCGACCGACGGGAGGAACTTTCGTACGACTTGGGAACGGTCCACGATCCGTTCCTATTACCGGCAAAACTGTAGTTTTGCGGTAATTATCTTGCTTTTTAGATTGAGAGGGATTATAATATGCTGAACAAAGAACAGATCATGGAGATCCTTCCGCACCGTCCGCCGATGCTTCTGGTGGACGAGATCCTCGAAATGGACGAGAACCATGTAGTCGGTGCGCTGCACCTGACCGGTGACGAGTTCTTCTTCCAGGGCCACTTTCCGGGCAACCCGATTATGCCCGCGGTGTTCCGTCTGGAGGCGCTCGCGCAGGCAGGCGGCGTAGCGCTGCTGTCTCTGCCCGAATTCAAGGGCAAGACTGCGGTCTACACCGGCATTGACAAGGCGAAATTCCGCGCAATGGCAAAGCCGGGCGATACCCTTCGTCTGGAAGTTACCTTCACCAAGCGCCGCGGCCCGATGGCAGTAGCCGAGGGCATTGCCTGGGTCGGTGACGAGAAGGCCGCCGAAGCGGAGATCAAATGCATGGTCATCAATGACTGAGGCGGGAGAGAGCTAATCGAATGTTTCAGAAGGTACTCATTGCGAACCGCGGCGAGATTGCGGTCCGCATTATTCAGGCCTGCCGTGATTTAGGCATTATCTCGGTGGCCGTTTACTCCGAGGCTGACCGCGAAGCGCTGCACGCGCAGATCGCGGACGAAGCGGTCTGCATCGGTCCGGCCCGTGCGGCGGACAGCTACCTGAATATGGATAATATCATTTCGGCGGCGCTGGCTTCCGGCTGTCAGGCCATTCATCCGGGCTTCGGCTTCCTGTCCGAGAATCCGGATTTTGCCGAGCGCATCACGCAGGCCGGTCTGGCGTTTATCGGCCCGACTGCGGCAACCATCCGTCTGATGGGAGACAAATCCGAGGCAAAGCGCAACGCGATCGCTGCAGGCGTTCCGGTCGCGCTCGGCACGGACGGCCCGCTGCGCGATTTTGACGAAGCCATCTCCGAGGCCGAGCGCATCGGCTATCCGGTCATGCTCAAGGCGGCATCCGGCGGCGGCGGCAAGGGCATCCGCGTGGCGGAGAGCGTCAAGGACCTCAAGGACGCGTACGACAGCGCCTCTGCAGAGGCTATCGCCAACTTCGGTGACGGCCGCCTGTACATGGAAAAATATATTCACAATCCGCGCCATATCGAGGTGCAGATTCTGGGCGATAACTACGGCAACGTGGTGCACCTGTTCGAGCGTGAGTGCTCGGTGCAGCGCCGCCACCAGAAGCTGATCGAGGAAAGTCCGTCGGCTTTCGTCACGCCCGAGCTGCGCGAGAAGATGACCTCGGCGGCTGTTGCGCTGGCAAAGCGCGTCGGCTACCGAAACGCGGGTACAATCGAATTTCTGGTCGATAACGACCGCAATTTCTACTTCTGCGAGATGAACACCCGCATTCAGGTCGAGCACCCGGTCACCGAGGAGGTCACCGGCGTAGATCTGGTCTGCGAGCAGCTTCGCGTGGCGGCAGGCGAGCCGCTGTCCTTTAAGCAGGAGGATCTGACCATCCGCGGTCACGCCATCGAGTGCCGCATCAACGCGGAGGACCCGTCGAGAAACTTCGCGCCCTGTCCGGGCACACTGGTGTCCTTGCATCTGCCGGGCGGTCCCGGCGTGCGCGTGGATTCCGCGGCTTATCAGGGATATAAGATTCCGCCGTTTTACGATTCCATGATCGGCAAGCTGATCGTCTACGGCGCCGACCGTGAGCAGGCCATCGTTCGCATGCGCCGTGCCCTCGCGGAGATGCTGTTTGAGGGCGTTGTGACCGCAACCGACTATCAGATGCACATCCTGTGCTCGAAGGCGTTTGTGGAAGCAAACTTTAATGTTAATTCCATCGCAAACGGCGATTTTGACTAAATCAATTATTATGGTATAATAGATTTAGCGCAAGTATAGTTGAATCCGAAGAAGTTTGAGCAATCCGCAGATTTTTGCAATCCGCAGACTGTTAATCTGCAGGATTCAAGAGGTGATACCGCACGATTGCAAACAATCACGCGGTATTGATCTTAACAGTGAAAGGGGAGTTACGCATGGGTCTGATCGACCTGTTTCAAAAAACACGCGAGACCTCTATGGAAATGAAACCGCAGGAGGACGAAGCGGCCAAGGTCGTAACCTGCAAGGGCTGCGGCGCAGAACTGAAGGCGTATGCCTACGGCAAGAATCTGTATGTGTGCCCGCACTGCGGACGCTACGGACGACTGCTCGCGCGCACGCGCATCCGTCAGATCGCGGATAAGGACAGCTTTGAGGAGCTGTACGCCAATCTGGCACCGGCGGACCCGATCCACTTCCCGGGATACGCAGAGAAAACGGCAGAGCTGGCTGAAAAGGTCGGCATGCCGGACGCAGTCAAGACCGGCGTGTGTAAGATCGGCGGCGTGGAAACCGCGATCGGCGTCATGGACAGCCATTTCATGATGGCGTCTATGGGTTCGGTCGTCGGTGAAAAGCTGACCCGCCTGTTCGAGTACGCGACCGAAAAGGGTCTGCCTGTCGTGCTGTTCACCTGCTCGGGCGGTGCGCGTATGCAGGAGGGCATGTTTTCGCTCCTGCAGATGGCAAAGGTGTCCGCGGCGGCGCGCCGTCGCTCGGATGCCGGACTGCTGTATATCACCGTGCTGACCGACCCGACCACGGGCGGTGTTACCGCGTCGTTCGCCATGCTGGGCGATATTATCCTCGCGGAGCCGCGCACGACCATCGGCTTTGCCGGCCGCCGTGTTATCGAGGGAACCATCGGTCAGACCCTCCCGGACGATTTTCAGTCCTCGGAGTTCTTGCTATCGCACGGTTTCTGTGATAAAATAGTTCCGCGTAATCAACTCAGAGAAACGCTGGAAAAACTCTTGAAGCTGCACTGCGGCTCTAAGTCCAAGAAATGGCAGGTGTGGCGTCGTGATTAACAAACCCGCAAGTGAAAAAATGCGTATCATCCACGATACCAAGCGCCCGATGATCACGGATTATATCAATGAACTGTTCACCGACTTCACCGAGCTGCACGGCGACCGCTATTTTTCGGACGACCATGCCATCCTCGGCGGCGTTGGCTACTTCAACGGCACACCGGTGACGGTAATCGGCCACCGCAAGGGCCGCACCATTGAGCAGAATATGGACGCCAACTTCGGCATGGCGCACCCGGAGGGCTATCGAAAGGCCTTGCGTCTCGCACATCAGGCGGAGAAATTCCACCGCCCGGTCATCAACTTTGTTGACACCGGCGGCGCGTTCTGCGGCGTTGGCGCGGAGGAACGCGGTCAGGGCGAGGCCATTGCCCGCTGTTTGTATGAGTTTATCGAGCTGAAAACGCCTGTTGTCTCTATCGTGACGGGTGAGGGCGGCTCCGGCGGCGCACTGGCGCTGGCGGTGGCAGATCGTGTGCTCATGCTCGAGAACGCCCTGTATTCGGTTATTTCGCCGCGCGGCTGCGCGTCCATTCTCTGGAAGGACCCCAAGCGCGAGGCGGAGGCAGCGGACACGCTGCATATCACCGCGCAGGACCTGTACAGCTTCGGTATGATCGAAGGCATCATTCAGGAGGGCACATCCTCCGCACAGCTTATCCGCAATGTGGCGCGCACGCTGCGCGACCAGCTTGCCGAGCTGGATGCTGAGCCGGACATCGACACGATGCTGCAGAAACGGTATGAAAAATTCCGCAGAGTCGGAGTTTTCAGAACAATAAATCAAGAAAGTAATGAAGGAGTGTAAATCCCATGTTTGAAAAGGTATGTGAAATCCTGGCAGACAAGTTTGACGCTGATGCTTCCACCATGACCATGGACACCAAGGTTAAGGAAGACCTGAACGCAGACTCTCTGGACGTTGTAGAGCTGATGATGGACCTCGAGGAGAACTTCGGCGTAACGATTTCCGACGAGGAAGCTGCTAAGATGAGCACCATCGGTGACATCGTAAACTACATCGAAGCAAACCAGTAAGGGCGCTTCGCTTCTCGATTGAAAGGCCTTTGGCCTTTCAATCGAGGGGGACGTACCGAGCCGTTGGCTCGGATACGTCCTGTGCGGGATTCTGCGCGTCCGCCTTTGACGGGCACACAGAATCCCTTTCTTGTATAAAAAGTCAGGCGCATGTCCTGACTTTTTATGCGTTTGCGGGCAAACGCGTTTGAATCCGCGCGTATGCGCGGTCCGCTGCGGCGGAGCCAATGACTCGGATTTCTGTGCGAAATCCTGCCATGCGGGTGCGGTTTGCAAGCAAACCGGAATTGAATCGCGCCATGGCGCGAAAAAGCCACTGTTCACTGAACAGTGGCTTTTTGTAATTCTCAATTCTCCATTACTGAGCCGAAATGGTAACAGTCGAGGTGGCGTTATCCCAATCCACGGAAAAGCCGAGCGCGAAAACGAGGTCGCGCAGCTTGAAGTAGTTATTGCCGCCGATGGAGTAGGCGGTGAGGGAAAGCGGCTTTCCGTCGAGGTAGACGGAGGCGTTCGTGAGCGTGGCAGCCTTATTGCCGGCGGGCAGGGCAGCCTGTTCGCCGCCGACCGGCGTGTACGCGGTTCGGCTCGTCAGGTCGATGCGCTGCTGGGCGGCGTTCCACTTTACCTCAAATTCATAATCCAGACCTTTCAGTGCTTTTGCAAGATCGCGCAGCTTGAAATAGTTGTTGCTGTTGATGGTGTACGCAGCCAGATCAGCCTTTGCGCCGTTGAGTGTTACCTTGTGGCGGGAAACATGTGCGGTCGGGTTGGTGAGTTTACGCAGGGAGGTGATGGTGTCCTGCAGAGCCGAACGCGGAGACAGCGCACGGTCGCTGTTGTAAGGGCTTTCCCAGAAGGAGTAATATTGCTCGTCCATATCGCCGGTGAAGTCGAGGATAGCGGAAGAAAATTCCTCTGCGGTAACGGACTGACCGTTGATAGTTTTGACTGGTGTCGGTGTCTCGGCATCCCAGTCGAAGCCGTCCGTGTAGGTGAGGACCACAACGGCTTTATCGCCCTGTTTGGTCCAGAAGGTGACCGGATTGTTATTCATTACTTCCTGACCAGAGACCAGATACGCCTTGGCTTTGCCAACGTAAAACTGGGTGCACGGCGAAACATCCGTGCCGAAGTTGCTCACGCCCTCCGGAATATCCAGCGCGTAGATTTTCCCATCCGCATACGAATACATATGCTGACCGTTCAGACCTGCGCCGCAGTACAGCTCGGGCGTGCCGTCGCCGTCCATATCCACCAGCTTTGCCATGGAAAGTCCGGTCAGCAGTCCCTTGAAGCCATCGTCCGTGCGGGCGGCAGCCTTGCCATACTTATTCTGCAGGGTGGTGATCTGATTCAGATACGCCTTAGCACCCTGCGGAGACAGGGAACCAAGGTCGGCCGCGCCTGCAGCGCCGACAGCCATCGCGCCGGTCAGTACGGTGCAGAGCATTGCCTTTCCGATTTTATTCATAGAGATTCTCCTTCCTTTTATCAGACGCTTGCGTCTTTTCTTTATTGTACGGCAGGAGTAAGCCTGCGTCAACCGGAAAACATGGGGAGATTTCTCGGTCCGGTAAAATATTTTACAATTTAGAGCGGATATATCGCCGTAATTTTGACGATAAAATAGGTGGAAAATGAACGAAAAAACGGGTATAATAAATTCTGTACGAAAATAATCCCGCTGATGGAGGAATAGAATATATGATCCGTAACGATTTACGCAACATCGCCATCATTGCGCACGTTGACCATGGCAAGACGACGCTGGTCGACCAGATGCTGAAGCAGGGCGGCGTGTATCGTGAAAATCAGGTGGTAGAGGAGCGTGTCATGGACTCGGGCGACATCGAGCGTGAGCGCGGCATTACCATTCTGGCAAAGAACACCTCTGTACATTACAAGGGCGTAAAGATCAACATCGTAGATACCCCGGGCCACGCCGACTTCTCCGGCGAGGTAGAGCGTATCCTCAAGATGGTAGACGGCGTTGTTCTGCTGGTTGACGCAGCAGAAGGCCCGATGCCGCAGACCCGCTTCGTGCTGCAGAAGGCACTGGAGTTCGGTCACAAGATCATCATTGCAATCAACAAGATCGACCGTCCGGACGCTCGCCTCAACGAGATCGGCGACGAGGTTCTCGAGCTGCTGCTCAACCTTGATGCGACCGACGAGCAGCTGGACAGCCCGATCGTTTACTGCTCCGGCCGTGCAGGCACCGCTTCCATGTCCCCGAACGTGGAGGGCAAGGACCTGACCCCGCTGTTCGAGCAGATCCTCGAGCATATTCCGGCGCCGCATGTTGATACCGAAGGCCCGACCCAGATGCTCGTTTCTTCTATTGACTACAACGAGTACGTCGGTCGTATCGGCATCGGCCGTATCGAGCGCGGCTCGATGAAGGTAGGTCAGCAGGTTACCGTCTGCGACTACCACGGCAACACCAAGCCGTACAACGCGAAGCTGGTTACCCTGTACTCCATCGAGGAGCTGGGTCGTCAGCCGATCGAGGAGGCACAGGCAGGCGAGATCGTTTGCTTCTCCGGCATCGAGGGCGTAACCATCGGTGAGACCCTGTGCGACCCCGAGCACGTTGAGGCTCTGCCGTTCGTTAAGATTTCCGAGCCGACCGTTGAGATGACCTTTATGGTCAACGACTCTCCGTTCGCCGGCAAGGAAGGCAAGTTTGTTACCTCCCGCCACCTGCGTGAGCGTCTGTTCCGTGAGCTGCTCAAGGATGTATCCCTGCGCGTAAACGAAACCGACACCACCGACGCATTCCGCGTTTGCGGCCGCGGTGAGATGCACCTGTCCATCCTGATCGAGAACCTGCGCCGTGAGGGCTACGAGTTCCAGGTCGGCGCACCGAAGGCACTGCTCAAGGAGATCGACGGCAAGACCTGTGAGCCGATGGAGCGCATGATCGCGGACGTTCCGGCCGATGCAGTCGGCGCGATCATGGAGAAGATGGGCGCTCGTAAGGGCGAGCTGGTTTCCATGAACCCGAAGGGCACCGACCGTATGCGTCTGGAGTTCATTATTCCGGCACGCGGCCTGTTCGGCTACCGCACTGAGTTCCTGACCGATACCAAGGGCGAGGGTGTTATGTCCTCCGTATTCAACGGCTATCAGCCGTACAAGGGCGATATCCAGAAGCGCACCACCGGTTCTCTGATCGCGTTTGAGGCCGGCGAGGCTGTCGGCTACGGCCTGTTCAACGCACAGGATCGCGGCCCGCTGTTCATCGGCCCCGGCACGATGGTATACGAAGGCATGATCGTCGGCGAGAACCCGCGCGGCGAGGACATGGCTGTAAACGTCTGCAAGAAGAAGCAGCTGACCAACATGCGTGCATCCGGCTCGGATGATGCGCTGCGCCTGATTCCTCCGCGCCAGATGTCCATCGAGGCGGCACTCGAGTTCATCTCCGACGATGAGCTGCTCGAGATCACTCCGGAGAGCATCCGTATGCGCAAGCGCGTTCTGTCCAACACCGAGCGTCTGAAAAAGACCAAGGGCGGCAAGAAGTAATTGTGGCAACGCCACAATTGCGTTTCTGTGCGGATTTTATGCACAAAAGCACTCATTTCACCCGGTTATCAAAAAATAAAGATATATAAAGGAGAATTCCCACCATGGCTATCAAGGAAGTTCTGCACACTGATCTTGCACCGGCAGCAGTAGGCCCGTACTCTCAGGCAATCGCTGCAAACGGTTTCGTATTTACCTCCGGTCAGGTTCCGATCGATCCGAAGGCGGGCAAGATTGTAGCAACCACCATCGAGGAGCAGACCGAGCAGGTCATGAAGAACCTGCAGTGCGTTCTGGCACAGGGCGGCGTGTCCTTTGACCGCGTAGTCAAGACCACCTGCTTCCTGTCCGACATCAACGACTTTGCTGCATTCAACGGCGTGTACGCGAAGTACTTCCCGGAAGGCGCTCCGGCTCGTTCCTGCGTTGAAGTAGCTGCTCTGCCGCTCGGCGCTAAGGTTGAAGTTGAGGTTATCGCAGTTCAGGGCTAAAAGCTAACCCTAAAAGACTCGAAACGTATGTTTCGAGTCTTTTTTGTGCAGTAATGGAGAATTGAGAATGGAGAATGGAGAATGGAAAATGAACGTGGAATGAAACGTGTTATCGTATTTTTATCCGGAATAATCGTCATGTAACGCCAAATCGTAGGGTGCGGCACCTTCTCTTGCCCTTCGGGCAATTCACCTTGCCGCACCCTACGGTAAGGCTATCTGAAACGATGTTATTTTCTGCAAATGGCTTTATCTAACACTCATTTTCCATTTTCCATTCTCAATTTTCCATTACTTGATTTCCCACCAAAATGCTTGCTTTGCGGCCTTTGTATGCAAACGGCGAAAAATATTATGCGGTGAGAAGAAATTTATCGAAAAATGATAATGCAATTTGCGGCATACTGTTGTATAATAAAGCTATATCGGAAAATCTGGTCGTATGACCCTTGAGAAACGAAAGGATTTCTGCGATGAATAAAGTAAATGCCGTCATGGTTGGCGGCCTGTTTGACGAAAACGGCATTTCCGCTTTTGCGCGTCCGGTGTTGTTCGGCACTGCGGGCGATGCAATGCGGGATGCGTTGCCTGATGCGGTGGAGGCGTGCTTCTTTGCGCACGACGACAGAGAGCCTGCCGTTGCCGGCGCACAGGACATCGCGCTCGATGCCGCAAATCGTTTTGCCTCGCTGGCTGCGCTGCCGGAGAGCGAGCACGTTCTGGTGCTGGCGGCTCCGTTTGCACTGGCCGAGGAGGACGCTCTGTTCCATCTGGCGGAGACGCACCTGAACACCGGTTACGGCGTCAGCGTACTGTCTGCCGAGCAGCAGGGCTTTGATGCGGAAGGTCAGCCTCTGCCGAGAGACAGCCGCTGCTATGCCGCCATGTTCACCTGGGATATGCTGAAAAAGGCACTCGCGAGCGGCGCTGATACGCTCGACGGCCTGGTTGCGGCGGCTGTTGCAGCCGGTGCGCAGAAGGGCATTGCTATCACCAACAAGATTTACGTCATCTGCGACGGCACTGCCGCCTTTATGGCGCAGGTCGAGATGATGCAGCGTGTCAACTACGGCCTGATTAAAAAGGGTGTGCAGATCTTCGATCTGACCAGCACCTACATTGCGCCGGACGCTGATATTGCACCGGGCGCGACCATTCTGCCCGGCTGTCACATCCGTCCCGGCTGCAAGGTCGGCGCGGGCGCGGTTATCGGCCCGAACACCATCCTCGAAAAGGCCGAGATCGGCGCAGGCACCACGGTAAACAATTCGCAGGTTTATGAATCCACCGTCGGCAGCAATACCACGGTCGGTCCGTTTGCCTATATCCGCCCGCAGAGCGTGGTCGGTGACGGCTGCCGCATCGGCGACTTCGTAGAGCTGAAGAAGTCCACCATCGGCAACGGCACCAAGGTTTCGCACCTGACCTATATCGGCGATGCGACCGTCGGCGAGCGCGTCAACTTCGGCTGCGGCACGGTCGTTGTCAACTACGACGGCTATCACAAGTACCGCACCGAGATCGGTGACGACTGCTTCATCGGCTGCAATACCAACCTCGTTTCGCCTGTCAAGCTGGGCGACCGTGCGTTTACGGCTGCCGGTACGACTGTCACCAAGGACGTTCCTGCCGGTGCGCTGAGCGTTGCACGTTCCCGCCAGACCAATCTTGAGGGCTGGAACGACCGCCGCCGCGCCGCACACGAGAAGGACGAAAAGTAAATCCATAAAAACGTATATAAATCCACACGGAACAAAAAATATATTTATATGACGGAGGCAAATCAATGATTTCTCACGGAAAAAACATCAAAATTTTCTCCGGCAACTCCCATCCCGCACTGGCGATGCAGATCGCTTCTGCGCTCGGACTGCCGATCGGCAAGGCTGCCATCTCCACCTTCGCTGACGGCGAAATCTCGGTTTCCATTTCGGAATCCGTTCGCGGCTCGGACGTGTTCCTCGTACAGTCCACCTGCGGTCCGGTAAACAACAACCTGATGGAGCTGCTCATCATGATCGACTCCTGCAAGCGTGCATCGGCAGGCCGTATCACGGCTGTAATCCCGTATTTCGGCTACGCTCGTCAGGACCGCAAGAGCAAGGCGCGTGACCCGATCTCCGCAAAGCTGGTCGCAAACCTTATTACTGCTGCAGGCGCTGACCGCGTGCTGACCATGGACCTGCACGCTGCACAGATCCAGGGCTTCTTTGACATTCCGGTGGATAACATGCTCGGCTCGTCCGTGCTCATCCCGTACATCGCCGGCAAGTTCGGCGTCGGCACCGATGATACCGTTATCGTTTCTCCCGATCTGGGTTCGGTTACCCGTGCCCGCAAGTTCACCCAGAAGCTGGATATGCCGCTTGCCATCATCGACAAGCGCCGTCCGAAGGCCAACGTATCCGAGGTTATGAACATCATCGGCAACGTAGAGGGCAAGAAGTGCATTCTGGTTGATGACCTGATCGACACCGCAGGCACGCTCGTACACGCAGCGGACGCTCTGGTAGAGCGCGGCGGCGCGACCGAGGTTTACGCCTGTGCAAGCCACGGCGTACTGTCCGGACCGGCGATCGAGCGCATCCAGAACAGCCCGATCAAGGAGCTGACCATCCTCGATACCATCCCGCTGACCAATGACAAGAAGCTGGATAAGATCAACGTTCTGCCGGTTGCACCGGTGTTCACCGAGGCGATCGCGCGTATCTACGAGGAAACTTCGGTTTCGACCCTGTTCGATTAAGATTTTGCATGGAAAAGAGCTGCTGCATGGGTGCAGCAGGTCTTTTTGTATATATTTT